>JACCEC010152344.1_pt1 | contig 13082 bp, 12 predicted proteins | sample 7450121 | NCBI WGS metagenome assembly JACCEC01 (sample SAMN15323455, study PRJNA562643) | freshwater metagenome | isolation source: river surface water | place: USA:Blue River Watershed | collected 2017-08-18 | reverse complement strand
ATTTACATTAAAGCGGTCATCCCCGAGGTGTCCGAAATCGACGTTTCGATACCGTGGAAAACGTCCTAAAACCTTCTAATTTCAAAACGTCGAACACATCCCTCCATAGGGAAACAATTGCAAAAATGAAATGCTGTATATTAGAAGGTGGGTTGCCAAAACGCAGTGTTGGCGCGGCTTTCCAGATGTAGCGTCCCGGCATGGGGTGCAAGGGGTCGCGAGTTCGAATCCCGCCGCCCCGACCAATGAAATCAAGTAGTTAGCGGCGAAGCTGTACGAAAGCACAGCACTGTATATTAGAAGGTTTTCTAATTTCAGCGTCGCGAAAAAGCCGGCAGCGTCGACATAAATCGGCCCTGCCGGCTTTTTCATTTTCCCGCCAAAAGTACCTGGTCAATCCCGCCCGCGTAACTTCCGCGCACGCTCCAGCCGCTCGAAATCGTCCCGGCAGTCGGCATCACAGAATCTCAGCGGCTCGACGACATCGGCCTCGCAATTGAGGCAGGCCCCGGTCCACGGCAGCGCCCGCGCTACCCTGGCCTTTTGAACGCCCTCCAGAATGGCGGCTTCGATTTTCAGGTCGGATCGGTCGGCGTCGTCGCTCATCAGGTCCTCGTTACCGTCCAGTCCTGCGCCTGGTGGGATTCGCGTCCACTGACGACCGACGATACGGTCGCGCGGACACTGGTGTTTAATACCGGCGGATCGTATGTGTACTCAGCGGCAGCAGGCGTAAAATTTGCCGTATACCGTTCACTTGCGGAGATGCGCAATTCATCAATGTGGCCGTGCAGATCGCGCGTGCCTGGCAGGTTAGGGTCCCGCCCGATATTCAGATATTGCGTTCCGGTGTGATTCGCCGCAGTTCCGGATGCCGTTCCATCGAGGATGCCGTTCAGATAGATTTTTACGCCAGCCGGCGTGAAAACTACCGCAACGTGATACCAGGTGTTCAAACTCAAAACCGTTGTCCCGTTAAGCAGGACCTCGCTCGAACCCGTACCGAACTGCGCAAATATCGTTGGGCTGGCATTCCGAATTCCCACAATCCAACCAGCGGTATAGGTATTGCCTTCGCTACCAACGCGAATCAGGTATCGTGGACTGGATGCATAGGATGACAGCCTGAAGCGGCATTCAAACGTGAAATATTTCCCTGCGATCGAATATCGCTTGTCAGTGTCCAGGTAGCGCAGATAGTCGCCGCTTCCGCCTAAAAACAGCGATGCCCCGCCGAAAACGCTCTGATCTGTCTTGATCTGCGCATTGCCGGCGCGCGTCCATGTTTTTCCGCTTTCATCGGTGATGGTCGTCGAACCATCTGCGCCGTTGAAATGGAACAGTGAAAGATCCGCTCCGGTCGACATTTCCGAATCAGCTGCTTCGGTGTCCCATGTGTAGCTAGTCCCCGCGATATCTGTCACCGTTCGTCGAAGCACATTGCCCTGATCGTAAAGGCGGACGGTATAGGTCGTTCCTGCCTCCGGGCCGATGTTCCCGTCCGCCTGCCCGACGATGTAAGCCGTTTGCGTGAGGCGGTCGCGGTGCGCCCACGAAACGGTCAATAGGCCCGTTATCGTCGCCGGATAGCTCACGCCATTCAGGCGAAAATTCCCTGGCGGATACGGTCGCGTAGCGCGTCCTGTAAATGTCTTTGTATCGGTCGGCGCGCTCTCGGCATCGAGCAATCCGTTTGACGTATTCGGGAGAATTTTTACCGCGACCGCTTCGCCCTGCAGGTATTGGACTTTCGATATGGCAGAGCCGTCCTGGAGAAAGAAAACGCGCGCCCCGGCAGCGTGTGCATGTGGGACAGTATCGAGCGCACCTCGGATGATCGTCGCAGCGCCGGTCGAAGCATTGAGCGCGGAAACACCGACGATTTCCTCGCTCGCCGTTCCCGGGTCAATGATTGCCCAAATCTCTACGTTTGCCGGCGCGGTGTACGGATAGCCAACGAAAGGCATCTCGACTTCGTCGAGCCGTTCGCCATTTTCAATGGTGATCGAAGTCGCCGTATGGTTAAGCGCCGCCTGCAACGTGCCTCCCGGTGTTGGATCGCCCGAGGCTTCTTCCTCGAAGGCGACCGTTCCCTGCCGCGTGTAGACATCAAACGATTGAACGTCGCCGGCAAGGCCGGCAGCGCCGACCATCAAAACGCCGCCGAGCGGGTCAAGCTGCGAAATGCCCGATTCGGATTCCCCCGTCAACGCCCGCACGATCTCATAAAACGGCGCTTCGATAATGGCCCGCGATTCTGCCGGAACGGCCTCTGGATCGGTGTAAGGCGACTCCCACAGGTCATCTTGTCCGACCGTGAACGAATACTGCGGCAGCGAAAACGCATCCTCGAGCAATTCGAGCCGAATTGCGCCATTTCGCAACGTGCCGTAGCTAATGCCCATGACGCGCATCACCTGCTGGTTCAGCTGGTGATTCGGGCTAGTGAGTCGGATCGCATCGCCAATGCGAATATTCGCCGCCGCGCGCGTCACGGTGACGGTTGCCTTGATGAGCGGACGCGCCAGCTGGCCTAATTCGCGCATCGCGACCTTGATCGCCAGCTCCTTTGTGGCGATGCCCGGCATATCGACGTTCGTCGAAACGACTTGCCCCGTCTGCTCGAGCGCGCCAATGTCGTGAACGCTGACTGATTGCGTTTTGCCGTCCCGATCAACGTAGCGCAGCGTGAGCGTGTTCGGCATGTCCGATGGAGTCGAACGCGAGAAATTATCGACGCTTATGATTTCGTCTTGCGTGTATAGCGGGAGGCTGCTCGGAATGAAATCATTTCTGATCAGCTTGAGCGTAAAAAGGCCGGTCGCTGGATCGACGAAAAGCGCCGCGTCGATGTGTACCAGAATGCTCTGTATGAAATCCTGAACTTTCGATTGCTTGTCCCAAAGCAGCGACAGCCCGAATGACTCCGTATAAAGCGTGTCGGCGGCCGTTGTGAACGAGGTCAGGTTTACGTCGGAAAGCGAATAGCCAAGCCCCCACTCGGCATTGGTTAGACACTCGACGATGATGTGAGCGGGGTTCGCGTCGCGCGTACCAATGGCAGCCTTTTCTTCGTACCATCCCTTCGGCCATCGGGTCACCTCTGGCTTCCAAGGCTTGATATACGGGTTCATCATCGACACTAGGCATTGCCGCAGGACGACGCTAAAAAGTCCGCGAAACGCTGGCGCGTCTGGATCGGTCTTTGATTGCAGGTAGTCGTTGCGCGGCTGGTCAGCCGCCCCGAACATCAAATCGACATAGCCCTGAACACCACCCTCCTTCTTCTTCCCGCCGAAGAGGTCAGGATTGTCGATATAAATTTGCGATGACTCCGTCGCCAACCCGTCCCACGCGACCTTTTCTCCGACGATGATTCGCCGAACGCGGTCTATCGGCCCGTGGCAGCAGATCATATGCATGCCGACATAGTATTTATAGCCGACCGTGACTTTACTGCTCTTGCCCATTATTTGCCCTCGGCACTTTCCGCTGCGCGCGCGTACTCAACGAGGCGCGCAGCCATCGCGCAATCTTGCGCAAGAAACCATTCATCGGTCGCGCCGTGAATGACGAATTCCGAAAATGTCTTGTCGCGACCTTCGAACCATCGACGCAAGCCGGCATTGCAATAGCCGATGCCTTTCGTATGTTTAATCGTGACGATCATTTTTGCCGCCGTTATTGCTTGATTTTTTTCGTCATCAAGTCGCCCCACCACACCACGTTAGGCTGTCCGAGGATGCGCGTACCGAAAAGCACGGGAATTTCCTTTCCTGCTTCGGCGGTCGGAATCTGATTGCTGATGTCACCAGGTGCTGGCGTTTCCGGCTTCGGCGCGAGAACTCGCGCAACCACCATCGCGATGACCCATACAACAAGGTATTGCCACATGGTTCGTTCCCCCTATGCGATTGCGTCGCCTGAAAATGGATTTTTTCTAGGCAACCACGGCTGTCCGCCGAAGTTGATCGCGTTATCAAACTTCGCCTTGCATGTCAGGAACGTGTGATTGCATCCCGGGTATATCGTGATCGCTTTCCCGCCGACTAGGCCATCAATCGGCGTGACAAGGGTAAGCGAGTTCCCTATGTGCTGGATGATGAGCCGCGAACCCTCATCGGTCTTTAACATGCCCCCGGTGAAGTGGTCATTCGGAAAGCCGGCAGCAGCCGTGACAAAAACCTGATTTTTGACCGCCGTATCGACGACCGTCGCCAGCGCGTGCAACGACTTATCGACTCCGCATCCGGGCGAGTAAACCGCATGCCGGCAACCACGCTGATAAAGCGAGCGCAGGCCGCTGCGGCGAAGCGATGTGAATACCGGCTCGCATGTCAACGTGCATTGATGATCGCGCCATGATGCGGACACAACCCTGCCGCGCCAATGCGTTACGAATTCCGTGTCGCCGATATGCGTCCTGAAAAGTGTGATGCCGATAAAGTTATTTGGCATTTGCACAGCAAGAAATTTCGCGATGGGCAAGTCGTGCGGGATCGTGACTTGCATTTGCGTTTTCCCGAAATCCTGCGATGCCTCGGTCGCGCCACGAACGATGGTCGCAGGCGCATATTGATTGCCGAGGTAAGGAACGATTTCCTCGCCCGTGCAATAGCGCCAAAACTGCATACCATCGGTGAACTGAAACAGCTCGACGGGGCGGCCGTCCTGAACGCTTGTATCTTTTTCGACGTAGCTCATAAGGTCACCTGCTCATGACTGATAACGACATCGGCTGTGTTTTCGTCCCACCAGCGAACCTCGACCGTATCGGAGGCGAGAATCGCCGGCTCACAAAGGTACGCCTCGATCCAGCTGGACGGCGAGCCGGCGCGTATCGTCGATGACAGCGTCAAGGCTTCCTCGTCGCCGAATTTCTCCACGCCGGTGATCTTCCTGACGACCCACCCGGCCGAGTCGCGCAATGCGAGATAAGCCCTCGGCGAAATTTCCGCCAGAAGCGCCGTGTAATCGCGCGCTTCGACGTAAATCTGCTCGGCATCAATCGCATTGGATCGCGTGATTCGGATAGCTCGGTCACGAACTGGCGCGAGGAAAGCGCGCGCACGGCCTCGGCGCTCGGCCACCCACTTGAGGATCGAATTGATTTCCGCGCGCGTCGTCATCGTGTGCTGCTCCTGCCGCGTGACGAATCCATGCCCGGCGATGTCCTGCCGCCATTTCGGAACCGTTTCATCGCCGAGCGTTTCCATGCGGCGGCGATAGGTAATTCGCGGCGCTTGAATCCAGTTCGGCGTGTGCGCGAACAACGCGAGGCCGTCAATTTCCCACGGCCCGCCGCTTCCCTGCCCCCACTCGAGTGCCGTTACCGGAGAGAGGTCGCGCGATTCGAATACAAGCCTCGCCTCCATCGCATCGCCCGTGAACCTCGCCGCGCTCGCCTCCGGCTGCAACCACGCGCGCCGGACTGGCGCAATCCATGCGTCCGGCCCCCATGTTCGCCCGAGCGCCGCAGGGAGGATGATTTCTCCGTTTTCCTCGTCAGCCTGGAGTATCTGCACCACCTGAAAATCGGTCGCGCTATTCCAAAGCCCCACGAAGCCGCCATCGGTGTAGCCGAACAATTCGAGGTTAACGGGGATCGCCGTTTCCGACCCGTCGAGCGTCATCCCGAGTTTGACGCGATCCTGCCAAATCGGCAGGTAATAAGATCGCCCCTGCCATCCATTGATGAGCGCATCGACAAGCGTCGTTTCCGCCGCATCGGTCGTGAGGATGTCGAATTCGATCTGCACCAGCGGATTCCTGCGCAGCGATACCCGGACTTGAGCGCCGGAGCGCGCCTGCTGAATGTCGGTGGCCCATTGCCATCGCTCGGTGATAGCTCGGTTAGGGGCGGTCGCCCAAAAACCGAACGATTTATCAAAGAGCGAATCAACGCTGCTCGAGAGGACTTCGACGACCTGCTGCGCCAGCCGAACCGGCGGCGCGAGCGTGTTCATGACTTCGACGGATTGCTGCGATAGGCGAACCGGCGGAAGGTGTGTGCTTTGAACTTCCATCGACTGCTGCGCGACGCGCGCAGGCGGGCCGATGTTGGTCGCGTTACCCGAGTTCGCGACCTCAACCGGGAGTTGACTTATCCGTGCCGTCATACCAGCTTGACGCCGAATTGCGCGGAGTCGATTTCAGCGCGCGTCCACGCTGCGCTGGTCGCGGGGTTCGTGTCCCATATCGTCGGACGGTAAATCGTCGAGTCGTTGATGGCTATATTCGGCCCGGTGTAGTTCGTTCCGCTGACAGCAGCCACCCCGTTGAACTCGCGCATGCCGGCATCCGTTTTTCTGATCGCCGTGTTTAGCTGTACGCCGAAAATCGACAGCGGGACGTTGACGAGGTCGGTGTATCCGAAAAGCTCAATGTTCCCGCTGGTCGCCGTTTCGAGATAGTCCGACTCATTGATCGGATTTTCATCGACCGTCGTGTAGTGAACCCCGGCGGGGATCGGTGTCCATTGTTGAGTCACCCCCTCGGAGGTCGGCATGTAGGCATCGACGCGACAATCGCCGAGGAAATCGTTGTTTGCCGTGCCGGATGTGTTGACGAGGTACAGGTCGTCGATTCGCAAAAAGCTGTCGGACAATACGCCGACGGCGCTAAATCCGAATCCAATCGAAACGAAGTTGCTCGGGGCTGTCCTGACGTTGGTCAGGGTGAGTTCCGTCTTTCCATTAACGCGAATTTCAACGGCCCCGGTGAGGCTTGCCACAGCCTTGATTTCGACATAGGCATATATCGACGGGCTAATTACATTCGGCCGAGTGCGGCCGATGGTCGAGCCTAGATCGTTGGTCACCATTAGCTCGCCCGCAGGCGTGATGAAAACCGAAACGTAGCGCGTCAAGCCCGAGCCGAAATACATAAGCGCGAAATCGAAGTTTGACGAAAACGCGCTGCATCGCATCGCGAATCCGGCGATCAAAGTCGATTGCTCTGCGTCGAGGTTCTTATACGCTGCACTCGGGCCGACAAGGCATCCGCCGCCGCGACGGCCGAGCGTCGTCGACATACTCATGGTCGTCCCGGTATAGCCGCTCCATTTGCGCAGAAAGTCGTTGATGCCGTAATGATCGAAACCATCCATGAAAACCAGTGCCATCGCAGCCCCTTTATGCCAGTACGTTGCGCAGCGTTGCCGAGTTGCGCGATATGAGATTCACGAAAACCTGCTCCCCTTGCGGCGAATTGAAGTATTCGCCTGCCATTTCGGGGTCAATCGTGTTAATGATTCGAACGCCAGCCCCGCCGCCGCCGTTGGCCTGGTTGCGCGGATCGTTACGCGACAGGACTTCTTCGCCGGTTTGAAGGATTGCCGGGACCTCGCCAGGCTTGATGCCGACCATGCCCCCCGAGTGATAACGAGGCGCGCCGGCAAAAAGCAGCGGGTTGACGTTCCTGGTTGGCCCAACGCCCGATCCGACCATGCCGCCAGAATGCATCACTTTTGAGCCGACATTCATCATTTGAGCTGTTGCCTGGCCAAGTCCTGGATAAACCGCATCAAGCATCTGCAGGACAATGAAGGTTGCCAGCGCGCGGGCGGCAATCTGCGCCATGCTGGCCGCGAAGCCGCGCACGAAGTCTTTCAACGCATCGCCGGCCGATTTGCTGCCGGTTGCAATGTCGTTGAAAAATCCGGCCAATGCATCCACGCCTGCGTTTACGGTAACTTCCGCAAAGGCTTGCTTCATCTGCGCCAGGCTCGCGCGCAGCGTGATAACGGCCTTCTCGATGCCGACAGCGCCGTCAATGCCGAGCTGTCGCAGTGCGTTCGCAGCAGACGTCGCGCCTTGCACAATCGCAGGATCATTAGAATTCGCCGCGAGTTCCTGCAGTTTCGTATTGAGAATCGTCAGCTGATCGATCGCCTCCTGCCGCGTCGTGCTGGTCTGCTCGGTTGCCGTACTGTCGGAAATAACCCCCGTATCACGCTGCGCGTTGATCGTGATCTGCCGCTGCTGCATCTGGTCGACCACGCGGTCAAACTGCGCTTTCAGTTCCTCGAACTGCGCACGCGCTGCCCCGGTGTTAATCAGGTTCTGGATTAATTCGACGCCGGCCGTGTTGCCTTCGACCTTCAATCGATTGATGAGGTCGCTATATTGCAACTCCAGGCGCAGCCGCTCTGCCTCTTGTATCTTTCCTTCGTTCTGCAGTTGCTGAATGCGCAGATTCGTCAGCTCGATAGTCAGACGCTTTTCAGATGCCAGTCGATCCGCAGCGGAACGCTCTACTACCTGCTTTTTCTGCTCCTCCAGTACAGCAATCTGCGCCAGGGCGGCGCGCTGCTCCTTGACGCTCCCTTGTGACCGCAGGCGCTCAATTTCAATGGCTTGATCGAGCGCGCCGATTTCGATAGCGTCCCGCTGTTCATAGTAGGCCGCGATCGAAATGCGCTGCTGTTCGTTCAGGCGCTCGAGCGCGGACAGTTTGCCTTGGTTGGCAGTTTGGTCGATCCGCTGCTGGTTCTGCGCCGACTCGATAGCAAGCTCGCGCACGGCCTTTTCACGATCAGCAGTCGCTTTGCGCAGCACGTCGGTTTTCTGCGCCTCGAGGATTTGGATTTCGGCGAGCGCCTTCGCCCGCTCGGACGCATTGCCGCGCGCGCGTTGCCGCTCGATAGCGATGGCCTCGTCGATTGCGTTGACCTCAATCTGCGTGCGCGAGTCGAAATATTGCTGCGCATCGATCAGGCCCTTGTCGTAGAACTCGCCGAGGATATCCATCTGCCGCTGCGTCGAGTCTTTGAGCAGCTTTTCCTGCGCATCCTGGCCGGCCTTCGTGACGTTCTGGCCCTTCGTCGCAAACCGCTCGCGAATGCGGCGCTCGATGTCCGGGGTGAAGGCCGCGCCGAGTTCCTTTTTCGCCTTCGCCAATTCAATCGCAAGTTTTTCCGCGTTGGTGGCGTACTCCTTCAGGTATTCGGCGCGCTTTTTGTCCTGCTCGATCGCCTGGGACTCATTGTTAGCGGACTCAAGACGCTGGACGCGCTGACGCAATGCCGCGAAGATTCGCGCCTCGTTCTGTGCGAGGATGGAAAACTGCTCGCGCTGCGCATCGTTCTGCGCCGTCTTGATGCGCTCGACCGCCTCTTTATATCGCTTCTCCTGTTCGGCAAGATTTTTGACGGCCGCGTCGGTGACGGTCGGCTCGATGGCCGCGCCCTGGCGAGCGATCCGGTTGCGTTCCTCGAGCTTCGCGATTTGCTTGTCGAGCGCCGCGATGATGTCGGTCGTCGATTGCAGCGTCGATTTCGACGTTTTCGCGTTCGCCTCCTCGCTCTTGCTGCCGAATGCCGTGTAGGCCGCTGACGCCAGGCCGAGCAGGGTCAGAACAGCGCCGATCGGCCCGCCCAGGAAGCCGACTGCACGCGATAGCAGCGTCGTTGCCGCCGCCGCCGTGCCAGCGGCCCGCCCGAGCGCGACCATACCCACCACCGCCGCACCGATGGCCGTCGCAGCACGTCCGATGGCGATCGCGAGGGGAATGGTGACGACCGCCGTAATTGCCCCGGCAAGGATGTTGAAATTATCGGCCAGCAGCTTGACGCTTGACGCAAACGTCAGACTCAGCCCGTTGGCCTCATCCATCACGCCGACAAACTGGAGCGCGGCATTGTTCAGCAGCGTGAACGACTGCCCGATGGTCGTCGGCAGCTGCGAAAACTCCCGGTCGATGACTTCGGCTTGGTTTTCGAGCGCCTGCTTGATCGCCTCGGCAGTGATTTTCCCCTCGGCGGCAAATGCCCGTAGGCCGCCGCGCGCCAGCCCCAAACCTTCCTCGAGCGCGCGCGCCAGCCTCGGCGTTTGCTCCAGGACAGAGTTCAATTCTTCGCCGCGCAGCTGGCCGGCGGCGAGGCCCTGCCCTAATTGGATGATGGCCGCCTGGGCGGACTCTGCCGACGAACCCGACAGCGTGACCGCCTTGCTGATGGTCTGCGTGAGCGCCAGCAAGCGCTTCGGCGGATCGTCCAGATTCTGCGCCAGTCGCGCGTAGAGATCGCCGACGTCCTTGATCGGCTGGCGGGTATTGTTGGCGATCTCGGTGACGCCCTGCATCGCCTGGGAAAACTCGGCGGCGCTGTTCGTGACCAGCCGCAGCCGTGCGCTCAGATTTTGCGCCTGGTCGGCCAGCTCGATCAGCTTGCCGCCGACCTGAATCGCGGCGAATGCGGCGACCAAGCCCTGCATGGCGGTCGTCGCGGTCCGAATGCCATCGGTCATGCCGCCCAGGGAATCACGGCCGGCATTACGGGCCGTGTCCTCGACGCCTTTCAGGTCTTTCTGCAGGCCGGCGAGCGCGGCCTTGATTTCGGTCAGTTCGGCCCCGATTCGAATTTCAAGATCAGATGCCATTGCGACCCCTCTGCAGTGTTTTTATGTAGCCCTTAAACGCCTTGCCATCGGCCTGCGCCATCCGGGCGGCGACCGCCTCGCCGATCCGTCGGTCGCTGTTCATGCGCTCGATGGCAAACAAAAAGGCCCGCACCTGGGCCAATGTGTAACCTCTAATCGCCTCGAGCGAATGCCCGTGAGCGATCAGCACAGTCAGGGTGTCGGCCCATCCCCATTCGTCGCCGGCCGCGCCTGGTGCGCCTTGACGGCCGCCAGAATTGCCGGCGTCAGACGGCCCTTGAAAAAATCCCCGTTCACCTTCAGCGCCTGCGATGCGAGGCCGACCAGCTCGTCCGGCGTTGACTCATTCAATTCCGCCGCCGGCACGCCAGTCGCGATCGAAATCGCCTCGACTAGATGCTCACCCTCGGCCAGCACTTCCATAATCAGCGCCGCATTCATCCCGCCGTCCGACAGCGCGCCCTGCAGCGCGCCGGCGATCGGCTTGATGGCCCGCGTGAAAGCCGGTAGCTGGCCGACCTTCAGCGGGGTGATGTCGATGTCGCGCCCATGAAAGCGGACCTTCATTGCCTCGGGCGCGATGATTGACAGATCAGTCATTGATTACGCCTCGATCTCGACCTTGAAATACTGCGAGATGTTTGCGCCGGTGATCGAGGTATCTTTCAGGACCTTGCCGGTCGCCTCGATCGCTGCGTATTCCTCGCCGATCAGGCCGAGGTTTGCCAGCGCACCAATTTTCACGCGATGCGCGCGCACTCGGGTTTTCTTGCCCGAGCGTGCTTCGTTCAGGCCGTCGAAAACCAGTTCGTATTCCTTGCCCGAGTTGGTCAGCGCCTGGACAACATCAGCGACCGCTTTCGTGTAAGTGATCGTGATGTCGTCGCCGTCTGCGATCGTGCCGCCGGGGATAATGTAGATGCCGCCCGCGCGCACTTCGTAGTCGGTGTTCGCGGTCTTGGTCGTCGCACCGACCTTGACGGTCGTGATTGCCGACGGCAGGAAGGCGGTTGCGACGAATTCGCCCTTGTTGACATCCGCATGCGCTTCGTCGGTCACAGTGCCGGTCGCCGTGGCCGAGGTCGAGCCGTACAGGGCGCGCGAGAGGTTTTCAGCGCTCATGTCGTGCATCGTGATCTGGCACTCGACCGAAGTGATTCGCTTGACCTCGTTGTACGTGCCGCCGCCGGGCTGCGTATAGTCACGCAGCTCCTTCGTTTCCTCGGTAACGGCAAACGACAGCGCCGAGCAGTTGCCGACCTCGACCAGCCCGGTCGCAGCAGAACGATCGCGCAGGTAGACTTTGCCGCTGCCAAGGTAAGAATAATCAGCCATTGCAATCCCCCGTTATGGTTGGCCTTTGAACGATGCCGCGCTCGTGAATGCGAGCGGGACGTGACAGTAGCCCCCATCGTATTCAGGACCGGGAGCGTCGGCTAACCGCAAATATCTGCCGCCCCCGAGGTGAAACCCGAGCAGCGCCGCCAGGACCTTTTCGCACACGTCCGCCGCCTGGTCGCGCGCAGCGGTCACGTTACCGTTGCCCCTCGCGGACTTGGTCGCGATGACGATGTACCATTCCTGCACAATCCCCTGAATCACGCCATTCGCAATCGCATCGCCGACTGTGTATCCGTCATAAATAACGAAAACCGCAGGCGCTTTTTGCCTTAGCTCCGGGACGCGCTCCAGCTCGCGCAACGGCTCGACGGTGATGTCCGGCAGTTTCGATTTCAGCCGGTCGATGATGATTTGCTCGGTGTCTGCAAACACGATTTCCCCTTATTTGTTTGCCGCGGCGACGAAATACCTCCGCAGCGCATTGTTGACGGCCGCAGACCATTGCGGCGGCAAGGCGACGACGCTCGCGCCTTTTCTGAGCGGCAGAAACGGGCGCGCTGGAATCGTGACTTTTTTCGCAAAAATCATCTTCCCGCCTGGCCCCGGAAACGCCAGACGCTTTGCATTTTTCGGTTTGATGACGGCCCCGAACTGGTGAACGGCCGCCCGCGGCATCTGGTTGGTCCCGATCGTCACGCCACTTTGATCGGACTTGTAATTAACCGAGCGCTGCAGGATGCCTTTGTCACGCAACGGCTGCCCGCCCTTGCGAATCTTGAGCGCGGCCCAGGGACTTCCCCACGGGTCAATGCCGAGCTTGAAACACAGCTGAATGCGGGCCTGGATCGCGCGACCGACCGTATTGAATACAGGCCGCAGGTCCGATCCGGCGTCCTGCAATGCCTTGATCTTCGCAACAGCGCCGGACGCATCAGCGCGAATGCGTAGCTTCGTTGACATGCTCAAAAGTCCCGCAGCGTGTCAGAGGTGAACACCCTGTCGGCATTGAATCCGCCGAATGACAGGGACACTCCCGGCTTCGCGCCTAGGGCATCCGGCGGCAGATGAATCAGGCCTTGCGCGAGCTGCTTCATCTGCGCAAGCGCGTCCTCGTACCGGCGGCGGACTTCCTCGGGCGCATGGTCATCCCAAAGCAGAAAGCGAGCGATGTCGCCCGCCCACGCCGTGACCAGTGCCGGCACGCTCGCGAGCGGCAGCGTGTAGCGCGACGCCAGATAGCCGTCGATCATGCTTTTCGCGTCGCCGGCCGCCGCGTTGAAATCGCTCTGCTCGGTCAGTTCGGACAGCTCGGTCGCGCCGAACCGCTTTTCGAATTGTGCGCGTGTGATGTAGGTCATTTTT
>JACCEC010089397.1_pt1 | contig 13083 bp, 14 predicted proteins | sample 7450121 | NCBI WGS metagenome assembly JACCEC01 (sample SAMN15323455, study PRJNA562643) | freshwater metagenome | isolation source: river surface water | place: USA:Blue River Watershed | collected 2017-08-18 | reverse complement strand
TTTATAAACTTCAGGACATATATCTAAAATAGCGTTACGAATAGTTTCTGTATTAAAACTAGCAAAAGATAATTGTATATCCGAATTAATGTAAAGATCAAGATCTTTAATATCGTAATCATCATTATTAATAGATTTTAATACTGATGAACCAGATAATACAATATTATGTTTGTTAATAAGTTCATTAAATTGTTCTACATTTGCAATAAACTCACTAATAATTTTATTAATATTGTTGTTAAATTGGTTAGTTTTAAAGGTATTCATGTTTGTTATGTTATTTTATAAATATAAAAAAAAATCAATTTTTTGTGTATCAAATACATTGAATCAAATATCGAATCTAATTTTTTAGGTATTTCTTCCAGAAATTGAATTTAAACATATTTAAAATTATTTGAAACACGTTATTTTGATTATTATCTAAAACATCTCTTTTAATATAATTGATCATTTTTTTTTTATGGTTGTAATCTTTGAAAAATGATATAATCAAATCAAACATTTTTCTCATTCCCTTATCATTAAATGATTTAGCTTCAAATAAAGTATCATCAATCAAAACATTGAATGCTCCTTTATCAGATTTTTGAAATTCTATGTTATTATCAATGCATATATAACTCATAATATAAGTTATAATTTTATTGAATACTTCTCTAGAAATATGAGTATTGCCTATATAGATTCTATATTTTTCTGAATACTTTAAATATCTTTTAGTAAAGTTGTTAAATTCATAAGCATTATGTAGAATTCTTCTATAGAAATGATCTTCAGTCATATAAGCTGACTTAGATTCAATAGACGAATAATTAAATGTTTTTATTTCAAACTTTGTTGATTTGTCTAAAGAAGTATTTAATTTTATATAATTCTTAACAATGTCAAAATCAAACACATTCTTTAACAAACTTTCAATGTCATTATTAATAATGATAATATCTAAAGACTTTCCTTTAATATTCTTTAGCGATATAATTTTATCAATATGTTCTTTCAAACTAAAATATATATGAAATTCATTTATATCGTTTTTAATATCTTCTTCCTTCTTTACCAAACTATTGAATATTTTATTCTTTCTGTCGTCAGAAAAATTAGTTAAATAACCTGCATTTTCTAATTCCGTTATAAATAAATTAGCTTCCGTTTCGGACATTATATTTTCAACATATATATCCAAATCATTAAATTTATCCAACTTCTCCTTATGAATTAATTTTAAAACAGAAGAACCACTAAGATAAGAATTCGAAGGTAGATTTTGTAAATTTTTAAAGCCATATATTTCCATTAAGAATTTAAATGCTTGGTACATTTTATGTGATGATTCTATAGTTGAAAATGACATGATTAGTAAAGAATTAAACTTACTAATACATTTAAAAATCAATTTTATTTATTTGCATATCTAGCTATATATCCGGCTAAGTTATAATCAGATTTTTCTTAGTAAATGTCTTAAATAAATCTTTCATAACATTCATACTATAGTTATCGCCAGCTATATAAAATCTACTCATATATTTAACTTTATCATTTAAAGAATTTGTATTCATACAAACATTAGCATAATGCTAACTTTTGTTTATGTTGATTTTCGTTAAAATAGTATTTATCGTATATAATATTAATTTCGTCTATAGAAAATTTATCAATATCATATATCGATTCTTCAAATATAGTATTTGATAGAATTAATAATACGTTTTTAGGCATTATAATAAATATAATATTATAATATACTAATACAGTATAAAATGTCTAAGATTTACCCATCTACATATTTTAATAATGAAAAATCGTTTACTTCTATAGCAGTACAGCCAAACTCTATACAAAATAGTCAAAAAACAGAAGATGTTGTCAAACCTTCTAATGTTAAATTATTTAATATCATTCCCGTTAATAAAAGAGAGTCTCATGTAAATCGTAGTAATAGTTTTAGTTCAAAAGCTATTAGATATTTTAAAGCTGATGAATATACGACTTACGATACTAAGTTTTCAAAAGCTTTAATAATGATATCCATACTTAATATGATAATGTTGGCAATCTTATTAATTTTTATATTAATAAACGTAACAAAAAAACCTATTAATATGTATGTGTTAGATGATTTAATCACTGATGATTTTAAAGAAAAAAATAAAGACTTAAATGCTCTAAATATAGTTTCTAAAGTCAATCAATGGTCATCTATAGCTATAGGTTCTGCTACATTTGTATGCTCTATAGCTCAATTTTATTATGTATATCAACATAATGATTTTAAATCTAAACAAATTACACAATAATTTTGTTGAAAACAACAGAAATATATTTACTTGTTTCGCTTGCCGTTAGAATAAATAGTCTTGTATTTTCGTCCATATCTAATTGATATTCAACAAGTTCTAATTTTAAATCTTCATTTTTTAATGTGTTAAATACTAAAAGAGCGGACTTCATCATGTAAGAAATTAAGTTGATTGTTTCTTCTTTAATCTCTTCAGGCAAATCTAAGAAAGTGCTGATATTTTCGTCATATAACCCGCTATCATTAAATGATTTCATAATATCATAATCATCTTCAACAATATCTAGGCAGATATGAACAATATCTTTATTAGACTTTGTAATTTCAATATTGCCAGATTTTTTACTAATATCAATTCCGAGTTTATTACTAAAGTCAAATCCTAATGTATGTTTTAAAAGTTTAATTACAGGGATCAATGCTAGAGATTGGGCATTTTTTACTGCATCTTTTAATTGAGATTCTAACTCTTGTTCGCCTAATTTATTTTCCGCACTCATAATATATACTATCTATTATTCATTATTTTTCTAAATACAATTAAAACAATAATATTATTTGAATTTAAATCTTTGAAGATTATTGATAAAATCTTTATTAATCTCTAAATCATTGACGTCTTCCATTTCAATATCTTCTATTTCATTGCTGTTATCCTTTATACTATTATCACATATAAAATCCTTGATCTTATCTTCATATACTACTTTAAAGAATATTCTCATTATAATTTCTTGTTTTCCTTCAAAATACTCAAATCCCTTAATTAGTTTAATATCTTTACAATCATTAAATGCTTTTTTTAATCTATTTTCAACTCTGAAAAAATCATCACACTCCAGAAGAAACATATAACGAGTCCCATTCCCGTAACTACGTAGACGATTTAGATTGTCTTTAGAACTAATACCTATTTTATATCTATCAGTACCTACCAATTCAGCTGGCTGTAATAGATATATATATCCCATTTTGTACCTGTTTAATAACTGTTGAATTACATATTTAATACATAATATAATACAAATAAAGTATTCGAAATGGATGAATTGACTTGTTATAGAAAAACTCTCAATGGTCTCTATTCTTACGACTCTATTTATTTAAATGTTCCGATTTTAGATTTTATCAAAGAATTAAATTTATCAGAAGATAAACCAAAATCTCAACTAAGAGAAAAAACATATACTTACGATATTTACACTACAATAGTATGTTCTGTGTGTGATTTATATCTTAGTAACCGAGAAGATATGACTTTGTATATACGCGGTGGATTAGATTCTGAAAAATACGAAAAAAAAATACACGAAGATTTAATTAACTTATATTTATCATATAAGAATACTTCTGACGATAATAAAAAATCAAAAGGATTCTATTTAAAAGACGTTACTAACGAAAATAGAAATGATATTTATACAACATATGTAGAGAACTTGGACGAAATGTTTACACAGATTTATACAAATTATATAGATATTGTATTAAAAAAAATAACAGAAGCTATTCTTTTAAATGGAATCTCTAACATGTAACACATGATAAGACCCAGAACGACAGTCTACTTCTTGTAAGTATACATCGTAATAAAACGTTTGACCGTTTTGTTCAAGGCCCTGGCATCCTTGAATTCTCCAATAGCCATAGATTTTTTAGGTCTTTTAGCATCTAGAGATTTGGCAAGGTCCAGTAGCCCATATCCATAACGAATAACCATGTCTTGGTCATTTATTCCGGACACCAAAATCGTTTTGATAGTCTTGCTATATTCAACATTGATCATTGAGGTGAAGTACGTTGGGAGATTCATGATGACTTATATGATATACGAAAATTCAACTATTTTAAAAAAAGATAGTCAGCTTATAATGCTGACAGTTGGGTTTGTTGATGATATTGATAGGTTTTGTTGATGAGAGAGATTTGTATGCCGTGCCCTAATGGGCGTTAGGCAACCCGTATAATACATATTACGGGTGTTCTTTCATACTTATAAATGGTAGAAAATCAATTTTTTTTTGTATTTAGATGAGTTTAAAAAAAAAAATAATGTATATAAATGTAAATTAAAACTTATTCAATTATAGCATCTTCTGATAACTCTTTGATATATTGTTTATATTCAATTTCAGATTCTTTAATAGTATTTTGTAATTCTTCTACTTTTTTAAACATAGGTTCTAAATTTGTAATTAGTTCTTTATTTTTAGGAATTTTAATTTGTAAACTTAAAAAGTTTTCTCGTTTAATTCCTTTTTGAGCAGACCCAGTTGCTAAATTATATATTTTATCTTGATTATTGATTAACCAAATATTGATATAATTTTTTAAATTAATATCAATATATTCAATAACCCATCCATGGTGATTTAAAAAGAATTTATCCTTTTCAAATTTAACACAGTCATTAGAAACTCCGTCTTTATTTATAATTAATGAATTTTCATTATTATATTTATTTATATAATTTGAAATATTCCCTCCTCCATATACAGGATATAATCCGGGAATCATTTTTTGTTTTGTTATATATCAGATACGGTAGATATTATTTAGAATGTGATAAAAACGGTAGTGATGAAAAGGAAGTAAACAACTTATTTGAATTGGGTTATATGAGAACAATGGATGTAGAAAATAAAGACGAATGGAAATTTAATTTTGATTATACCATGGCACTAAGTAATGATTTTCAAACAAAAAGAGTTATCGACATATTGGATTATAATACGGTGGATAAATTGATGGAAAGTTCTGGGGGTAAATTTAGAAAAAACTGGTTATATTAAAAATGTATGACTTTTAAAGTTGATTTTTATATAACTCTTATAAAGTGTAATATAATAGAATTATTTTAAATAAAGAAGATATGGACGATTTTTACAGTTTAGATATGGCTAAATATATGTTTCAAGATAAATTTAAATACTATTTAAAATCAAAAATAATGACTACTCAAATGTCGCTAGAATATATTAAGAGTAATTTGCATTATTATTATACGTTTAATAGCACCATATATTTATTGATAGAGTATCAAACTTTAGATCATCATATAATGAATTCAATATCAGGCCATTATATTAATATCTTTAGACAAACAAATAGCATTAAGTCTATGGAAATGTATAGTAAAATAGTTAATCTTATTATATTTCATCACAGTGTAAATGACACTTTTATTAGAAATCATTTTGATGTTATCGACACAGATAGACTATTAAGATACCAAGAAATTAGTGGGGATATAATCCATGAATATTTTAATTCATTTAACAAGAATATATTAGTTCAAGCTCAAACTTTATCTGAATCGTTTATATTAGATAATTTTGACGTTTTTGATAAATCATTAATATCTACACATCAACCTTTATCTGAAAAGTTTATAGACAATAATCTAGATAAAGTAGAATTAAATCTTATCAGAGGATTTTTTCAATTAAGTGAAGATTTTATTTGGAAGTATAGAAATGATTTGACTTTAGATAATATTATTAAATACCAAAATTTAAGATGCGAATTGCTGGATAGATTATTATCTGACGGCAAGAAAATAAATATAGAAAATATCTCTTGGAGACAAGAATTAGATAGTTGGTTTATTAAAAAATATTTATATATGTGGGAAAATAATAAATACGCGGTTGAAGAGTTGTTAACATATCAAACTTTATCCGAAGAAATAATGAATTTGTTGATAAAAAAAAGTATGATGACTGATTCGGCATGGAAATACTTATCTAGAAATCAGAAAATTTCTGGGGAGTTCTTTAAAAAACATAGAAATCAAATTTATAGATGTGAAAACTCTGTTGAATCTTTAAAGGATTATCAAAGAGTTAAAGAGGTCTCTAAAAAAGTTAAAATAGATAACAAAATAGCAATTGATATATTTAAGTTTTTGTAAAAGTATATGTATATGTATATGTATATGTATATGTTTCTTTTTTTATTAAAATTGAATATTTAACTTTATTATAATAAATTAAGGCAGTATGGAGACCAATACAACAATAGATGATATTTCAGTTAATTTATCAAAAGAACAAGAGAATTTTATAGATCTATTTAGATCTGGTAAAAATATAGTTTTAAGCGCTGCTGCAGGGTCTGGTAAATCTTTTGTTTTAAATCATATAAGAAATAATATATTATCAGATGAAGATAAATGTAGTGTCATGTTTACGTCTTCTACAGCAATTTCTGCCCTGTTAATAAATGGTGTAACTGCTCATAGTTATTTAGGTATTGGTATTGGAGAAGGTGATTATAAGAACTGGATTAGATATACTAACAGATTTAATATCAGAGCCAGAGGTGATTATCTATCAACACTAAAAACTCTTATTATAGATGAGTTTTCTATGCTAAACTCTCAATTTATAGATAATTTAGATTTATTCTTAAGACTAAAGAAAAATAAAACATATAATTCTAAACCATTTGGAGGTGTGCAAATAATTTTGATTGGAGATATATTTCAATTAGATAACGTTAGTGGTAACTCTATTACCGAATCCGATATATTTAAGGATGGATGGAAATTTATAACTTTTGTAGAATCTCATAGACAAAAATGTAAAATATTTCAAAAAATGTTAGAAGATATTAAATTTAACAGTTCTTTTGATTTGTTGTTAGAAAATATAGAAATTATTAATTCTGTTCATGAAGTAGAAACTGATGAAGGAGTTAACAAACTTGAAGATTTTACTTTGCTAGTGTCTACTAATGAAGAAGTAGAAAAATACAATAACTATATGATAAAAAAATTAGGATTTGTAAATATGAAGACGTTTAAGCCAATTGTTTATAATAAAACTAACTCTAAATATTTATCTAAATTTCATATATTTGATCTTTCATTATGTGTAGGCTGTAAAGTATTGATAACATTTAATATATCACCTGAATTATGTAATGGTAGATCTTGTATAATTAGAAATCTGGATGGTGATTCTATCGGAGTTAGCCTGTGGGAAGACTTTAAAATTAACGGAGAATTAGCTCAGATACATACAATCACTTATATTGACAGAATTGAAGATAGTGTTGTAATGTCTGAAGGAAAGGGTAAAATTAAACAAACTAAATTATTTAGCTATATACCCCTTAAGATCGGATATGCCATTACTGTTCATAAATCTCAGGGTGCCACTTTAGATAAGGTGTTACTGGACATAGATAGAGTTTTTAACCTCTCTCAATTGTATGTTGCGGTTGGAAGAGTTAGAAACGTAAATGATATAATTATTATTTCTAAATACAAGAAAGAATTAAAAGAAAACTTATTATATATTTCTAATAGATCCGAATATAATATCAATCAAAAAAAGAAATTTTATAGCAGATTTATAGTAAGTATGTTTACTAATCAAATTTAGAAAAAAAATTGAATTATTTATAGTAAATAAAATGTTGAAGATTTCTTCTAAAGAAAGAGGCGAAGCTGCTGAAAAAAGAGAGTTAGCTAAATTAAAACTAATAAAGATTTCAAAATCAGAAATGAAAAAGTTAAATGAAATTGTGCATAATAAAGAATTAGTAAAAGATAAAAGAAAAATAAAAAATACTGTCGAAAGAATTAATAAAACTTTTAATAAAGAAACAAACTCTACATTTTACTGTTGTGGCAGTAGCTGGCCGAATGGAATTCAGTGTTTTGTTTGTAATAATTCGTGTGATGACATATACTAGATATAGAATTTATTTTTCTAACGACTTCAAATACTAAAAAATATATCATTTAGTTTAATTTTTTTACAAATTCATCTTTATTTTTAATTACGAATCTACCATCTACTAAAAATTCAGCATGTGTTGTCTTCCTACCACTAGTACCAGAGCTCCAAATAGCTTTCATGTCAGTAGTATATATTACTAAATTGCCATCACTTTGCATGATAAGAACGGCTCCCCAATTACCGTTAGTACCAGAGGACCATAAAGGTTTCTTTTTTTTGTAATATACCAGATTACCGTCGGATTGTATAGTTAATTCATGATCATCTCTCACTATCCAAGAACAACCATCACTATAACCAATATCATGATATAAACTGATACCATAATTAGATATGTATTGTCTATTTCTAAACCAAATTGCATTTTTTATAAATCCAAGATTAAACCAGATAGCTTTTTCTATATTTCCATTTTTATTAGAATAAAAATTTTTAGGATAAAACCCTCCTACTGGAAATTGAGAATTATAAACTTCCATTTGAGAATCGTTTATATGAACATTCATCGAAATTATGGAATAACCTCTATCAAACCATTCACTAGTATAAAAGTTACTGCTAAATAGAGTATTTGCCGGAAAAACTCTCTCTAACTTGCTAAATGTTGTTTGGGAAGGATCATCAGCAGATTGGCCTTTTATCATATACCCCCTACCGCTATACCATCCACCGTCAGGTTCGTCTGTAGTAGAATGAACTACAGGAAATAAAAATTCTTCTCTATTTTTTAATGCTTGTTGCTTTTCATTAGACTTCAGATCTGAAAGATAATAGTTCATTACTATACAAATTTTACCTAACAAATCTTTTATAGGAGCATTAGGAAAATATTTATTGAAATCATTATAAAAATTAAGTTTGCTAAATGTATGCTCATATAATCTATTACCTAAATATCTTTTTATTAAATTATTAATCTGTCTTGTATAATCGGTATCATTCATACCATTTATTTCTAAATATATTATAAGCGGATCGCTGGTATTTTGAAAAGCAACCGATTGAATAACTTTACAATGATCTTCAAAACTAGACACATCAGAATCCCAACCAGCATGAGAAACCATGGGATACGATCTATTAATTCCGTATATAACATTCAATGTTTTATGCGAAGGAGATAAATCTATTTCGATACACCTAGCTCCGTATTTTAATATAGCATCCCTAGTATTATTAGGTGAGGATTTTGTTAAAATTTGAGAAGATCCGCCTAAATATGAATTATGACTTGATTTTATATAAAAATTTCTTAAAGGCTCATCTAAGATTTCATCTCTATTAATTCGTTTACTATAATCAACTATAGAATTAATATTAGGCAAATATTTTGATTCCGGTTTAGAACTATCATTACCCATGTTATTTATATATTACTTAATATTTTAAAATGAGTATCTAATAGTTCGGAATCTTGCATACCTAATTCATACATATTTTTTACTTTATTGTAGTTAGAAGAAATAAATATATATGAACCAAAAATTTTACTTAAATCCCTAACCCCTAACAATCCCAAGTAAATATGAATAATGACCAGCAGGACCAGAAATTAATATTTTCATTATACAGAACGTATTAATATATTTTGATAAAATATCAATTCGGAATATAAAAAAATAAAGTTTACAAATAAATTTATTATAATTATTCTTCTTTTTCCAGATAGCGAGTGTTAATAGATCGTTCAATCTCTTCTAACGGTAAATCGGAGTTAGCTCCTAATAGCATTTGAATAATAAGTGCTGGGTCTACTTTAGAAATATCAAATCTATCTTTTTCTAACTTATGCTCTTTGATATTATTTTTCTTAAAATACACAATATCTTTGTGATCAAATGGATGATCTCTTTGTAAAATATTTTGCACAGAACCACTTATTTCTTTAGTTTGGTAATTAATAGTATTAATTTCAACCCAAAATGATTCATATTGTGGTAACGATGTAATTTTAACAGCATCATTAACTTTAATAATTTTATTATTATGAGTATTATAAACTTTAAACGTTTGAGCTGATGACATCTTCTATAATACTAATAAAAGTAAAAATCAATTTTTTTTTCTTATATTAAATAATATAAACTCTTATATAAATAGTTATGGGAATAAATACTATTTTGGGTTTAGCAATATTATGTATTCTTTTTCTTTTGTATACTAGCTATGAAACTACCCAAGAATTAGAGAATGCTAATAATTCTAAAACTACTTTAGTTGATGACTATAATAAAAAGATTAATTTATTAGAAAATAATCTAGCAGAAATTAATCTAAAAATAGCATCTCTGAATAATTCTAATTCTAATACTAATTATTCAGAATCTGTACTGACTAAGTATAAAGAAGATATTGAAGGTAATATAAAGGATATTTTATTGCAGTTAAATTCGTTAGTCCCTAAAGATATATATGAGAGAGAAAATCAAAGAATTAATTTATTATTAGAACAATATAAATCTACTAACGGGTTGAATTCTATAAATTCTGATTTTGTTGATAAATATACAAAAGAAGTTAAAGACATTGTTGATAAAATTTCAGATATTGAAAATAAATGGACTAAATTGGAGTCAGATATGGTTGTAGAGTTAAATGGTAAAGTTAGTGTTAGCAAACTGAATGAACTTAAACAAGAAATAGTTTCAATTGTAAGCGAAATTACGTCTGATAATGTTAAAAAAGAAGCTGTGGATATTATTAGTAAGTCGATAGAAAATATAAATAGCGAAGTGAAGACAACTACTGATATTGCGAATAATACTATTATTTCTTTAGACAAATTAATAGAAAATAATAAATCTAATTCTAAAGAACTAGAAACGTTTAAACAAGATATTTATAATAAATTGATAAATTATGGAGATGAGTTGAAAATATCAAAAGATGAGATTCTTAAATTAAAAACGGAGTTAACTAAATCTATAAATGAATATGTGGAAATAAATACCAGCAAAACTAAAAACATTGAAGACAAATTAGCTGCTGAAATATCAGCAAACACAACCGCGTTCTTAGAAATCAGAAATTCGTTGAAAAATGTAATGACTGTTATTGGAGATGTTGATAACTTAAAATACACCCCTATATTGAAAAACAATATTATAGATGCTTTATATGATTTAAATTCAAGACTATCTTCATTAGAAGTAAAATCTAAAGATATAGATACGTTGAAATCAAGTGTTAATGTTTTATTAAACTCTATAAATAAACAACCGACTGGTTTTTGGGACTATCATTATGTAACGAATTCAGTAGCATATACCATGAATGAAATAAAGAAGAAATTAGACAATTGTGAAAATAAAGACAACTCATTTTATCTTGATATTTTATCTAAATACAAATCAGTAGTTAATAAATTTAATTATGTTTATGTAAATATTAGTAATGGGGGCAAATCTATTATTCAGCTAACAATAATGCAAGGAGTTGACGAAATTAAATACTTGGTAGATAAAATATTTTATACTAACACAAGTGACAATCCTATAAAAATGTCTCAAGAAGAATATTCTTTGTATAATAAAGAAATAGATAGAGCTAAAAAAGAAATCGAAATCACTCAAAAGGAATTAGTAACTGCTGATTATATAAACAATATACAACTATCTGTCAATAGATTACATAGTAAAAGTTTTATAAATGATCAAGATGTTATAAAACTCAAAAGCGATTTAGAAAGTTTAAATATTTCTACAACTATTAAGAATGACAGTTTATTGAAGTCGTTAGAAGAATTAAAAACATCAGTATCGAAGCTTACTATTTCAGATAATAAAATTAATGAGCTTGATGTTGTAATAAAAGGACTGCAATCTAATGCTTTGCAATATTATTACACAACTAATACAGTTAAAGCAATGGAACAAACGGTACAATCTTTAAATAATTGGGTTGGTGGACGAGAGGAATATTTTGGAGACGATAATTTAATTATATATATAAAAAAAATGGATGAAAACATTAAAAAGAATAAAGAGAATGACGATATTATTAATTTATCTTTAAACAAACTAAAAAAATTGGTGGGAGAATTTACATTAGAAAGTAACACGTCTGTGGGGGATATAGCTATGAAAGCTAGAGACGATGCGGCTAGAGTTAAAGCTGTTATAGGATTATATGACTGGAATAAGAATAATGGAAAATCCGTAAGCGAATCGTTAGATAATATAGCTGCTAAAATTATTAACATAGAATCAACGTTAGGGAACTTAAATCCTACGTTTATAGCATCACAAACTAGCAATTTATTAGACACTACTACATACCTTATGAATAGTTTTACTAAGTTAACGCAGGAAGATAAAGATATTAGAACCATTATTGCTTCTTTGTCGGCTGATAATAGCTACATTAATAATTATTACTTTGACTTATTTAAAAATACGATAGGGATTCCTAAAAGATCTGAAACTGTATATGCTATTTTAGATAAAATTGAAGCTGAATTAAAAGTATTAAAAGACAAAGTAACACAACCAGAGACTACATTAGCTGGTATAATTAATATGGAAAACAAATATACGGATGGTCTTAATTATACAATAGCTGTAAACAATTATGTAACAGAGGTAGAAAAGAAAGTACTCGAATCGAAGGTATTAATTGATACTTTATCTAACGACTTAAAAAATTTAAAAAATGATGTCGAAAAACAAAATTCTAGATTAACAAATTATGAAAAATTACAAGCTAACGTTGATTTGCTAAATTCTACAATCGGTAAAGTAGAAGCTGATTTAGAATGGAGATATACTATAAACTGTTTAGAACAGGTAAGCAAAAATAGACTGTATATGATAAACTATGTACCTTTAGAAAAATATAATTTCATTGATAGCAAAATACAGAGTGTTATAGACAATATCAAATTAATAAGCTTACAAACTTATGCAAGAAGTAATGAAAAATTTTACTCAGAATATACAAAATTTAATGAAATGATTACTGATATTTATAATAATCATATAATAAAACTTACTCTAGAATCATTTGGGAGTAAAGGAATGTATGATGTAT
>JACCEC010449365.1_pt1 | contig 13084 bp, 12 predicted proteins | sample 7450121 | NCBI WGS metagenome assembly JACCEC01 (sample SAMN15323455, study PRJNA562643) | freshwater metagenome | isolation source: river surface water | place: USA:Blue River Watershed | collected 2017-08-18 | reverse complement strand
TGGGCCCGATGTCAAACAGGTTGATGTGTTGCGTCCGACCCGGGGTGCGAGAGGCAAAGGCCAGTCGCCGCTGTTGCGCCAGCGCATTGATGGCTGTGGATTTGCCCGCATTGCTGCGGCCGACGAAAGCCAACTCCGGCAACTCGTCAACCGGCAGCTCAGACAGCCGACTGGCCGTGGTCAGGAAGCGCGCGCCGTGAGACCAGGCCAGTGCACGCGCATGAGGGTCCAGGGGCGCGGTGGCCGGCTGCGGGGCAGATGTCATGGGACATTGTAAAATCTTCCGGTTTGAATCCATGCGCCGTCGCACAGAGCGGTGTCGCACTCCACTACCCGCCTGATCCGAGCATGACATTTACCGCCCTGCGTTCCGCCTGGTCGCTCGCCGCCCTGGCGCTGGCCACCCTCCCGACGCTGGCCGCTGGCGTCGCTGCTCCTGCCGCCAAGCCTGACCTTGCCAAGGGGCAGGCCGCCTCGGCCGTATGCCAAGCCTGCCACACGGCCGACGGGTCGCGCGGCGCGTCGGCCAACCCCATTCTGGCCGGCCAGTTTCCTGAATATCTGGCCAAGCAACTGCACGATTTCAAATCGGGCAAGCGCAAGAACGCGATCATGCAGGGCATGGCCGCGCCACTGAGCGAAGAAGACATCGTGAACATCGCGGCCTTCTATGCCAGCAAGCAGGCCAAGCCGGGTGCGGCACGCAACAAGGACACGGTGCTGCTGGGCGAGCGCATCTGGCGCGGGGGCATTGCTGACCGCAAGATTCCCGCCTGTGCCGGCTGCCACGGGCCCGCTGGGGCTGGGTTGCCCGTGCAATACCCCATGCTCGCGGGCCAGCATGCGGAGTACACCGAAGCCCAGTTGCTGGCCTTCCGCTCGGGCGCGCGGGCCAACAACGCTCAAATGACGGGCGTGGCTGCGAAGATGAACGACGCGGAAATCAAGGCCGTGTCCGACTACATCGCCGGTTTGCGCTGACGCGGGCACCATTGCTGCGAAGAATCCCTGAAGGCCGGTCGAATGACCGGCCTTCGTCATTGGTCTTCGTCATGGGTGCGCGGTCGGCCGCTGTAAGCTGGCCGACTCCGTCGTGTCCCAAACGCCATGAAGTACCTTCCTGACCGTGGTTTTGTCCACCCTGTGCCGTCAGAGATCACGCCACAGCACGCCTACCTGAACCGCCGCGCCTGGTTGCAGGCGCTGGCGGCGGGCGGTGGCGCCCTGGCCACCTGGGCGGCTCGAGATGCCCGCGCTGCAGCCCCCGTGATCACGCGACCCGGCAAACTGGCCGCGCTACCGGCCGTGCCCAGCAAGGTACCGGGCGCCGTGTCGATGGAAAAGCTCACGACCTATGCCCACGTCAGCGGCTACAACAACTTCTACGAATTTGGCACCGACAAGTCCGACCCCGCCGCCAATGCCGGCACGCTCAAGACGCGCCCCTGGACCGTTCAGATCGAAGGTCATGTGAAGAAGCCAGGCGTCTGGGACATCGACACGCTGATGAAGCTCGCGCCGATGGAAGAACGCATCTATCGCCTGCGCTGCGTGGAAGGCTGGTCGATGGTGGTGCCGTGGTTGGGTTGGTCACTGGCTGAACTGATTCGTCGGGTTGAACCCACGGGCAACGCGAAGTTCGTGGTATTCGTGACCCTGGACGATCCACGGCAGATGCCTGGACTGCGTTCGCGCGTGCTGGACTGGCCGTACGTGGAAGGCCTGCGTCTGGACGAAGCCTTGCACCCGCTGGCGATGCTGGTCTTCGGGGTCTATGGCGAAATCCTTCCGAACCAGAACGGCGCGCCCATTCGACTGGCCGTGCCCTGGAAGTACGGCTTCAAGTCCGGGAAGTCGATCGTCAAGATCCGCTTTGTCGAAAAGCAGCCCGTCACCAGTTGGCAGGCAGCGATTCCACAGGAATACGGGTTCTATTCCAATGTGAACCCCGGGGTCGATCACCCTCGCTGGAGCCAGGCCACTGAACGCCGCATCGGTGAAGATGGCCTGTTTGCCAAGAAGCGCCCCACGCTGATGTTCAACGGTTACGAAGCCCAGGTTGGCCCGCTTTACGCCGGCATGGACCTGAAGAAGTTCTACTGATCAGTGGCGGCCGTGAACCACTGGCTGCTGCACCCGGCAGCCAAACCCGTGGTGTTCCTGTTGGCCCTGGTACCTTTGGCTACGCTGGTCGCAGGGGCGCTGACCGAAACCTTGGGCGCCAACCCGGCCGAGGCGCTGATCCGCGGCACGGGCGAATGGGCGCTGCGCCTGCTGTGGCTCACGCTGGCAGTGACGCCACTGCGGCTTTGGTTCGGCTGGACGGCGCTGCTTCGGCAGCGCCGGATGCTGGGCTTGTTCGCGTTTTTCTATGGCCTGCTGCACTTCACTGCCTACGCATGGCTGGACCAGGGCTTTGCGGTCGACGACATCCTGCGCGACATTGGCAAGCGGCCCTTCATTCTCGTGGGCACGGCGGCGCTGCTGGCGATGCTGCCGCTGGCGGCCACGTCGTTCCATCGCGCCGTGCGGGCCATGGGGGGCCGCCGCTGGCAAACGCTGCATCGCCTGGTGTACGCCGTGGCGCTGCTGGCGCTGCTGCACTTCCTGTGGATGCGTGCTGGCAAGCAGCTTTTCGCGGAGGTGGCGGTCTACGGGGCACTGTTGGCGCTGTTGCTAGGCGCGCGCGTACACGCGTGGCGGCGACGTCTGCAACGGTCGATCGCCACTGCCGAGACGTCTCGGCCCTGGGAAAAGGATGATTCCGCCGCGCCTCGGTGATGGTTAGCATCGGCAAGTTCCACCCGGCATGGGCCGGGATTGGTCATCACCCCATGGAGCCCGCCATGCGCAGCCTCAAGACTCCCCTCACCTTCGCTGCGGCCAGCGTACTGCTCGGCTTTGCCGGCAGCGCCTCCGCCCAGATCACCCTGACCCTCTCGTCCTGGGTGCCTCCGGCGCACCTGCTCACGCGCGCGCAGTCCGACTGGTGCGGTGAAGTCAGCAAGGCCACCTCCGGGCGCATCCAGTGCAACCTGCTGCCCAAGCCCGTGGCACCCGCGCCGGCCACCTTCGACGCCGTGCGTGATGGCCTGGTGGATCTCTCCTTCAGCGTGCACGGCTACACGCCAGGCCGTTTCACCCTGGGCAAGGTCGCCGAAATGCCCTTCCTGGGTGACTCGGCCGTGGCCACCAGCGTGGCCTACCAGCGCATCTACGAAAAGCACCTGGCCCAGCTCGATGAGCACAAGGGTATGCACGTGATCACGGTGTTCACGCACGGCCCGGGCGTGATCTTCAACAACAAGAAGCCCATCGCGACGCTGGCCGACATGGACGGCATCAAGTTCCGCGTCGGCGGCGGCGTGGTCAACGACGTGGGCAAGGCCCTGGGCGCGAACATGACGCTCAAGCCGGCGCCGCAGTCCTATGAACTGATGTCCTCCGGTGTCGTTGATGGCGTCTGGTTCCCGGACGAATCCATCGTCTCTTTCAAGCTCGACAAGCTGGTCAAGTACCGTACCGCGGTGCCCGGTGGCCTGTACAACACCAGCTTCGCGATGGTCATGAACGAGGCCACCTGGAAGAAGATTCCCAAGGCTGACCAAGACATCATCAACAAGATGTCGGGCGAGTGGGCGGCACGCTTCATCGGCAAGTACTGGGACGAGACGGACGACAAGAGCCGTCAGGTGCAGAAAGAGGCGGGCGTGCAAAGCATCACTGCCGACGCCAAGTTCGTGGCCGATTTCAAAGCCAAGACCTCCGGTATCGAGGACGCCTGGGTCAAGGAAGCAGAGGCCAAGGGCCTGAAGAACGCTGCAGCCGTGCTGCAGGAGCTGCGCGCGGAGATCGCCAAGGTCAAGTAAGACGCGGTTGAGCGCGGCCGTTCCGGCCCCGATGTGGGCTGGGGCGGCCTTTTCGTTTTTTCCCTGCCGCCAGCGCCACGCGCCATGAAACGCCTCACCACGCTCTTCACCGCGGTTTCCGCCGTCGCCCTGTTCGCGATGATGCTGTTGACCTTTGCCGACGTCTTCAGTCGCAAGTTCCTCACCAACTCGATCACCGGCGCCGTGGAACTCACCGAGCTGTTCATGCTGGTGATGATCTTCTTTGCGCTGCCGCTGGCCTCGATGGCTGGCGAGCACATCGTCTTTGACCTGCTGGACAAGGCCTTGCCGCGGGCGCTGCTGCGCTGGCAGCAGACGCTGGCCCATGCCTTGACGATGACCATCTTTGGCGGCGCTGCCTGGATCGTCTGGGCGCGCGCCCAGCGCAGCAGCGAGTATGGCGACACCACCTCCGCGCTGGAGATCAAGATCGCACCCTTCCAGAGCCTGGCCGCGTTCATGCTGGCCGCCACCGCTGTGGTGCACCTGGTGTTGGCCTGGCGTGCGGCGCGGGGTTTGGAACTGCCTCGGCACGACGAAACCACCGATCGGGAGGCCGCATGATCGAAGGCCTGCTCGGCTTTGCCGCGATGTTCGCGCTGATGGCGCTTCGGGTGCCCATTGCCGTGGCGATGGGGCTGGTCGGTGTCGTGGGACTGGGCTTGATGCGCTCCTGGCCCGCGGCGCTGTCGTCGGCGGCGCAGGAGTTCGTCGACATCGGCAGCTACACGCTGTCGGTGGTGCCGCTGTTCGTGTTGATGGGCAACTTCGTCACCCGCGCCGGCATGTCGCGAGACCTCTACCAGGCCGCCTATGCGCTGATCGGCCACCGCCGCGGCGGGCTGGCTTCGTCCACCATCGCCGCCTGCGCAGGTTTTGGTGCCATCTGCGGCTCGTCGATTGCCACCACGGCGACGATGGCGCGCGTGGCCATGCCGGAAATGCAGCGCTTTCACTATGCGCCTTCGTTTGCAGCCGGCTCGGTGTGTGCCGGCGCCACGCTGGGCATCCTGATCCCGCCGTCGGTCATCCTGGTGATCTACGGCATCATGACCGAGCAGAGCATCGGCGCGCTGTTTGCCGCCGGTGTCATTCCGGGGTTGGTGGCGGCCGGCTTCTACCTGCTGGCAGCGGCCTGGGTGACCCGCCGCCACCCGGATTGGGGCCCGCCCGGTGAAAAGGCCTCCTGGGCCGTGCGCCGCAAGGCCCTGGGACGAATCTGGGGCGTGCTTGCGCTGTTTGCGCTGGTCATGGGCGGCATGTACGGCGGCTTCTTCACACCCACGGAAGCTGCGGGGGTCGGCGCAATGGGCGGTTTCCTCTTCGCGCTCGCCCGTCGCGCTTTGAGCTGGCGCAGCCTGATGGAGGTGCTGGGCGAATCGGCGCGCACCTCGGCGATGTTGTTCACCATCGTCATCGGGGCATCGCTGTTTGCCAATTACCTGAACTTCACCGACCTGCCCACCGCGCTGCGCACCTTCGTCCAGGCCATGGACGTGCACCCGCTCGCGGTCATTGCGGCCATCTGCTTCGTCTACATCGTGTTGGGCATGGCGATGGAGAGCTTGTCGATGATGCTGCTGACGGTGCCCATCTTCTTTCCGCTGGTCACCTCGCTCGGCTTCGACCCGGTGTGGTTCGGCATCATCGTCGTCTGTGTGATCGAGATCAGCTTGATCACGCCGCCGGTGGGCATGAACATCTTTGTGCTCTCCAGCGTGGTGCCCTCCATCCCCACCACCGCCATCTGGCGCGGCGTGATGCCCTTCGTGGCGGCCGACGTGCTGCGAATGACCGTGCTGATCGCCTTCCCGGCGCTGAGCCTTTGGTTGCCGAAGTGGCTGAACTTATAGGTGCATGAGCCCCCGGCGCCGCAACCGGCACGGCGACGGCGTGGAAGCTGCACTCCCGGTGCTCACCGAGGTCGTCCATGCCATCGGGAGGAGACCGGTCCATTGAAGAAGTTGCCACCATGAGTACGGCTCTTTCGCCCTTGAAACACTTGGCACCCGGCTGGTTTGCCGTGGTGATGGGCCTGGCAGGGCTGTCGCTCGCGTGGCACGCGGCCGGGCCCATGCTGGGCGATGGCGCAAGAGCGGGCGCCCTCGCGATCGGTGCGGTCGCTGCACTGGCATTTGGGGCACTCGTCGTGGCCAGCCTGTGGCGCAGCCGTCGCCACCCTGAGGCCTGGGCCGACGACCTCAGGCATCCGGTGCGTCACGTGTTCATCGCTGCCGTGCCGATCGCCTTGCTGCTGCTCGTGACCGCCGCTGTCGCTGCAGGTCTGCACTACCCCGTGCTCGAAGCCCTGTGGTGGGCTGCATCGCTGCTTCAGCTGGCAGCCACGGCGTGGGTCATGTCGCGCTGGTGGCGTGGCGGTATAGGCGCAGGCCTGTCTTGGGCCAGCCTCACGCCAGCACTCTTCATTCCCATCGTCGGCAACGTGCTCGTGCCGCTGGCCGGCGTACCGCTGGGCCGGCCGGAGTGGTCGGCAGCGCAGTTCGGCATTGGGGCGCTGTTCTGGCCTGTGGTGCTGGTGCTGCTGCTCATGCGGCTGGCCCACCAGGGCCTGTGGGCCGAGCGCCTGCTGCCGGCCAACTTCATTTTCATCGCACCACCGGCGGCCATCGGGCTGTCTGCCTTGCAATTCGGCATCACGCCGCTGGTGGTGTGGGGCCTGTGGGGCGCAGCCGTGTTCGCACTGCTGTGGACCCTGCCCCTGCTGCGCCGCATCGCCGAACAGCCCTTCGGCATGGCGCACTGGGGCATGAGCTTCCCGATGGCTGCACTCACGGCGCTGACCTTGCGGCTGGCAACGGCCGGTCCGGTAGGCATGATGGGCTTTGTGGGTATCGCCCTGCTGGCCTGTACGTCGCTGCTGATCGCAGCACTCACGCTGGCCACCTTTCGCGGCCTGCGTGAGGGCACCCTTCTGGCGCCCGAGTCGGTACCGATCCGCGGGGACACCGGCGACGCATCGGCCTGAACGTGATGCGCTCCTGGGCTAGAAGTCTGTCGGACTTGGGGATCGTCGGCTGCATATAGACCTCAGCGGTCCATTTTTCACCGGCCCGTTGATGCATTGGACCCGTAGCGTCGGCAAATGGCCTGCGAGACCGGCAAAGAATGTCCACGATGGGGCGAGGTTTCGCTTCGCCGAACCGCCATGCGGCAGGCAGGCATCCTCCGGCATGGAATGTCGTCGGCGCATTCGCGCACCGGCAGCAGGTGGATCGGTTGTAAGCCCCGAGGACCGGGCTCCGCCCAACCCGCCGCCCCCCCCCCCGAGGGGGCTGACCTAAATGGGCGAAGCCACATCTGCATGTGCGCGTGGCTGCCAACACTGCCAGCCATGACTCACCTCTCTGCCAGAAACTACTGCCAAACGCAGTCCCAGCGTCGGTGTCGGAACGCGCAATCGTCCACGAGCGCAGAAAACTCTTGCCAAAACAGTGGCTTAGAAGCTTCCGCAGGTTTACCCGAGGGTGGCACGGGTCTTGATAAGGCATAGGGTGTAGGCTTTGCCACACCCCTCAAACCACCGGAGACTCGATATGAAGACGAACGAAGGCACTGTGGACCGCGTGTTGCGCATCGTTGCGGGCCTGGCCCTCATCGGCCTGGCCGCCACCGGCACCGTCGGCGCGTGGGGCTACCTCGGCGTCGTGCCCCTGCTGACCGGCGCCATCGGCTGGTGTCCGCTCTACACCGTGCTGGGCATCAAGACTTGCCCAAATTCCTGATGCGCCGCTGAAACGCGTCTGATGCCCCGTCCAGGAATCCGGCGGCCTGCATGATGTGGGGGTCAGCCACACGAGCAAGACCGACACACAGCGCAAGCACCGGGGGTCAAAGCAAGACCGCCAACCGCTCCAGGATCAGCACGGCAAAGAAGCCCAGGCCTGCCACCACCGTCCACTTGACGATGACGATGCCGCGCCGGCGCCACACCACCTGCCCGGTGCCCACGTACATCGCAAAACACAGCAGGCCGGCGACCAGCAGGCCACCGAAGACGACGCGGAACATCAACATCATGGGCAGGGCGCCGATGTGGGGTGGCGTGGCTACCAGGCGGGCGCCAGTTCGGCCATGCCGAGCGGGGCCTGGCGTTCGTCGTCGAACGTGACGACGTCGTAGGCGGTCTCGTCGGCCAGCAGGGCACGCAGCAGCGTGTTGTTCAGCGCATGGCCGCTCTTGTAGGCCGCATAGCGGGCCAGCAGCGGTTTGCCGGCGATGTGCAGGTCGCCAATGGCGTCGAGGATCTTGTGCTTGGCAAATTCATCGCCATAGCGCAGGCCGTCGGCGTTGAGCACGCGGTAGTCGTCGATGACGATCACGTTGTCTAGGCTGCCGCCGCGGCCCAGGCCACGTGCGCGCATCATCTCCACGTCCTTGGTGAACCCGAAGGTGCGCGCGCGGGCAATTTCCTGCTTGTAACGGCCCGAGCCCATGTCAAAGCTCACCTGCTGCCCGGTGGCATTGACGGCGGGGTGGTCAAAACCAATCTCGAAGCTGAGCGTGTAGCCGTGAAACGGCTCCAGCCGCGCCCATTTCAGCGCCCGGCCTTCACCGTCGCGCACCTCCACCGCCTTCTTCACGCGGATGAAGCGCTTGGGCGCATCCTGCAGGGCGATGCCGGCGCTTTGCAGCAGGAACACGAAGCTGGCGGCCGAGCCGTCGAGGATGGGCACCTCTTCGCCCGTGATGTCCACGTAGAGGTTGTCCAGCCCCAGGCCGGCGCAGGCCGACATCAGGTGTTCGATGGTCTGCACCTTGGGTGCGCCAGGGTCGCCACCGGCGCTGATGGTGCTGGCCATGCGCGTGTCGCTCACCGCCCAGGCGTTGACCGGAATGTCCACCGTGTTGGGCAGGTCGGTGCGGCGGAAGATGACGCCGGTGTCCGGCGCGGCCGGGCGCAGGGTGAGCTCCACCTTGTGCCCGCTGTGCACGCCGACGCCGACGGCACGCGTGATCGACTTGAGGGTGCGTTGGCGCAACATGGCGGGCATTGTCCTGCAAAGGCTGTGTTGCGTGGCATGCCCCTGGCAAGGACATCACCGGGGCAACGATACTGTGCGCCCCATAGCCTGTGGATTGCCGCCCCGTGAAGATGCGCCAACTGACCCCCCTTCTCCTGTCTGCCGTGACCACCGCCATGCTTGCCACCCCTGTGCACGCCCAGCGCCCCGAGACCCGTGAGCGCGCGAAGATTCCTGCCGAGTTCCGTTGGGACTTCAGCTCCATCTATCCGTCATGGGACGCATGGGAAGCCGGTCTGAAGGACATGGAAGCCAAGATGGACGCCTTTGCCGCCCGCAAAGGCACGCTGTCCAGCGGCGCCCAGTCGGTGCTGGCCGCCTACCAGGCCTTTGACGAGATCGGCAAGCTGCAGTACCTGACCTACCGCTACCCGCAGCTGCAGCGTGATGTGGACACTCGCGACCAGACCGTGTCTGGCCACTTCCAGCGTGTGGGCGCGATGTTCGCCAAGTTCGAAGCGGCCACCGCATGGTTCACGCCCGAGCTGCTGACCATCCCCGAGGCCACGATGCGCGGCTGGCTGGACAGCACGCCGGCACTGGCGCCCTACCGCTTCACCATCCTGGACAACTACCGCAAGCAGCAGCACGTGCTGGACGAGCAGGGTGAACGCCTGCTGGCCTTGTCCAGCCGGCTCGGCCAGGCGCCGCGCAGCGTGTATTCGGAGCTGTCCACGTCCGACATCCAGTGGCCGAAGATCACCACCAGCGACGGCAAGCCGGTGACGCTGACCCCGGACAACTACCGCCGCCTGTTGGAAGACAGCCCGGTGCAGGCTGATCGCGCCAAGGCCGCGGCCGCCCACGTGGGTGCCTACGGTGCCAACGCCAACACCTACGCCGCGCTCTACAACGGTGTGCTGCAGCGCGACTGGTTCCTGACCCAGGCACGCAAGTTCCCCACCACGCTGGACGCGGCACTGGACGACGACGCCGTGCCGCGCAGCGTGGTTGAGACGCTGATCGACACCACGCGCGCCGGCACCGGGCCACTGCAACGCTACATGCGGCTGCGCAAAAAGCTGCTCAAGCTCGACACCTACCACCTCTACGACGGCTCGGTGCCCATCTTCCGCACCGACGCCACCTACCCCTACGCCACCGCCACCGCCCAAGCGCTGGCCTCGGTGGCGCCGCTGGGCAGCGACTATGTGGAGCGCTACAAGCGCTTTGTCGGCGGCGGCCGCATCGACGTTTACGAAAACGAAGGCAAGCGCAGCGGTGCCTACAGCGCCAACGTCTACGGTGTGGGCCCTTATCTGCTGCTGAACTACAACGACACGCTGGACTCGATGTTCACCTTTGCGCACGAGGCCGGGCACGCCATGCACAGCGTGCTGTCCAACGAACACCAGCCTTTTGTGACCAGCAGCTACACCATCTTCGTGGCCGAGGTGGCCTCGACGATGAACGAGCGGCTGCTGATGGAACACCTGCTCAAGCAAACCACCGACCCGAAGGAGCGCTTCTTGCTTCTGCAGCACGCGGTGGACCAGATCGTCGGCACCTTCTACACGCAGGTGCTGTTTGCCGACTATGAACTGCAGGCCCACCAGCGCGTGGAACAGGGCCAGCCCGTCACCACCGAGGTGCTCAACCAGCTCTACGCCGGCCTGCTGAAAACGTACTACGGCGATGCCATCACGGTCGACGACTTCTACAAGTGGACCTGGGCGCGCATCCCGCACTTTTTCAACACGCCCTACTACGTTTACCAGTACGCCACCTGCTTTGCCTCGTCGGCCGAGCTCTACCGGCAGATGACCACGGGCGACGCCGGCGCGCGCGAGGCAGCGCGCCAGCGCTACCTGACGCTGCTGTCCTCCGGCGGCAACGACCACCCGATGGCGCAACTGAAAAAGGCCGGCGTGGACCTGACCCAGCGCGCCACCGTGCAGGCCGTGGTGAACCAACTGGACGAGCTGGTCACGCGCATGGAGGCCGAGGCGGAAAAAATTCGGTGAATGCGCAGCGCCGCGCTTGCGCTATGCTGCGGCGCGTGAACACCCTACGTGCCCTGCGACGACCCTCCCGACGTTTGCGTCGAGAGGTTTCGTAGCGCCCGGCAGGCTGCCGGCCCCCACTGCGGGCAGCCGTTCACCCCCTGAAGGCCACGAGACGCTCCTCGTGGCCTTTTTTGCGTCTGCGCCCCGGCCCCTGGAGCCTCGTGGCCTTTGTGTTCCACCCCACGAAGGACCCCACGATGACGATCGCTGCACCCGACACTTCCGCCCTCATGGCCGTGACCCTCCGGCCCGACACCGTCTTCACCCGCGGCCGCGGGAGCTGGCTGTTCGACAGCGCCGGCCGCAGCTGGCTCGACCTGCTGCAGGGCTGGGCCGTCAACACCCTGGGCCACGCACCGCCGGAGATCGCCGAGGCGCTGGCCGAGCAGTCGCGCCGCCTGCTGCAGCCCGGCCCCGGCCTGCACAACGACCGCGCCGCGGCACTGGCCGCGCGGCTGGCCGCACTCAGCGGCCTGGAACGCGCCTACTTCACCAGCAGCGGCGCCGAAGCCAACGAGGGCGCCATCAAGCTGGCCCGCAAGTTCGGCCAGGTGCACCGCGGCGGCGCACACGAAATCATCACTTTCGAAGGCGCCTTCCACGGTCGCACGCTGGCGACGATGAGCGCCAGCGGCAAGCCCGGGTTCGAGCGCCTGTTCGAACCCAAGGTGCCGGGCTTCCTCAAGGCGCGGCTCAACGACTTGGCCAGCGTGCAGGCGCTGATCGGGCCACGGACCGTGGCCGGTAAGCGTTCCGGGAACGACACCCTTGTGCAGCCGCTCGGCTTGCGCTGGGCAGCGCTGGCCTACGTGGCGGCCGGCGTCGCAGTCTGCAGGTCCTGGGCGGCAGGCGTGGGTGGCCGCCAGTTGTGCGGCAGCAGTTGGGCCAGGTCGCGCTGTTTCAGCGTGGGCAAGCGCTCGAACACGTCCTTTAGATAAGCCCAGGGATCGTGCCCGTTGAGCTTGGCCGATTCGATCAGGCTGAGCACCACCGCGGCGCGCTCGCCGGCCTGCTGCGACCCCACGAACAGCCAGTTCTTGCGCCCAACCGCCAGCGGGCGCACCGCGTTCTCTGCCGCGTTGTTGTCGATTGGCACGTTGCCGTCGTCCAGATAGCGCGTCAGCCCCGTCCAATTGCTCAACGCATAGTCGATCGCCCTGGCCGTCACGTCGGCCTTGGCCAGGGTCGGGCGATGTTCGATGAGCCAGCCGTGCAACTGCTCGGCCAGCGGCTTGGCATGCTGTTGGCGCCACAGCCGCCGGGCCTCGGGCTGGCGTTCTCCAGCCTCGCGCTCGACCTCGTAGAGCCGGCCGATCAGCGCCACCGCCTGCGCGGCGATTGGGCTGGCGTTGAACTGGTGCGCCTCGTAGAACTTCCTGCGCGCGTGCGCCATGCACAGCGCCGCCGTCACGCCCTGGGCCTGCAGTGCGTGATAGCCCGAGAAGTCGTCGCTGACCAAGGTGCCGGTGAAGCCCTGCAGCACCCGGCGCGCGTTCTCGCCGCCGCGCCCGGTGCTGAAGTCGTAGACCACCGCGCGCTGGCTCTCGAAGTTCGTCGTGCGGTAGACCCAGACGTAGGCCTTGGCCGTCTTGCCCTTGCCCGGGGCCAGCAGCTTGATCGGTGTCTCGTCGGCGTGAACCACGTTGTGGCCGACGATGAACGCCTTGAGCGCTTGCGCCAGCGGTGCAAGCCGCACGCCGCAGATGCCGATCCACTGCGCCATGCTCGAGCGCGGGATGTGAACACCCGAGCGGGCATAAATCTCGGTCTGGCGGTACAGCGGCAGGTGGTCGTCGTGCTTGGCCACGATGACCTGGGCCAGCAGGCCCGGCGCGGGGATCCCCTTGTCGATGATCTGCGCGGGCATCGCGGCGGCCTGGATGCTGTGGCAGCAGGCGCAGGCGTACTTGCCGCGGATGTGGCGCAACACAAAGAACTGCGCGGGCACGCAATCGAGCTGCTCGCTGACATCCTCGCCGATGCGCTGCAGGGCCTGGCCGCACGCGCAGTGGGTAGCTTCGATCTCGTGATGCCGCTCGATGCGCGGCAGGCCCGCGGGCAGCGCCTGGCGCACGGCCTGGCCCTTGGCGCGCGGCGCCGCTGGGGCCAAGGCCTGCTCGTTGATCGCCGCCTGATCCTCGGCCTG
>JACCEC011115325.1_pt1 | contig 13086 bp, 14 predicted proteins | sample 7450121 | NCBI WGS metagenome assembly JACCEC01 (sample SAMN15323455, study PRJNA562643) | freshwater metagenome | isolation source: river surface water | place: USA:Blue River Watershed | collected 2017-08-18 | reverse complement strand
GTTTCGTAATCAGGTGGTAATGGGTAAATAGTCTTACTAAATGTAACTGTACCGCCAACGCTTGTGGCTGAAGCCTTTTGCGTGGTTGTTAGCCTGTTAGCATCTAAAACCTCATCTACATAAGTATCTTGAGGGATTGCTGTGCCAACAATAGAATAAGTGTTGTCAAGCCCTGCGGTACTAGGAATAGCAGTCAATATTTCGGTGTTATTGATAGTATCGCAGGTCGTGGTTATTGCAGTTGTATAGAAACGATATTCCAACTCCAATGCTTGCCAATTGTGTTCTTTAATTAGGTCGTACCCTGCACGGTTCATTAACGCAAGAATCTGTTGCACATCTTGGCTAGTGTTGCCTTCAACATAAGAAGGTACGGCTAAGTTAAGTTCAGCAGTTACTTGCTGTACAAGTTGGAGCATTGTAGATGACATATTAGGCTTCCTCTGTGGCTACCGCTTTTGATTTACGGGGTTTCTTTTCACCAACAGCAGCAAGTATAGTGGCCATTTGTTCTTGCATTAATGCCAACTTCGCTTCCGTTTCTTGTTTCATTTTAGCAGTTTCTAAGTCCTTTTTGGCAAGTTCTTCTTTCAAAGCGTTAATTTCTTGTTCACGCTTGTCAGTTTCTGCCGATGTTGTTGCTAGATTTAAAAATGCCTTTGCCTTGTCACGGAACGCATAAGGTGACATACCTGCTGCCATACCCATACGCTGTAACTGTTGATCTGAAGCGTTTGCAATAGATTCTACCGTGTGGAACTTCATACCTCTAAGTTCTTCAGCTTGGCTTTTAGATACCAAAGGCCATTCTGATAAAGGTGTTCCAATAATTTCCTCATCGTTAGCTCCTTGTCTATTCATATAGTTAGCCCATTGAATAGGAAAGCGTTGCTTATGGCTATTTAAAGCATAAGTGTCGATTTCGGTAAGTGTATCGCCAGCTACACAGATATGCACAAAGTCAAAGTCTTTGTAGATTGGTCTGCCAGCGTCTAGTGATTCTTGCTCTTGGTGAACTGAACGCTTGTAAAAGCGTACCTGTAAGCGTGAATCTGCTCCTTGTTGATCTGAAGGTAATGCCATTTTTAAATCTCCTAAGTAGTTAGGTAAAGTTAAAGAGAAAAAGGGGCTACCGATTAAGGTAACCCCCTGTTTTTACTACATTTTGCTATTAAACACTAGTTGCTGCGAACCAAGCATAATCACCTGAAGCTACTGCAACTGCTGGGGCTGCATAAGAGCCACCTGAAGCTGTAACAACAAATGTTGAAGCATTGATTGAGCAAGTTGCTGTAGAAGCTGTAATAGCTGCACCAGCAACACCTAGTACATAACGCTTGCCGTCTGAACCAAACACTTGTGAACCAAGTGGGCCATTAACAGGCACTTCTGTACCAGCTGAGTTAGCGTTAGTTTGGACAAGTGCATCCAAATTAATGCCAGAGGTAGGGGTAATTGAATATGACATAATATTTTCCTTTTCTATCAGTTAAGTTGAGTTGTCAGATTAAGAACCTGTCAACACGCCCTGTAATGAACTGTTAGAGCAAGTTAAATTGCCCGCCCAGCCATAGAGCTTCACGATGGCGTCTTGGTTAATTGACTGACGCTCACCACCAATAGGTACAAAGTTACGCTCTTTGTGTGGGCGTAGGAAAATGTAGTTTGTATTCAACAAGTACATTGTCAATGCGTTTTCTTGAGCACCGATACCACCACCAAGTACCACATCAGCAGACATACCGCCACCGTAGAACTTCAATGATGCGAAACCAGCTGCACCTTCTTCAACACCAGCGATACGCTGAATTGCTTGCAAAGAAGCAACATAGCGTTGGTACAAAGTGTTACCAGCAACAATAAGGTCAACCTTATCAGATCCACGAACAGATTTGATAGCGGCTGTTGTCATTGCAGCTTGGATTAATGTAGAAGAATCAGCACCAGTTGTTGCTTGGTTCTGCCAAAACGCCCAGTTTGCACGGTTAATACCACCGTATGTACCAGTTGTAGGAGATGTTGATACAGCAGCAGCCAAACCAGTAATGTTTTTACCACCGTTACCAGTACCGTCACCGTAAATGTCACCTGAAATGCGGTTCAAAAGACGAGCTTCAGAAACTTGCATACGACCATCTAACAAGTCGATGATTGCTTCTTTGCTTGAGTTTTGCAACATTTCTAGACCACTCATTGTCACAGAATCAGCATACTGAGTGATGCTGAACTGAGCCGCAGAGATTGGGCTATCAGGAGTGATGTTTAGCACTTCGTAACCGCTGTATGAGTTAGCGTTGTTCGTTGCTGGGTCGTTGTACATGATTTCTTCCAAAATCACATTACCGCCTGAGAATGGGCGTACATTACCCTTAGAGTTCAATCTTTGTAGGATTGCGTTGTTTTGTGTTAAGTTGTCTGCCAATACTCCGCTACGGCTTTGAATGGTAGTAGCGATAATATCGGTGATTGCTGAGTTAGCAAAAGCCATGATATTTCCTTTATTAAATTAAGTTAAACCCGACCACCCTCTGCATCGGCTAAATTAGCCATCAACAAGGATCGTCTATCCTTTGCATCTGTCTTAGCTACTTGACCGCTAGGTGTAACGGACTTTGGACTAACAGCAGTTGCTTTAGCTTTAGCTACTTGTTGTGCCTTAGACGCTTGGGTACTAGCTGATTTCAGGAGTTTATCCTGTTCAAGCCTATACGCTTCGTCATTCATACGCACAGCTTTGGCATAAGCCGATTCTAGGTCTTGGGCTAAACCTCGCTCAAGTAATTGAGCCATATCTTCCCTTACCATTTCAAAGTGCGGAAACCGCTCTCTGTCACTACTTACTCGGCTGATTTCTTGGCTCAACCGAGCATTTTCTTCTTGCTCCCTAATCGCTGACAGTTGTTGCACTTGCTGTTGTGTTGCTTGTAGCTGTTGCATTAACTGTTGTTGATAAGGGTCTACATACGCCTGTTCAGGCATCTGAAGTGAATCTTGATTTAATTGTATTCCATAATCTTGTGCAAGTCTATTAAACATCTGCACTTTTTGTTCGTAGGGTGCTTTGCTTAAAATCATGTGAGCACGACCTAAGTTATTAATCCAAGCTACTGGATGAATACCTTGTGATTGCAACTCAGGCGTAAATTGACCAATAGCTTCTGTAAGTTGTCTAGCATTGTCAGCTTCTGCTTTGTAAGTAGATACGCCTTTTTTGTATTCAGCTTCCCTTTGGTTGGCATATTCAGCAAACTTAGCAAACTCAGCTTTATCTAGCGGTTTGCCTTCTTGCATCTTATTCCATACCTCAACATACTCTTTTTTCCAAGTAGTTGGGCGTTTTATTTCCTCGTCAGGAACATCACTAGCTTCTGCCACAGGCTCAGATTCTTCAACGGTATTCTCTTGGGTATCGGATTCTTTGGCTTTGAAGCGACCTTTTTCGTCACGGTTTTCTTCGCTACCTTCTTCACTAGCGTTTTCGGCTTGGATTGGGTCATCATTTACTTCAATCTCCTTTTCAATAGGTGCTTCTAGTGTGCCTTCTTCGGCTTGGTCTAAAGCTGCTTCCAACATCTCTCTGCGGTCTAGTTCTTCTGACATGGTTTGTCCTTATCTGTAAGTGAGTTTTGAATAGGCGATTTCCGCAATTTGACGCTTACGGGCTTCGTGGTCTTTACGGCTTAATTCGTGTGATTTTTGTTGTACTGGCACATCATTACCAATCTCAACGCAGTTATTACGCTTTAGATTCTCACGATGCTTAGAACGGCTAGAAATCCATGTGCCATCAGCCATAGAGATGTGACCTTCAATGTCAGGCACTACCATTGGGGCATCTCTGCGTTTCATGCCTTCTTTATCCTTCCATGCTTGCTCTGCTTCAGGGCTGTCATAGGGTATATTCCAATAAGTCAGGTACTTTTCCTTGTCGCTCATCTGACTTTCGTCATATTCTTCGTGAGCAACCTTGCAACATGGGCAAGTAACCATTACTTTTACCAATGCCATTACATTCTCCTTATAATTTCAGGTAGTTGATCATATTCATGGGGTCTAAGTAGGCAAACGCTGTCATACCAACGAGCATTTTTCCATCTCCAACAGACAAATTCTTCTTTAGGTAGCAAAACCACGCATTTAACACCCAAAGCACCAGCCAAGTGAGCAGTTCCTGTGTCTACGGTAACCACACCCTTCATGGCTTTCATGTGTTTAGCGGTAATAGCCCAATTTTTCTTCCACCCATCATTCGGTAAGGGGTAGAAATTGCCGTCTGTTTCAGGGTTTAAACTGTAAGCGTCACTTCCCACCAGTTTTTCCATGTGTTCAGCAGAAATAGACTTAATCCAATGCAAAGTTCCCTTTGATGCAGACCAATTTACGCCTATTTTCTTAGGAATATTGCTAGGTTCTGCTTCAAAATAGCCTTCTGAGCCTACAACCTTGGTGTTTGTGATGGGAAATAGTGACTTTACATAGGGCATTGCACAATCTATGTAGTATGGAAGTGACATTGAGCCAATCCAGTAGTCAGCTTCATGGGCTGGGCCTTCTTCTGTCAGGTTAGTTAGTTGGTCAATGCACTCCATTTGACCTAATAACTCCATTAATGCTGGTACGCACAACACTACTAGCTTCTTAGCACCCAAGACCTTTAATGATGGTAGAAATCTAGCGTATTGGAATATGTCACCAAAACCTTGTTCCATCTGAACCACAATGGTCTTATCAATAAGTGATTCACCTTGCCATGTCTTAGGGGCTACAGGTAGTCTTGCGTATGGGATTGTTTGATTGGCTAGAATTGCTTGATGCCAACGGTATTCAAATAGCCTAAAGCCAGCAGCGTATCTGCCAGCGTGTAGATTGTCGTAGGCTAACTTATATTGTGCGTGTGGATCTAAAGCAGTAGTAATAGCGAAACCTCATCGTCAAGTTCCTCTTGGCGTTTGGCTTCCAATACTCGCAATTGCTCTTGAATGAGATATTGCTGATTTCTGTAAGCTACCGCTTCAAGGATGTTAGTCCGTTGTCTTTCAAGGTAGCTTATAGACCGCTGTAATTCTTGTGTATCGACTGACGGTATATCAGCTTTAACCTCTTGTTTGGATTGTACTTTAGGTTGCTTAACTTTTGCAACAGGCGTTGGGTCAATCTGTTCTTTAAACGCTTTCTTACGATTTGCATTAGCGTCTTTAGTAGCTTGTTCTAGCTTTCTTTGACGCTCTGCTATTTTTGCAGATAGCTTGCGGATTCGTTTAAGTTCTTCAGGTGTCCATGAAGCATCATCACCACCCCCAAGATTAGCAGTTGGAGTTGGGCCAGTAACAATCTGAAAAGCATTGTTTTGGAACGCATTTGCCTGAAAAGCTGTTGAAAACATTAGACAACAGTCCAAGTACTGCCAGTAGGCACAGTAACTGTAACCCCTGAACTAATAGTGATTGGCCCTGCACTCATAGCGTTATTACCTAAACCAATAGTGTAATTTGCACTAATTGTTGCAGAGTTTTCATAAAGACCTAAAGCGGTAATGTTGCTTCCAGCAGGTGTAGCCCATGATCCATCGCCACGCCAAAATGTTGTTGCACTTGCACTTGTTCCGCTATTTAAGTTTGTAACTGGTAGATTGCCTGTTACTTGTGTAGCCAAGCTCACATTAGATAATGTGCCACCAAGAGTTAAGTTGCCACTTGATGTAACTGTGCCAGTCAAAGTAATACCATTTACTGTTCCAGTACCACCTACGCTAGTTACCGTGCCATCGTATTGGTCATCGCTAGATACGGTGAAGTTAGGGTATGTGCCAGTTACAGTAGTTGTTCCACCACCAGTAATAGAAACTACTTGGTCAGGTGCTGTGTTGGTAACTGTAATGCTACCACTAGAAGTAATTGGGCCACCTGATACAGAAATACCTGTTCCAGCAGTTAAGTCAACGCTAGTTACTGTGCCGTCAAATTGGTCATCAGAGCTAATTGTAAAATTAGGATAAGTGCCTGTAATTGTAGTAGTGCCACCGCCTGTTAGAGATACCACTTGATCAGGTGCTGTATTAGTTACCGTAACTACATCATTACCTTGGCTTACAGAAATGCCTGTACTTGCAGTTACTCTTGTTTGGAATGAAATACGAACAGTTAAAACGCCTGAACCGCCTGAACCAGCACTAGCCACCGCAGCAGCAATAACAATAGGGCCACTTGTAGGGAAAACTTTAGTAAATCCACCAGTTACGGCAGAGTTGTAGTAAAGAATGTCACCATCCAAGAACGCAGATGTATCAACACCTTTAAGAGTGCCTGTATTCTGAATCAAGCCAAAACCGTTATTTGCAATATTCTCGGCAGCAACACCAATAATGGCTTCAGCAAATGGGATAGCAGTAGCTGGGGCAGCCGTTAATACGCCACTTGAGCCAACTGCTCCAGTAAACATACATAGCTGACCTTTGGTAATTGTGGCACTAGCTTTTACATAAAAGAATGTATCTTCACCAATATGCTGAACGACATTACCGCCAATCATGCCTAGACCAAGTGTGTCGTTACCGTTCCAACCTAATTGACCAGCACCCAATGTTGTGTTGTATGTAGTGTCAAAGTCTAGGTAATCTAGGTTTGTGATGGTCGTTGCACCATCAATTACACCTGTATCGCTAACAGTTACTACTGAGTTCTGTATTAGCTTGCCTGTTGTGCTATCAAAACGAGCAATAGCGTTATCAGTTGCAGAAGCTGGGCCAACCACATCACCGTCAAACTCATCGTTAGAAGTAATGGTGAAATTAGGGTATGTTCCTGAAATTGATGTTGTTCCAGCACCAGTTAAGCTAACTGTTTGGTCAGGTGCAGAGTTAGTAATTACTCCTGTGCCATTATCGTAGCTGATGCCTGTGCCAGCACTTACTGATCCTCTAGCTCTAGCAGTTGTAAAGTATTCGTTTGTGCCTTCAGCAATGTTTGTAGTCGTAAGAACTACTGTACCTGTTTGACCGTTTACGCTAGTTACAGCATCGGTGTTATCTACCTTTTGCCATACTGTGCCGTTATAAATAGCCCAATCGCCAATCTGCCAATCAGTAATGCCATCTAGGTTTGTTGTGCCAGCTACGCTTACAACATAGTAATAACCCTGAGTACCTGTTGAGCTAGTTAGGGTTGGTGTGTTTGTACTTGCGTTCCATGTGCCTTGGTAATTCAAATCACCTTGCATTGGAATCTGACTTGTTGGTACTTTTCCACTAGCATCAAGGGTTGCAACACCTAAAGGTTGGGCTTTCTCGCTAGTAGGAATGTAACCTGTAATGGCAACACCTGACATTGTTCCACCAGTAATAGCCACATTGTTGGCGTTCTGTGTAGACATTGTTCCCAAGCCAGTTACATCTGTATTTGGAATGGTTGCACTAGCAGTCATGGTTGAAGTGCCATTACCCTTTACATATCCTGTAAGAGTAGAAGCACCTGTACCACCATTAGCTACAGGGATAGTGCCTGTTAATTCATGGTCATCATTCCAGTTTGATGGCTGAACAATATTTGGATCACCAGCATCAGGAATGGCACTTACAAACTTATGTTTGACTGTAATAGCCATTATTGAACTCCAGTAATCTTACCATCAGGGCCACGAACCACTTGTTTTGGTTGGCTCAATTTATCTAACAACATAGCTAACATCTGAGCTAATTGTTGGTTGCTAGAGTGCATTGTTTCAATTGCAGGTTGTAGTGGGTGGTTTTTCATGTCTGAATATCCTAATTGATCTTGCAAAATATTAGCCATCTGTACATTATCAGCATAAGCCGCTTCACCTGTATCTAGACCTGCTGTGATACGAGTTGTTTCAATTTTAGCGGCATTATTAAGGTAAGCAAGCAACAATTCTTTATTGTTAGTGGAATCCAACTTAGTCTGCTCAAGTTGCATTTCCATCTGCTTTTCTTCACGATTACGCTGATCTTCCAATTGGAATTTAAGCTGATTTTCTTGTGCCTGATACTCTTGTTTAGCCTTCTCAAGCTCAATTTGACCTTGAATCTTAGACTGCTCAATCTGTTGTTGCATCTGCATTTTCTGCTGTTCAGCTTGCATCTTAGCTTGCTCAATCTGCATCTGCATTTGCATCTTCTGTTGTTCAGGAGTAGGTGGTTTAGGTTGACCTTCCATTGCCTTGGCTTGTTGACGGAACTTGTCAGCAGTTTCATCAATAAGACCTTCCATGCCTTTACCAGCTTTAAACGCTGTTACGCCAAACTTCAACATTTCCATGAGTAATGGAGTAAGTTCAGGGGCAGTAGAAGCTACAGGTAGTGCAGTCTGCATAAACTGGCTTACCGCTGTTAGGAATTCAACACGGTCTTGCTTTTCCTGTTGCTCATCCTGATAAATCATTGAATCCGTAGTTACTTCAATACGGAAGTTCTTAGCTGGCTCATCCTTCAATAATTGTAATGCTTGAGGGATAAGTGCCTGATCTTGTGGTGATAACTGCATCGCACCTGAAATCTTAACGATGGTGTCATCAGTAAAGTGTTGGCAGATAATCTGTGCTTTGATTTGTAACAAGGCAGTAGCAAAGTTCACTACCTCATGTTGCATAGTCTTTAAACGCCCTGAAGCGTTGTTTGACTTAATAATTTGAGCACCAAGAGTTTCGTTAGGGTCTGTTTGACCACGCTGAATGTCAGCAATGCCCATAATCTCGTAGATTTGACCTTTAACTTGCTCCATTGCTTGATAAGACATATTCAATGCTTGAGCGATTGGGGCAATATCTACAAGGTTAATAGCTCCTTGCAATCCACCCTTCTCAGCAAATGCACCGTAGTTCTTAACTGGCAACAAGGCATTGTTCTCGCCTTCAGAGAATAGACGAGCAAGTGATGGCTCAGACGCATCGTAAACACCCCGTACTTTAAGGGCTTGAATAAAGCCATCAATACGGTCTGCTAATGTATCTAACTGACGGGCTTGGTCTTGGTATAGAACAAAGTCAGGTACAGGAATTAAGCTGTCTGTTGTAAGCGTTGAGAACATTGGCTTTGGACATGGCCAAAAGTTTTCTAACTGTAGTGGGTCATCACGGGTATCGAGAATCTTACCCATTGATTTAGATAACCAAATAACTTGACCTGAAGTCTTATCCCAAATCTCATAAATTAAGGCTTCTCTTGAACCTTCGCCCATCTTTTCATTAAAGTTCTTAGATGTATCAGGCTTAGTGTCTAGTGGAATCTTGCTACCAAGTTCTTCACCAAAGCGTTCAACCAAGGCAGGGCGTTCCATATAAACTTTACGCCATACCGCAGTTACTTCTTCCCATGTACGGGCAACGGTTAGACCAAAGTCACGCCAGTAAACATAGTCAACTGGAGCACATTCGTACTCAATACGCTCTTGATCTTCACGGTAAATACCGCCCTCAGTTTCAGCTTCGTCTGTATCTTCAGTAATTTGGAAGCCATCATCAGGAGCACCTTCACCCATGCCAGCCATTTGACCAACAATATGTGGCTCATAACGAACCCAAGCAGTACCACGACCACCCAATAAACGGTCTTGAACCGTCTGTTTCATGGCACTAGCGTAGTCACCGTAATGTTCAATCTCATATTCCAAAGCTCTTTCAAGCATCATAGAAGCAACACGACCTACTGGATCGTTGTCACGGAATCTACGGCTTACATCAGGTCTTGGAAGTCTTGCGAATACGGCTGGAGTGATTGTTTGGACATTGCTCCATAGGATATTGAAGCGAGCATTAGGGTTGTTTCGGCTGCGTTGTTCATCACGGTAACGCTTGACAATCTTGTCTGCTCTACCTTCCCATTCCTTATATGTACGCTCATATTGGGCAATGGTGTTGTACCAATCTTGGTATGTATGTTCCATGTTTATATCCTACGATTAACTATTTTAGGGGTTTCTTTCCACATCTCGTTAAGCGTTACTTCCGTTTGCCCAACATGAAGTCCTTTAATCCTTGAATCGTTGAGAATAGGATTATCCTCATCTTTCCATACAATGCTGAGGTAACGGAACGCATCCGCTGAGTGGCTTGTCCAATCATGTTTAGGGCGATCCCGAAATACTTTCTTATCATCATCCCACTCTCGCTGATATTGACGCAAACATTCGATACCTTCTTGGCATCTATTATCAAACCAAGCTCTAGTTAATGCAAGTCTTGTTGCTTGAATTCCGTCTTGTAATGACAGATTTGGTACGATTTTTAGATGTTTTATGTCAATTTTTGCAGAAATTTGCTCGATTATGCTCTTACCACCACTTGCTAGTGTTTTTGCTCTAGCGTCATGTGGTAGCCAATGAGTGCCATATTTGTATCCAAACTCATCTTCTTTTTGTGCCAATAAACCTGTGTAATACGGTATGGCTTGACCATTTGATGAGTGGTGGTCGAGTACCCGTATCTCACCGTAAACCACTTGAAACCACCAAATACTTGTGGAATCGTTGAAACCCAAATCCCAAGCTGTATGACAGGGAAACATAGGATCGTAATCAAGGCTAGTAATACGCTCAAGGTCTGTAAGCCTACGCATCTCTTGTCCGTAGTAAGCACCAAGAATGGCAGCTTCAAAGCTACATAGGAACTCTTGTTCGTACTGGTTGTCAGACATAGACTTTTGAGCGTCTAGCAATTCAGCATCAGGCAATAGTCCTGATTGGTCGGCTCTTAGTGTCTTTACATACCAATTGGGGTTCTTTTGACCTTCGTTGTATATGTCATAGAAAGCATTATGACCTTTAGGTGTGCCAATGAATGTAGCCCAACCTTGTCTATCAGCTAGTAATGGTCTAACAATCTCACCCCACATACGGGGTTTCATGTCAGCATATTCATCAAGAACTACGCCATCAAGGTATAAACCACGCAAGGCATCAGGGTTGTCAGCACCAAACAATCTAATCTTAGCCCCATTGACTAATTCTATCCATAACTCAGATTGATTGGCTTTGACTATGGCTGGTTCTGCAAACTTGAGTAAGTAATCCCAAGCAATGTTCTTAGCTTGAGCGTAGTAAGGTGCAATGTAAGCATAACGACCATCAGGCTTTTTTTCAGTAATAGCCCTACGGATAATGTCTGCAATGGTGGCTACTGTCTTACCTGCTCGTCTGTGGCAAACAAGTACAGCCCAACGCTCTTGTCTTTTGTGAAAGTCTAAGAACGCATCTCTAGCTTTGTACGGGTATTCGTACCGTTTAACTACTTCTTTCAATCTAGGAACTTATGTTCGTGAATGATTTTAACTGGCTGTTCTTCGTCACCAGTATGTTCAGTACGGGCTAACTTAGGTAAGTGATACTCCATGACGCTTTGCAACATACCAAATGCTTTCTCAGGGTTAGGCAAAACAATGTATTTATCATCATCGTTTCTAACGCCTTCTGCGACCTGTTGTAGCCATTCTTGCATACGGTGGGTGTTACCCTCCACAAACTGTGCTATCGCTTCCCTAGCCATTGCTGTGGACTTATTAGGGCTACCTTTTGGTCTACCCTTAGGATTATTTGTTTGTTGTTTATTACTCATACCTTTACCAAGTGGTTGATTAAGATAAGTTAAGTATAAGCTATTTTTGCTTGTTTAGTAACTGCTCTAATAGCTCTTTGCGTGTTTGTTTGCCTTCTTCTGTTTGAGCAATAGCACCTAATGGTACTGCTCCAGCTAATATGTCTGCTTCTTTTATTCGTTTAGGGTCAAAGGCAGCAAATTTTGATCTTAGCAATGAAGGGTCTTGAACAGCGTAAATGTCACTCTTTTGTGATTCGTAAAACTTTTTCATTGCTTTTTGAGCTTCGTCAAATTGTTTTCCTGTGACATTAGACCAGCCAGCAACAGGCACAATTCCATATTTATCCAATAAATATTCTTTAGCTCTCATTACATGGCTGTTTGGGCCTAAATCTTTGACATTTTTAATTTCTGTGCCAGCTAACCCTAATTCTTTGGCCATCATGCCAAGTTCATCAGTTGAAGTTGCAGAATTTTTATCAAGACCTAAATCATCTAAGCTATATTTTTTGCCTTGTGATTTAGCAGATAGTAAATTTGTATGTATATCTGCCCAGTTTCTACCTCTAGCATTAGCTGTGAGAAAGTTATCTTTCTTTAGCAATAACGGCAATATGTTGCCTTCACCTGATGCTGATACATAAGTTTCTGCTGTTACTGGGTTAGTAGTGGTAAAAGCACCAGCACCTGATGTTTTGCCTTTGCCCTCTACATTAAATGCTTTGATGTCTGCATTTGTGCCATGAAAAACAGGTGTTTCATAACCCATAGCTCTTGCTCTATCCATAGCAGTATTGTTTGGTGGCAAACCTAAACCACCTTGTTCTATTGGCAAAGCAGCATTTTTTTGGGCAGTTAAAAGTGCATCGGCTTGAGGGCCAATCATTTTTGTCATACCTACTGGTGCAACACTTAATGGCCCAGCCAACATTCTGTCACCTAACTGGTTCATAGCATTGGCATCAGTTACTTGGAATGGGCGATTTGGATTGGCAAAAGCCTGTGCTTGTAGCTCTTTGTTTTTTTGGTGGCCTTCAATAATGGCTTGGCCAGCTTTTTCAGGGGCAGTTGCTATGTAATCTGTGACCTCTCCACCTCTACGGAGTAAGCCAGCCATAGCTTGTTTCCAAGCATTTGGGTCAGTTACACGGCTAAAGTCCATTACTTAACTTCTTTATCCAAGTCTTTAAGTTTGTTAGCGATAGTGGCTCTACGCTCTAAACGCTCACGCTGATTCTTTTCTAGCGTTGATTCTTTGTGCTTTTGAAGCAAGCTGTTTTCAGGCTTAATCTTTTCTTTTGGGAACATTATTCTTCTTCCCTTTTACCTAAAAAGCGACCATAGGCTTCTTCAAGAGTAGCTTTGCGAGCACCTTTGGCGTTGTCACGCTCAACATTCAATGCAATAGCAACCGCTTGTTTCTTAGGTTTGCCAGCTTTCATCTCGGCTTTAATGTTTTTGCCTACCGATGCTTCTGATCCTGATTTATCCAATGGCATGATGTGTCCTTATTTAAGGTTGACTAGCTTGTAAGTAGTTGAG
>JACCEC010254181.1_pt1 | contig 13095 bp, 13 predicted proteins | sample 7450121 | NCBI WGS metagenome assembly JACCEC01 (sample SAMN15323455, study PRJNA562643) | freshwater metagenome | isolation source: river surface water | place: USA:Blue River Watershed | collected 2017-08-18 | reverse complement strand
TATTAGTATTTATTGTTATAGAGAAATGTATACATGAACGATTTTTTTATTATCTATAGAGAAGAAGTTGTTGACATGTTTATTTTATTTTCAATCCTAGTTGTATGAGTTTTATTATTAAGTAGTAAAGGAGTTGAACCTTTGTTAATCCTATAAGAATATAACTTCACCGGTTGAAAGTACTTTTTATTCTGAATTTCAATTCTAATAACGTTTCTTTTGCTGTTTTTATTGTTGGTTTTGTCAATAAGATAGCATATCTATTTTTTACTAATCTTTCTTGGTCTGTTTTATTCAGTTTTTCTGTGATTTTTTTTAGTATGTCCAGTTTACCTTCTTGTATTCTAGCTATTACTCTATTTTTTTCAATATCTTGGGTATTTTCAGAAGCATGTAACGTATTTATTTTTGGTTTATATATATTGCCCAAAATCTTTTTGTTTGAAAGGCTTTTCACATAGTTTATGAATTGAATACACCTGTTATTTTCATCGAGCACCGCTAATATGTGAACATTAGGCGTAAGGTCTTTCAAGTTATTTCTTTCTTTTGTTTTGCCAAATTGCATTTTTTTTTAGGTAAGAGGGGAATCGAACCCTTGTTTAATCTACCAAGATTACCTTTTTAGTTTTAATCAATTTTTTCAATGAGTTCTGCACAAAATTCGATTTTAGTAAACTCTCCTGCACGATTTTGACGTGCAAAGGTTTTTTTTCTTTTTGTTACTTTAGCTGTGTAGTATTGATTCATCTCTATGTCTGGAAAATTTCTTTTTGTGTATTCGAGTTCTTCATTTAATGTGAGAACTTCTACAACAGCCTCTTCTATTGGGCCTTCTAATAGTGATGATGGGTGTATATATTTAACATATTTTGCACCTGATTTATCAATAACAGTCATAATAGTTTCTCCTTCAACCAGAAGGTCTCTTTCCATTCGATTTTTTTCTTCTTCAGAGGGTTGTTTAGCTAATAGACAATATTTGTTTCTATGCAGGTATTCTATTTCATTAAGGGGTAAATCTTGTAATATTGAATCTAATATCCTTAGTTCGCTGTTTCTTATTCTAACCACAACACGTTGTCCGATTTCTCGTGTTGGTGGATATTTCAATTTATTATTAAGTGATATGATGATTCCTAATACTTTTTCCATGTCAATTATTTTCAAACATTTTATGAATTGTGTACCTGTTTTCATATGATCATATACGGGAATAACACTTCTGTTTGGTATTAGATCCATTGTTGTATTTGTTTCTTCTAGATAATCCGGGACATAACGTTTGATTTGTTCATTTTCAGTGTTGTTATTAGTATCTATTGTTAGAGTGCGCAAAAATAGCGAATGGGATTTTTTATTAACTATATAAAGACGGTTCTGAGACACTTGTTTTACTTTTAATTCTAATAGTAGAGGTTTCATTTATTAAGTAATAAAGGAGTTGAACCTTTGTTAATCCAATAAGGATATAACTTCACCGATTGAAAGTACTTTTTACTTTGAATCTTATTGTTTGAGAGGTTTTTGTATACTCTATTATTCTAATTGAGTATAGCTAAAATGTAGGTATTAGGTTTTTCAAGTTATTTCTTTCTTTTGTTTTGCCAAATTGCATTTTTTTTTAGGTAAAAGGGGAATCGAACCCTTATTTAATCTACCAAGAGATTACCTTTTTAGTTTTAATCAATTTTTTCAATGAGTTCTGCACAAAATTCGATTTTAGTAAACTCTCCTGTACCATCTTGACGTGCAAAGGTTTTTTTTCTCTTTGTTATTTTAGCAGTGTAGTGTTGATTCCTATCTATACCTGGAAAGTCTCTTTTTGTGTAGTCGAGTTTTCTATTTAATGTGAGAATTTCTACAACAGCCTCTTCTATTGGGCCTTCTTCTTCTAATAGTGATGATGGTTGTATGTATTTAACATATTCTGCACCTGATTTATCAATAACAGTCATAATAGTTTCTCCTTCAACCAGAAGGCTTCTTTCCATTCGATTTCTTTCTTCTTCAGATGGTTGTTTAGCTAATAGACAATATTTGTTTCTATTTAGGTGTTCCATTTCATTAAGTGGTAAATCTTGTAACATTGACTCTAATACCCTTAGTTCGCTGTTTCTTACTTTAACTACAACACGTTGTCCAATTTTTCGTGTTGGTGGGTATTTTAATTCGCTATTAAGTGATATGACGACTCCCAATATTTTCTCTATGTCTATTATTTTCAAACATCTTATGAATTGTGCACCAGTTTTCATATGATCACACACGGGAATAATGCTCTTGTTAGGTATTAGATCCATTGTTGTATTTGTTTTTAAATAAGCAGGTATATAATGTTTTATTTGTTCATTTTCAGTGTTGTTATTAGTATCTATTGTTAGAGTGCGCAAAAATAGCGAATGGGATTTTTTATTAACTATATAAAGACGGTTCTGAGACACTTGTTTTACTTTTAATTCCATTAGTAGGGGTTTCATTTATTAAGTAATAAAGGAGTTGAACCTTTTATTTATCCGATATTGGGATAAAATATCACCTTTAGATATTACTTTTGATTAAGTTAAAAGTTGTTGTACATTTACGTAAATTAACTGAAGAACAAATCATTGTTTTTGAGTGTTTACTATAGTATTCGAAACCGCCTGTATAGAAATCTTTTATCCATCTTTTTAACTGTGTTAGGTAGCAAGAGGCTTTTGATGGATTTCTTTCCCTGAAAATGTGTATTTGAGAGAGTGTGTCGAGATAATAGGTTAAATCTGTTAATGTTTGAGTTGTTCTAAACATAAAATTTATGAAATTTCTAAATTGGTATAATGTTTTGAAATTAATATTGATATGGTCGTTTTTTATTGAAACAAAAGATATTTTTGATAGCAAACTAAAAATTTTACGTAGTATTTGCCAGTCTTCTTTTGTGTTGTTGTTCAAATCTATAACTTTTGTGACATTTTTTTTTAGACCACTTGCAGTTATAAAGCTTGCAGAAGTTTCAAAAAAAGAACTAGAGAATAATTCGTAATAGTTGTATATGTTAAAGTTTTGAGAAAGTTGCGAGTTTGTACCTACTTGTTCTACGAAAAAATTTGGGTTTTTATTTCTAGATAGTTTGCTTAAAAAAGAATGTTCTATATAATTTTCTATAATTTGATGAGATCTTGATGTGTTGCTTATTACGTAGATACCTGTTATTTTAGATAGATCGTTTATCGACAAGTGTTTTATTTTTTGAAAGTAGCTAAGCCCTAGGGAGTTTAAAGATGTGTTTAGTAAATTGAAAGAATGCCAGTTAGGGTTAGAGTATCTCTCATTTAAATGTTTAATTACGTTAAATAAACCCGTAGTATTATATCTTTGATATAGTTCAGTGTTAACCATAGATATTATCTTTTTTAGGTTTTTGAAAATAATACCTGAAGAAGTATTACCTTCTGAAAGATTGGTTAGTGTACGTACAGTTGAACCGATATTTAAACTTGGATAGGTTAAATTTAATTTAGATCCTATGGAGAACGTACTAAAGTTACCTATGGTATTTCTCTTTTTCAGTTTTAGATTTAGATAAGGGTTTTCTGTTCTAATGTCTGCACCTATTAACAGACAGGCGTTTGATTTGTATAGTTTATGTATATTATTGATTTGATTTGTTTTTAAAAAGAAGTCAAGATTATTATTTAAAAAGGTTTTGAGGGGGCGTCTTATTTTAAAAAAGGGGTATTGTTTTGCTAGTAATAAAAGTATGCTAAAAGTTTCAATGTTAGTATTTTCATCTACCAAAAAAAGGGTAGAGTTTAGTAAAAGTTTGTGTTTGATCATATGATCTAATATATAGATATTTACTAGAATTTGTTTTAACATGTTATTCCAATTATAGTTCGCTTTTTCATGTATGTTTGTAATTGGTATCATTCCTTCAAAAATGAATCTAGTTTTATTTGAAATCCAAGGTGTAGTTAATAATGAGGTTTCAGGAGAAAAGCTAGGTAATATCTTTACAATATTATTTTCTTTCAAGTACATTAATATGTCTATACCAAAACTATCTGATGGGTCTATTGTTTTTATTTTTTTTAGCTCCCAATCTCTGTATAGAAAAGGATATGGTTTAGATGTTAATGCTCCCACAGGGCATATCTCTATTAAGTTTCCTGAAAGTTCTGAGTTTAATATAGTATCTATGTAGGTACCTATTTCACTTTTAGAACCTCTACCGAGAATGCCTAATTCTTTTATATTTGCTATTTCTGTTGCAAAACGTACACATCGTGTACAATGTATACATCTACTCATAATTGTTTTTACTATAATGCCTAAATATTTATTATGAACAAATCGTTTTTGTTGATAAAATCTTTTACGGGTCAATCCAAAAAACAAGGACTGATCTTGTAGATCACATTCTCCCCCTTGGTCGCATATAGGGCAATCTAATGGGTGGTTTAGTAATAAAAACTCCATAATGTTTTCTCTACTTTTTTTAACAAGTGGACTGTTTGTATATATTTGATTATTGCCAGTAAAGGTAGTACGTGCATTTAACGAGCATGAAACTACAGGTTTTGGTGATTTTGACATTTCAATTAAGCACATCCTACAATTACCGGCTATGGAGAGGTGCTTGTGATAACAATAGTGAGGTATTTCTATATCATTGTTTTCACAGTATTCTAATATAGAAACGTTTTCTTTAGAGAATTCATCCTTATTAAAAAATGTGTCTTCGTAGTCATACTTAACATTATTTATCCAAAAAGGCTTTTGTACGACTCGTGTTTTCATTTCACTCTGTTGTTATCCCTATGGTCATGGAATTGTAGCTTAATAGGATAAAAGCGTAGGTTTGTCGAATCTAAGAGTGCGAGTTCAAGTCTCGTCTATTTCGAAAAGTTTTTAGAATGACACGTTATTTTTTACAGTGTTGTATGTACAAATAAGAGCTAATCCTATAGAGGATTCTGTCGCGGCTATTGCTAGGACTATTAATACACATATTTCACCTACTACATCGTCAAATTGAATTGCGCAAACAAGGAAATTAAGATTAACTGCAAGTAGCATTATTTCGATAGACATTAATACTATTAATAAATTGTTCCGATTTAAGGCTATTCCAGAAAGGCCAATAAAGAAAAGAATATTAATTAAAATTGACAAGTTTTGTACGTTCATTTTGAATAAGTATAGTATTAAAAGGTTTTTACGTTGATCAAATTAAAAACCTTTCCACATAGAATGTAATGAATTTATTACATCGCGAATAAAATTAAAAAAGCAATCATTAAGGCAAATAACGCAATAGCTTCTGTTAAGGCAAAACCTAATATAGCTATTGTGAACAATTCATCTTTTAAAGAAGGATTTCGTGAAGTTCCTAGGACTAAAGCACCAAAAACAATACCTATTCCTATACCAGCACCTGCTAACCCTATGGTAGCTAATCCTGCGCCTAAACATTTAGCAGCTTCTAATAACATTTTTGTTAGAATTAAATTAATCTGTTGCGAATCTTCTATTATCTTTTATGGGAAGTTAGTGGCTTGTGTTATAGATCTTTTTAATAAAAAAGACCTGTTTTTATGGGAAATTTTGATCCACTCGTTTTAAAGATATATGTAGCAGTCTCTCGAGACAACCCACATATTTCAAAAATTAGGGTTCCTCCTCTAACACGTGCCATTTTATGTGATAATTTTCCTTTACCCTTACCCATTCTAACTTCTAAAGGTTTTTTAGTTACAGGTTTGTCTATAGTTATTTTAGTCCATATTTTACCTTTTTTGTTCATTTTTTTCAAAATGGTTTGTTTGGCAGACTCTAGTTGTTTTAAAGTTATATATCCAGATTCTAAAGCTCTTAAACCTATTGTACCAAAAGTAAGACTTGTTTTATTTGCATATTTTTGTAATTTACCTTTTTGTATATTGCTACGTTGTTTTATCATTTTTGTTAGAACATCTTTTTACTGATTTTAAAATGTACACATTTAATCAGTGTTAAAAGAGAGAAAGGGATTCGAACCCTCGATATGTTGAATGCTACATATAAAAATTTAGCAAACTTCCACTTTAAACCACTCAGTCATCTCTCTTTTTATTATTTCTATTTTTTATTCATTGGGTATTTTTCATACTCATTTACTTTTATTCCTTTTGCATGTCTTACACTATCTTCACTGTCCCACCAGTTTATAGATCCAGGTTTTCGGTTGTTGAATCGATATAGATCATCTTCATCCCATCCCCACCAATCTCCTTCATCATTACCATTAACACATGCATAAAGTAACCAAGCCGAAAACAAAAAAAACTTGAGATAGTAGTATAAATATGTATAAACATGTTCAAAAGTTAAAATACCACACCGTTCATGATATATAAAGGTTGTTATTAATGTTGCTACGATGACCATGTGTGTTAGTACAAAATAATAGTGAGAGAAGTACCAAAATTGACCCCAACTATAGACATACCAAAAATAGAAGGGAATGTTCATTAAAGCAAAGATTATATACTGTGTTACATACATAGGTATCCATTGTTGATATTTTCGATATCTTTTTGTCCATGCTTTACTTAGGTCAGGTGTTATTAGATGTGGACTTATGAAATAAATGAAATAGATTCGGAGTAATAATGTTAGGTGTATTAGGATAACATGAGCAAATATCTGCCAATTCATGAACCAAGCTAAGTTATTAACTTCATTCATTACGCCAAATTGGAAGTAAATGACATGATCCCAAGTTCTACTCATAAGCCAATCGAAAATAGATCTAAAAAAGGCGTGTGTTACTGGACCTAGGTAATCATCTAAAGTTAAACTTCGAACCCAATCCCAAGCTTTTATTAAATCATTGAAGCTTAGGCTCTGGATCCATTCTAAGATTTTTTCGATCATGGTGTCATTAGGTCCAGCTTTAATCCCACAAAGCTGTGAAAAAGGGGAGTAGTAACTGCCAGAACAGCGATAGGCATAAATCCGTGGTTTACTCCACAAATCTCACTACATTGTCCGAAAAAGAGTCCTCCACGTTTTATGAAAAGGTTTACTTGATTTAATCTACCTGGGCAAGCATCTACTTTTAAACCAAAGGATGGTACAGTCCAACTGTGTAATACATCAGCTGCACTAATCAAAAGACGTATATGTGTTAGTATTGGAAGAACTAATCTTTTATTGGTGTCTAATAATCTAAAATAAGGGTCCATGCTGTATCTTTTTCCTGGCAATGCTTCTAAAACCATCATATAACTTGAGTATTTCAAGCTTTGTTGAGATTCGTTTAATGCACATGTTTTAAATTCGGACATTTCGTAACTCCAGAACCATTGGTGTCCTAAAATTTTTAAAGAAAGGTCTGGTGTTATAGCTTCGTCCATTGAGTAAAGTAATGTGAAAGATGGTATTGAAAGTATTAGTAGTATTAGAGCAGGTATAGATGTCCATACTATTTCAAGTTCTTTAGAATGTACGAATTTTGAAGAATATTTGTTGTGTTGTTCTACAAAAAAGTATAATGTGAAAAACATAAACCAAGCTACAAAACTTATAATAATTATTAAGAGAAAAGATAAGTGGTTGTTAAAACTTAAAATACCTTCCATTGATACTGTAGCTGGATCTTGGAAGTATATTTGACCTGATAAGGGTGTGTCGCTAGAGATGTACTCATGACAGAAGCTCCGCAGATTTAGGTTGAAAGTGATTGAAGGTTTCAAAGTCATTTTTTGTTTCTGTGTTTATATTTTAGAGGAATGTTTTAATAGTTTTGTCTCAATAAATCCGGATATAGGAAAAAATATAAAAAAGAATAAGAAATAGTATATTGTGGCGTATTTACCCATTGCTAAATAGCTTTCTCTCATAGGCATTTGACCAACCCACATTAATAAAAAGAAATCTGCTACAAAAATCCAGAAAAATATTTCATAAATGGGTCTAAAATGAGTATTTCTAATCATTGAAAAATTAGTGTATGGTACTGTAAATAGTATTAATATAGAGCCAAACATACAAACAATACCTCCAACTTTACTTGGAATTGTTCTTAGAATTGCATAATATGGTAAGAAATACCATTCTGGTACTATGTGCGCTGGTGTTCTCATGTCATCAGCTGGTATGTAATTTACAGGGTGTCCTAAATAATTAGGATAAAAATAAACAAGAATCGAAAAAATAGATAAGTATAAGAAAAGAGCGTATACGTCTTTCAAAAAGTAATACGGATAAAAAGGAACCATCTCTGTTTCTTCTACACCTAAAGGATTATTTGAGCCATCTTTGTGTAATAAGGTTAAGTGTAATAAAACAAAACCCGCTATAATAAAAGGTAGTATGAAATGTAATGTATAGAATCTACGTAATGTGGCACCATTTACTGTAAATCCACCCCACAACCATTCTACTATACGTTCTCCTGCAAAAGGTACAACTGAAAACATTTTTGTTATAACAGTGGCACCCCAAAAACTCATTTGACCCCAAGGTAGAACATAACCTAAAAAAGCTGTTGCCATCATTAGTAGTAGTATAACAATACCACTACACCATAGCATTTGTCTTGGTGCCATGTATGACCCGTAGTAAAGTCCTCTTAATATATGTGCATACACTACTATAAAAAACATAGATGCTCCGTTAGCATGCGTATACCTAAACCACCAACCGTAATTTACGTTTTTCATAATGTGTTCTACACTGTTAAAAGCTAGATCAATATTAGGTGTATAATGCATAGATAACACTAATCCGGTCAATATTTGTATTAATAAAGTTATTCCTGCTAAAAATCCAAAACTCCAAGCATATGTAAGATTTATAGGTGTTGGATAATTTATAATATGACTCGCTATAAAACTTAAAATTGGTTGTTTTACCAATCTTATAGGTTTTAATGTGAAAAGGGAGTCATAGAATGTTATATCCAGAGTTTTAGAGTTTTTTTCTCTAAACTTGCCATAGAATGTATTAAAGGTTTTTCTTACTTCCTTTTTAAGTGTTGGTAAACACTTAGATAAAATGTTTTTTGTATCACTTATGAAGGTTTCAGTAGTTTTTAAGATTTTTGTATAACTAATTGTATACACTATGGTACTCAATATAGGAGTCGAACCTATTTTAATCTTTAAAATACTAATTTGAGAAAAAAGGTTTTTAGTATTTTCTTAGTGTTGAGTTTGTTTTTACTTCTTGTATTTTCTGAATAGAAAGATCAATTTAACTATAGTAGTTACAAGTGTTTTTTCATGTAAAATTTCTAGTTTTTGTAGTATACGTTGTAAGGTTTTCGTTGTTTTTTTGTAAGGATTTGTGTCTGGTAGTTTTTTATATTTTTCTTTCAATGTTATATATATTCTTTGAAGTCTTCCATATGATTTAAGGTACGTGTTTTTAATCATTTCGTAAATCAACCCACGCTTCTTTGCGAGGTTTTGTTTGCTTGTATTCACAAACGTATATATATAGGTAATTACTTTTTTAAGGTACCCTATATATTTATCGAGAATTTTTTTAAAAGTCCCTATTTTATCTTTGATATTTTTTATTATTTCCATTGTCTCTTCTATTACTTATAAGTGCTTCAAACACAACAAAGAAAAATATAAAGGCAGAACATGCGGAAATGTAAGATCCCCATGATGCTATGTGGTTAAATAAAAAATAGGCATCTGGGTAATCAGGAATTCTCCTAGGCATACCTGCAACCCCCAAGAAATGCATAGGAAAAAATGTTATATTAACACCAATAAAGAAGGTCCAGAAATGTATTTGTCCTAATACTTCAGAATACCATAATCCTGTAATTTTATCAAACCAGTAATATATCCCAGAGAACATCGTAAATACAGCACCCATCGATAAGGCGTAATGAAAATGTGCTACAACATAATAAGTATCATGTAAGGCTATATCTATTCCTGAATTAGCTAGAACTACACCTGTAACACCTCCAACTGTGAATAGGAAAATGAAACCCAAGGCAAATAATGTATAAGTACGTACATCAATAGAACCTCCCCATAAAGTCGCTAACCAGCTAAATATTTTAATACCTGTAGGTATAGCAATAACCATAGTTGCTGCTGTAAAATAAGCTCTTGTATCTATGTCTAAACCTACTGTATACATATGATGACTCCAAACAATGAAACCTAAAACTCCTATAGATAGCATAGCGTATACCATTGATATATAACCGAAAATAGGTTTTCTAGCAGCTGTTACTACTACATGGCTCACAATGCCAAAACCTGGAAGAATAAGAATGTAAACTTCTGGATGTCCAAAAAACCAAAAAAGGTGTTGAAAAAGTACGGGATCTCCTCCACCAGCAGGTTCAAAAAAAGTAGTGTTAAAATTCCTGTCAGTTAAAAGCATTGTAATAGCTCCGGCTAATACAGGTAAAGATAAGAGTAATAAAAAGGCTGTTATTAAGATAGCCCAAACAAACAAAGGTAATCTATGAAAAGGCATGCTTTTTGTTCGCATGTTAAATATAGTACAAATGAAATTGATTGCTCCTAATAATGATGACACTCCGGACAAATGCAAGCTAAAAATAGCTAAGTCTACTGCAGCACCTGAGTGTGCTGTTATGCTAGATAATGGTGGGTAGACAGTCCATCCAGTACCTACACCAGTTTCACATAAAACTGATGATATTAAAAGTGTTAATGATGGTGGCAGCATCCAAAAACTTATATTATTCATTCTTGGAAATGCCATGTCTGGAGCACCAATCATTATAGGTACAAACCAGTTACCAAATCCCCCTATAAGTGTAGGCATCACCATGAAAAAGATCATAATAAAAGCGTGTCCTGTTACAATCACATTATAAAATGCATGATTATATGATAAGAAATTGTTTTCAGGTTGAGATAGAGTTATACGTATGTATAAAGATAAGGCTGTTCCAGCTATACCTGAAATGGCACCAAAAATTAAATATAGTGTGCCGATATCTTTATGATTTGTTGAAAAGAACCAACGGTTTATAAATTTTGTTAAAAAAACTACCTTTTTGTTCGATGTTATTGTTAACAAAAGTTTATCTGTTTTGGATGTTATTATTTTTATAAGGTCGTCTGTTTCAGAGAAAACTTGTGAAAAAAAACTTTTAAAAGTTTTTTTTGTCATACTTCTTAGGGGTATTCCCCCTATTTAGTCGGGTCGGGGCTGAGTTTGTGTTTCTTTTGAATTATTTTTAGATCTTTTTCTTTCTTGTATCTTTTACGAGAAGTTTGAAATGTAACTTCCCTTAATATAAGGAAATAAAGGAGTTGAACCTTTTTGTTATAATCTCGCCAGTTGAGATTTCCTGGTCTAATTTTTTTAGTTTTAGAGTTTTGTTGGTTCTAGATTTGTTAGAGTTTTTCCTACACGATTCGTGATACTATTATGTCGTGTTTTTTTGTGTAAGATTGCTTTTTGTGATCTATTGTTAGTACACCTACACATATAATAGCCAAGGTTAATAAAAGACCTATAATTAAAAATTGTAGAGCATATTTTGTATAAAGGAGTTGACCCAATACCTCTAGTTCAGTCAGGTGATCTTCAATGTAAAAGTCGTTGAAATCGTTAGAAATGTCTATAGTGTTGGATAAATATACATTAGGTATTTGGATTATTATTTTTTGAAGAGTTGGTATAAAATAGATAATAGGTATTAGAATACAAGATAACATGTGTAAGAAATTTTGTTTATTTTCTAAATGTTTTAATTCAAGCATCATAAGTACAAATATGAATAATACAGCTATAGCTCCAACGTATATTATCAAAAAAAGGAAAGCAAAGAATTCACAATTTAGTATTATTAATATAAATGATGATAATAAAAAACATAGGATTAAACTTACAATAGCCTGCATAGAGTTTTTTAAAGAAATAACCATGAAAGCTGTCAATGCAATCAATATACACAAAAAGTTAAAAATAAATTTTATAAACATTTTTTGATTTGATGAAAGAGAGATTTGAACTCTCGACTTTTAGATTATGATTCTAACATTCTACCAACTGAACTATTTCATCTTTCCAGCTACACGTTCCCGTACAGCTACCTTGTTACGACTTCATCCAAATTATCCATGTACTATTCAAAGTTCTTTTGAAAAACCTTTTCAGCGTACACAAACTTTCTGCATGTGACGGGCGGTGTGTACAAAGCCAAATAACATATTCACCGCAACGTGCTGATTTGCGATTACTAGCGATTCCAACTTTATGTAATCGAGTTTCAGATTACAATCCGAACTAAGAAAATTTTTAAGAGATTAACTTAAACTCACGTTCTCGTTACTTTTTGTAATTTTCATTGTAGCATGTGTGTAGCCCAATTTATAAGGGCCACAGTGACTTGACTTCTTTCTTACCCTCCTCTAATTTATCATTAGTGTTTTTTTAATAACTTATTTTTTCCCAAATAGTGTTTGTTTCCAATAAAGTTTTATTTAAAAATAAGAGTTTCGCTCGTTAAAGGAATTAACCAAACATCTCACGACACGAGCTTGAGGCAGTCGTGCAACACCTGTAGATCTAAGTAATACTTATTTAAAACAATAATGTTTTTAAAAGCATCGAGATCTATTCAAAAATTGGTAAGGTTTTGCGCGGGTTATCGAATTAAACCACATACTCCACCGCTAGTAGTAAGCTCCCGTCAATTCCTTTGAGTTTCAACCTTGCGATTATACTTCTCAGGCGGAGTGCTTAACGCGTTAGCTTAAAAATCCAATAATAGTTTATTAAATTACAGCACTCATAATTTACAGTGTGGACTACCAGGGTATCTAATCTTGTTTGCTCCCCACACTTTCGTTCCTCAACGTCAGTTTATACCAAAGAATCGCCTTCGCTATACTGGTATTCCTTTAGATGTCTTTAAGTGCTACCTCTCTATCTAAAATTCTATTCTTCTGAAAAAAACTCTAGTGAAGTAGTTTTATACCATAAACGTAAAGTTAAGCTTTAGTCTTTAATGTATAACTTACAACACAGTCTACGAACTCTTTACGCCCAATTATTCTGAATAACGCTAGCCCCTCCCGTATTACCGCGGCTGCTGGCACGAGATTAGCCGGG
>JACCEC013057726.1_pt1 | contig 13096 bp, 15 predicted proteins | sample 7450121 | NCBI WGS metagenome assembly JACCEC01 (sample SAMN15323455, study PRJNA562643) | freshwater metagenome | isolation source: river surface water | place: USA:Blue River Watershed | collected 2017-08-18 | reverse complement strand
TTTCAGTAATTTCTTCTGGTTCAACCCAAGAATCCAGGAAATTTCGGAATTCCAGAAACTTCATTGACCCCGACTCTCGCGCGCTGAGCGCCCGCTCCCAGGCTGATCCGCAATCCAATCAACCTGGAGGATCACTCCCCACCGTCGCCCTGCGCGCATACCCGTATCCCCCCAGCGCCCCCGCCACACCCCCCAGCACGATCTGCAGCACATCCTTCACCAGCGCCTCCTTCCCCACGGAGATGCCATAGGCGGAGAACATCAGCAGCCCCACCACCAGCACCCCCACGAACAGCAGCTGGTCCCGTCGGAGGTTGCGGTTGTGGTTGCGCTCCTTCTCGCGGTCGCGTTCCTGGGCGGCAAGCATTTTTTCGGCGTGGGCGGAGTTGTTGTCGAGCTCCCGCAGGCGCAGGTCCATTTCCTTGGACCGCAGCTGCAGTTCCTTGGCTTGGACCTCCAGCAGGTTCTTGACGGTGTCTTCGGTCAGCTGGGGCAGCCGCGAAGTGACAGGGGCAGGAAGCGTGCCGCTGACGGCTTCGGCCTCCATGTCAGGCAGCCGGCCGGTAGACCGTGCGGGTGTAGGTGACGAGGAACTCGCCGAAGCCGCGCTCACCCAGGCGCGGCGGCAGGGGCTGCGAGGACTCGATCAGGCACGGGTCTTCGCGCACCAGCTTCAGGAAGGCCGCGGGCTTGAGCACCTCGGACCTGACGGGGACGACGTCGAGGGGAAAGGCATCGCGTTGCATGGCAGGCGCATGCTACGCAAATCGACGCGATTGAACAGCCCTGGACTGTCAAGGTTGACAGGGGGCGCGCTTGAATCAGGCGGCGGGCTCCACCACCAGCGCGTCGTTGGGCTCCACCCTGGGCAACCTCGCAAACCGCTGCGCCTCCAGCCCCTGCAACCCGAACTCCGACAGCACCGCCCGCAGCCGCTGCGCCGCGCTGCGCTTGCGCTGGCCCGTGCGCTTGGCAATGATGAGCTCGTTCTTCATGCTGTGTTCCCAACCCACCAGTTCCGTCACGGTGACCTGGTAGCCGCAGGCCTCCAGGTACAGGCAGCGCAGCACGTTGGTCAGCTGGCTGCCCATCTCGCGCGTGTGGATCGGGTGCCGCCACAGCTCGGCCAGGGGTGTGCGCGAGAGCGACAGCGCCTTGTTCTGTCGCAGGCAAGCCGCGACTTCGGCCTGGCAGCACGGGACCAGGACCATGTAGCGGGCGTTGCGCGCCAGGCCGAAGTCGATGGCATCGTCGGTGGCGGTGTCGCAGGCATGCAGGGCCGTGACCATGTCCACGGTCGCGGGCAGCTGGTCGCTGTGCACGGCATCGGCGGCGCTCAGGTGCAGGAACGACATGCGATCGAACCCCAGGCGCTGCGCCAGCGCCTGCGAACGCTCCACCAGCTCGGGCCGCGTCTCCACCCCGTACATGTGACCCGCGCCGCGCGGCTTGAGGAACAGGTCGTACAGGACGAAGCCCAGGTAGGACTTGCCGGCGCCATGGTCCACGATGCTGGGGCCACCCTCGTCCGCTGGGATCTCCAGCAGCAGCTTCTCGATGAACTGGACCAGGTGGTAGACCTGTTTGAGCTTGCGGCGCGAGTCCTGGTTCAGCTTGCCGTCGCGCGTAAGGATGTGGAGTTCCTTGAGCAGCTCGATGGACTGGCCCGGGCGGATATCGGCGTCGAGCGAGGGCGCGGCGGGCTGGCCCTGCCGCTGGGGTGTGCGGGCCGGCTTGTGGGTGGCTGACTTGTGCGTGGCGGGCTTGTTCATGTCTCGTCCTTCGCCATCAGGCGGGCCCAGCCTTCGCGGCCCAGGCGGCGCATCGTGTCCATGTTGGTTTCGTAGATGGCCTCGGCCTCGGGAAAGGCCTGCACCGCGCGCGCGATGCTGTCCTCGCGCAGGATATGCAGCGTAGGGTACGGGGCGCGGTTCGTGAAGTTGGTGATGTCGTCGGCCTCGGCGCCGCCGAACTGGTAGTCGGGATGGAAGTTGGCCAGCTGGATCGTGCCCTCCAGCTCGAGCCGCGCGATGAGGCGGTTCGCCTCATCGAGGAAGCCGTTGAACTCGAAGAAATCCGGCAGCGCGCGCGGCATGACCAGCAGCGTGGTCTCGCGCTGCGCGATGTCATGCGCCAGCAGGTCGTCGACCTCGCGCTCCAGGTCCGCGAGCAGGTCGTTCCAGCCGGTGGCTTCGGTGACGGCATAGTGCACCTGCCCCTTGACATGCACGGACTTGGCGAAAGGGCAGAGGTTCAGGCCGATGACGGCACGCTCCAGCCAGCGCCGGGTGTCGTCCACGACCTGGGCGGCGGTGGGATCCATGCCCCGATTTTACGGGGCGGGGTCAGCGGGTGGCGTTTGGCGCGAGCGTGGAAGGCGGGCCCGCCACCAGCCGGCCGATCAGCCCCGCCAGCCACAGCCCCGCCAGCGCGCAAGCGCCGGTGACCACCCAGCTGGTGGACCAGCCGCCCGTGCGGCTGGCGACCCAGGCCACCAGCGGCGGGCCGGCGAACTGGCCCAGGGAGGACCACTGCTGCATCCAGCCCACCGTGGTCGACACGGCCCCCGGGCCGGGCGCGACCTTGACCGCCTGCGAGAACAGGGTGCCGGGCACCAGGCCGCCCGTGGCGGAGAACACCAGCACCGCCGCATAGGGACCGGCGAAGGAGAGCCAGCCGGCAGGCCACACCGGGGCGAACAGCAGCACGCCGCCTGCGCCCATGGCGAGGTAGCCCACTCGCAGCAGGGTGCGCACCGGCACGCCCCGCTGCAGCAGGCGGCCCGAGGCGATGTTGCCGATCATGTTGGAGCCGGCGACCACCGCGGTGGCGATGCCCGCCAGCGTGGGCGCGAGGCCGGCCTGCGCGTAGATGGTGGGCAGGAAGCCGATCACCGCCAGCCACTGCCCCGAGTAGCACGCGAACGCCAGCGACACCAGCCAGGGGCCGCGCGAGCGCAGGGTGTCTGCGAGGCGCCCTCGCCAGGCGCCCGCATCGCGCGAGACGGGCGCCGGGTCCGGCGGCAGGCCGCGCCAGATCGCGACACAGGCCAGGCCCGTCAGGCCGGCGATGAGCCACCACCAGGCGGGCCAGCCGGCCAGGGCGATCCACGGCGGCCCCGCGAGCAGCGCCATCGCGGTACCCAGGGGCATGTAGGCGCCCCACAGGCCCAGCCGCGCCTGCAGGTGGCCGGGGTCCACATGGCGGCGAATCAGGCCCGGCGCGGGCGTGGCCGCCAGCAGGAAGCCCATGCCCTCCAGCCCGCGCAACGCCAGCAGCATCAGGGGATCCTGCGCGAAGCCGCCCGCCAGGCTGGACAGCGTCAGCAGCGCCAGTCCCACCACCATCACCCGGCGCAGGCCCAGCGCGTCGGCGGCCAGGCCCACGGCCAGGCCCAGCGTCATGCCCGCCACCTGCACCATGGAGATCAGGAAGCCTGCCTGCACCAGCGGGATGCCCAGCGCGTCGCGCAGCGCGGGAAGGGCCGGGGGCAGCTTGCCCACGTGGAGGGCGGCGGTGACGCCGGCGGCGATGACCAGGAGGGAACGGGTGTCGCGCATCAGGAAGGGATCATCGCGCCCGCGCTCAGGCGGACGCTGCCGCAGAGGCCGGCGCCAGCAGCTTGCGCCCGGTGAGCCGCTCGTGCTCGCGGCTGGCGAAACGGTCGGTCATGCCGGCAATGTAGTCGGCGATGGCACGCGGCAGGTCGGCCTGCTGCGCGTAGGCGGCCGGCATCTCCGAGGGGGTGTGCAGGTAGGCAGCGAACAGCTCTTGCACCACCACCTTGGCTGCCCCCGTCATCTCCACCACCTGCGGGTGGCGGTACAGGTTGCGGAACAGGAACTGCTTGAGCGCCTTGGAGGACTCGCGCATCCCCTCCGAAAAGCCCACCAGCGGCGGCGCGTGGCGCACGGCCTGCGCGTCCCGCACGCCGGCCTGCGCCAGCCGCGCGCGCGTGGTGTCGATCACGTCATACACCTGCGCGCTGAGCATCAGGCGGATGGACTCGTACAGCAGCCGGCGGCCCGCCAGCTGCGGGTGCGCGGCCAGCGCCTCGCGCCGGTAGCCGTCGAACAGCGGCACCTGCTCCATCTGTTCCAGGGTGAGGAGGCCCGAGCGCACGCCGTCGTCGATGTCGTGGGCGTTGTAGGCGATCTCGTCGGCCAGGTTGCACAGCTGCGCCTCCAGGCTGGGCTGCGTGCGCGCCAGGAAACGCCGCCCCACCCCACCCGGCTCCTGCTGCTCCAGCGTCTCGGCGTTGGCGCGCGAGCAGTGCTTGAGGATGCCCTCGCGGGTCTCGAACGCGAGGTTCAGGCCGTCATAGCGGGGATAGCGCTCCTCCAGCTTGTCCACCACGCGCAGGCTCTGCAGGTTGTGCTCGAAGCCGCCATGGCCTTTCATGCACTCGTCCAGCGCGTCCTGGCCCGCATGGCCGAAGGGCGTGTGGCCCAGGTCGTGCGCCAGGGCCACCGCCTCGACCAGGTCCTCGCACAGGCCCAGGGGGCGGGCGATAGAGCGGCCCAGCTGCGCCACCTCGATGGAGTGCGTCAGCCGCGTGCGGAACAGGTCGCCTTCGTGGTTGAGGAAGACCTGCGTCTTGTAGACGAGGCGGCGGAAGGCGGTGGAGTGGACGATGCGGTCGCGATCACGCTGGAACTCCGAGCGGTGGGGCGTGGCCGGCTCCGGGTGCCGGCGGCCGCGGCTGCGCGCGGGGTCGGAGGCGTACGGAGCCAGGGCCATGGCCTCAGGCGCAGCAGCGCTCGATGACCTTCGCCACCAGCGCGTCGGGCGCGCCGCGCACCGCCGCCTTGCCGGGGCCGTCGATGACGACGAAGCGGATCTCGCCGGCCTCGGACTTCTTGTCCAGGCGCATCAGCTCGATGTAGCGGTCGGCACCCAGCCTGGGGCCGGCGATGGGCAGGCCGGCGGCCTCGATGAGACGGGTGCAGCGTTCGACGAACAGGGCGTCCACGAGGCCCAGCTCCATCGACAGGTGCAGCGCCATGACCATGCCGCAGCCCACGGCCTCGCCGTGCAGCCACTGGCCGTAGCCCAGGCCCGCCTCGATGGCGTGGCCGAAGGTGTGGCCGAAGTTGAGGATGGCGCGCAGGCCGGACTCGCGCTCGTCCTGCCCCACCACCCAGGCCTTGATCTCGCAGCTGCGCTTGACGGCATGGGCCAGGGCCTGCGTGTCGCGCGCCATGAGGGCGGGCAGGTTCGCCTCGATCCAGTCCAGGAAGGCCATGTCGGCGATGGGCCCGTACTTGATCACCTCCGCCAGCCCCGCGGACAGCTCGCGCGCCGGCAGCGTGGCCAGGGTGGACAGGTCGCACACCACCAGCTGCGGCTGGTAGAAGGCGCCGATCATGTTCTTGCCCAGGGGATGGTTGATGGCGGTCTTGCCGCCCACCGACGAATCCACCTGCGCCAGCAGCGTGGTGGGCACCTGCACGAAGGGCACGCCGCGCATGTAGCTGGCCGCCGCGAACCCGGTGATGTCGCCCACCACCCCGCCACCCAGCGCGTAGAGCACGGTCTTGCGGTCGCTGCCGCGTTCCAGCAGGGCGTCGAAGATCAGGTTCAGCGTCTGCCAGTTCTTGAATTCCTCGCCATCGGGCAGGCTGACGAGGCCGACCTGCGCATAGTGCGGCCGCAGGGCCTGCTGCAACGCCTGGGCGTAGAGCGGACCGACGGTGTCGTTGGTGACGACCAGGGCGGCGTGGGCCTTGGGCAGCGGGCGCTGGGCGAGCTGGCCGACCAGGCCCTCGCCGATGAGGATGGGATAGCTGCGATCCCCGAGTTCGATGCGGACTTCCTCCGCCTTCATGGCTTGCGCGGTCATCGGGGGAGTGTAGCGGGCGGCGATGACGGTCAGTTGGCGCCGGGGGCGACCGTGGTGGACGCGGCGGCTCAGGCCTTGGGTGGCGCGGCGAGGACGCCCGCCAGCTCCAGCTGCGCGACGATCACGCTGACCAGCATCTGCATGGTGGGCCGGCCGGTGTCGACGATGACGTGGGCGGCCTGTTTGTACAGCGGGTCGCGCTGCTCGTGCAGCGCGCGCAGGCGGGCCATGGGGTCGTCCACCTGCAGCAGGGGGCGCTTGCGGTCGTGGCGCACGCGGTGGTAGATCTGGTCCGGCGTGGTGCGCAGGTAGACCACGTGGGTGTGGGCCCGCAGCTGGTCGCGGTTGGCCTCGCGCAACACGGTGCCGCCGCCGGTGGCCAGCACCTTGGCCTGGCCGTCGGCGGTGAGGTCCGCGATGGCGGCCTGCTCCAGGTCGCGGAAGGCCGCCTCGCCCTGCTGCTCCCAGAACACGCGGATCGGGCAACCCAGCCGGTCCTCGATGACATGGTCCGAATCGACGAACGGCACCCCCAGCCGGCGCGCGAGCAGCTCGCCGATCGTGGTTTTGCCGGAGCCGGGCAGGCCGACCAGTGCGATGGAGATCAAGGAATGGAACCGGGATGGGATACACACGGCGCCATGCGCCGGGACAACCCGCCATTCTAAAGGTCCCTCCCCGGCGGCGCGCCCAAGCCCTGCGCCTAGGCACCCCTGCCTACACCCGCACGGCGCCCCAGGCTAGATTGGGCGCCTCACCCCCCAAGGAGGACACCGCCATGACCGCAAAACCGAACGACAAGAACCCCGAGAGCGCCTTCCGCGACTCCGCCAGCCAGATCTGGCAGGCCGGGCTGGGCGCCTTCGCCAAGGCGCAGGAGGAAGGCGGCAAGGTGTTCGAGGCGCTCGTGAAGGAAGGCCAGGCCTTCCAGCACAAGACCCAGGCTGCCACCGGGGAGAAGCTGTCCGAGGCCGCCGAGCGCATGGCCAGCATGGCCGGCGAGTTCCAGCAACGCGCCACCGGCCAGTGGGGCAAGCTCGAGGGCATCTTCGAGGAGCGCGTGGCCCAGGCCCTCAAACGCCTGGGCGTGCCGTCCGAGAAGGACCTGCAGGCGCTGGCGAACCGCGTCGCCGAACTCGAACGCGCCCTGGGCACGGCCAGGCCGTCCGCCCGCCGCGCCCCGGCAACGAAGGCCCCGGCGCGCAAGGCCACCGCCAAAAAGACTGTTGCGCGCAAGACAACCTGAACTTCCCCGCCCGCGGCGGGGGGCCTACACTGCCGTGAATGGCCGCCAAAGCCCCCCGCCGCACCAAGGAACGCATCCTCGATGCGGCGCTGGAGCTGTTCAACCGCTTCGGCGAGCCCAATGTCTCCACGCCGGTGGTGGCCCAGGCCCTGGGCATCAGCCCCGGCAACCTGCACTACCACTACCGCGCCAAGGAAGAGCTGGTCAACGCCCTGTTCGACCGCTACGCCGCCAGCCTGCGCGAGCTGCTGCACGCCGCGGGCGACGTGGGCGATGTGGAGGACGCCTGGTTCTTCTTCCACACCCTGTTCGAGCGGCTGTGGGCCAGCCGCTTCCTGTACCGCGACATCAACGACCTGCTCTCGCGCAACCGCAAGCTGGAGCAGGATTTCCGGCAACTGGTCCTGGACAAGACCCGCGCCGTGCGCGCGCTGCTGGACGGCATGGCCCGGGCGGGCAGCCTGTCCTTGGAGGCTGACGAAGCCCAGCCCACGGCCGAGAGCATGGTGGTGCTGCTGACCTGGTGGCTGAGCTATGAGTACGTGCGCGACCCGCGCCGGGCCCTGGAGGCCGAGGGCGCGCAGCAGGCGCTGCTGCGGGGTGCACACCACGTACTTCATCTGCTGGTACCCTATCTGGAAGCCGGACAGCGCCGCCACCTGCGGACGCTGGCGGGCGCGTATGGCGCCCTGCCCGATGCCGGCACCTGACGAGTGACCCGAGGAAAGACACCCAGATGGCCGGATGGACCGCCTTCCCCTATGCCGGGGAATACCGCTTTGCCGCCGAGGACGTGGCACGCCAGTGGGAGCGCCTGCACGCCGGTGACGGCGAACCCCTGCCCCGCCAGCCCGCGGTGCTGCGTGCCTGGGCCCTGTGCCACGAGGGCGCCTTCGGCCCGGCCGCCGAGGCGGGCCTGCTGACCGGGGGGGACGGCATCACCGTCGCCAACAAGGCGATGACGCTGCAGGCCACCTACCTGGAACCGAGCGAGAAGGCGCGCCTGGACCTGCTGCTGGAGGTGACGGCCCAGGCCGAGCGCCAGGCACAGGAGCAGCCGGACAACCCCAACGCCTGGTACTGGCTGGCCAGTTCCCTGGGCCGCTACAGCCAGGGCATCAGCGTGGCCAAGGCGCTGTCCCAGGGCCTGGGCGGCAAGGTGCGCAACGCGCTGGAGCGCACGATCGCGCTGCGACCCCAGCATGCCGACGCCCACATCCTGCTGGGCCTGTTCCACGCGGAAGTGATCGACAAGGTGGGCGCCCTGATCGGCGGCATGACCTACGGCGCCAACCGGGAGACCGGCCTGCGCCTGCTGCGCGAGGGCCTGCGTCTGAACCGCTCCCCGCTGGCCTTGGTGGAAACCGCCAACGGGCTGCTGATGCTGGAGGGCGACGCCGCGCGCGAGGAAGCCCAGGCCCTGTACGAGGAGGCCGCCGCCTTCGAGCCAGCGGACGCGATCGAGCGCCTGAACGTGGAGCGTGCCCGCGCCGAACTGGACGACTGACCAACGACTGGACGACGGAAGACACAACGACATGACCGACCTGCAAGCCCGATTCGAAGCGGCCGTCGCCGGCTCGCGCGACCTGACCGAGCGCCCCGACAACGCCACGCTGCTGAAGATCTACGCCCTGTACAAACAGGCCACCCAGGGCGATGTGCAGGGCGACAAGCCCGGCATGACAGACCTGGTGGGCCGCGCCAAATGGGACGCGTGGAACGGCCTCAAGGGCCTGGCCCGCGACGAGGCGATGCAGCGCTACATCGACCTGATCGACTCGCTGGCCTGAGTCGCCAGTCAGGGCCAGGCGGGGGTCGAAGCAGGGGAAGGCCAGGCCAGGCCAGAAGGGTCAGCCGCCCTGCCCGTGCCGCGCCATCAATTCATCGAGGTTGCGGTTGATCTCCTGCTCGATGCGGGCCTGGTAGGCCCCCAGCAGGAAGCCCAGCTTCGCGTCCAGCTCGAAGGCGGTGGCGGTGACCCGCAGCGCGCCGCTCACGCCGGAGCGGGCGAAGGTGGCCTGGTCGCCGGCCTCGTCCTCGCGGTAGGTGCAGTCCATGCCGAACTGCTCGGTCGCCGCGGCCACCCAGTCACGGGCGATGCGGCGGGCGGGCGCCAGGCCCAGGGTGTGTTCACGGCGGATTTTCAGGTCGGGCATGGGCCAGGTCGGTGAGGCGGCGGTGGCGCTCGGGCCGGGGTAAACGGCTGAGCTCTGTGACCGCATCATAGAACCGGCGCCAGTCCCGCCCCTCGCGGGCGAACAGGGCCTCGAAGCCGGGTACTAGGTCGTCATAGGCCGCCTGGGCGCCGAAGGATGCATTGTTGGCCTCCGCCACCCAGCGGTCGGTCAGGCGCCAGCGCTCCGGCGCGCCGCCCCAGCCGGCGCGCAGGCGGGCATAACCCGCGCGGAAGTCGGCCATGGCCTGCGCCTTGCGCTGCAGCCGGGCCTCGGCCGTGTCCGCACCGGGTGCCTGTCCGGCGTAGATCGCCTGCAGCTGCGCGCGCGTTTGCCGCGACAGCGCGCGGAACTGGGCCCTGCGCTGCTGCGCCTGCGCCCACTCCTGGCGCACTGCCTCGCCGGCCTCGCGCGCCAGCCAGCGCGCCACGCCCAGGCGCTCCACGGCGGTGGCGAAGGACTCGTTGAAGGGGGTGTCGTCCTTGACGTACAGCACCTGGTGCGCCAGCTCGTGGAAGATGAGGCGGGCCAGGTCCGCCTCCGGGTAGCCGATGAAGGTATTGAGCAGCGGGTCGCCGCCGGCCCAGTTCATCCAGCCCAGGGTGGAATAGGCCGGCACGGGCTGCACCGCGACCTCCAGGCCCTGGGCCTGCAGGGCTGCCGCCTCGCTTCGGGCATCGGCCTCGTCGAAATAGCCGCGGTAGCCCACGCAACCGGCGACCGGGAAGCACCAGGTCCGCAGCGTGAGGGACAGTGCCGGGGCAGCCGCCACGTTCCACACCACCGCGCTGCGCTGCAGGTCGGCATAGCGGCGGTAGCTGGGGTTGTCGGGCAACAGCAGCTCGCGGCTGGCGAAGGCGCGGATGCGGCCGGCCAGCGCCAGCCGCTCGCGCAGGCGTTGCGGCGTGCCGGGCTCGCGAAGCCAGTCGTCCACCGGCCGCGCCGCGGCCATCATGCGCAGGTGGCCGGTGGCGGACTGCCAGTAGTAGCCCAGCCCGGTGGCGCAGCCGGCCAGGCCCAGCGTGCCGGCCAGGGCCGCGAGCCGGAAGGCCCTGCGCATCATGGCTGCGTGCCCCGTGGCCTGCTCACCGCGCGCAACCCGCTGCATCGCACGGCTCCAGGCAACCCCAGGCGCCCTCAGGCGGCCTGCACCTCGACCAGGCAGTCGTAGAACACCGGGGCGCGGCCCAGGTCGGTGAGTTTCTGGCTGGTCAGCTCGTTGACGTTGGTGCCGTCCAGCCCCAGCTTGCGCCACCAGATGCCCAGGCCGTTGACGACACCGGGGCGCGCCCGCTCGCTCACCACGGCCTTGCAGCGGTACGCGCCGCGGTCGTTGAAGACGCGCACCACGCTGCCCGCCACGATGCCGCGCGCGGCGGCGTCGGCGGCGCTGATCTCCAGCACCGGCTCGGCCTCGATGTCGCGCAGGCTCTTCACGTTGACGAAGGTGGAGTTGAGGAAGTTGCGCGCGGGCGGGGAGATCATCGCCAGCGGGTAGCGGGCGCTGCTGCCGATCGCCTCGTGGTTGGGCAAGTGGTCCGGCAGGCCGTCCAGGCCCTGGCGGGCCAGCCGCTCGCTGAAGAACTCGCAGCGGCCCGAGGGCGTGGGGAAGCCGCCGTCGGCAAAGGGCGCGTCCGGCACGGGCAGCGGGGCGAAGCCCTGCGCCAGCAGGCGGTCGAAGTCCACCGCCTCGCCGAAGGCTTGCCGGCACAGCGCCTCGTCGTCGTCGCCGAAGCACGGCTCGTCGAAGCCCATGCGCCGCGCCAGCCGCCGGAAGATCTCGGTGTTGGGCAGGGCCTGCCCCAGCGGCGCGATGGCCGGGCGATTGAGCAGGACGTCCGTGTGGCCGTAGGTGCCGTGGATGTCACAGTGCTCCAGCTGCGTGGTGGCCGGCAGGATGTAGTCGGCGTAGTCGGCGGTGTCGGTGCGGAAATGCTCCAGCACCACGGTGAACAGGTCCTCGCGGGCAAAGCCCGCCACCACCTTGCCGGATTCGGGCGCCACGGCCACGGGGTTGCTGTTGTAGACGACCAGCGCTTCGATGCGCGGGCCGAATGGCGCCGAGGCCGCGCGCAGCAGGTCGTCGCCGATGGTGCTCATGTTGATCGTGCGCGGATGGCGGCCGGCCAGCAGGTCGGGGCGCTGCAGCGTGGCACGGTCCGACGTGAAGCGGCTGGAGTTGGACAGCAGCAGGCCACCGGCCGGCTGGCGCCACGCGCCCACCAGCGCCGGCAGGCAGGCGATGGCGCGCACCGCGTTGCCGCCGCCGCGCACACGCTGCATGCCGTAGTTCAGGCGGATGGCCGCGGGCTTCGTGGTGCCGTAGTCGCGCGCCAGGGCGCGGACCTGGTCGGCGTCGATGCCGCAGACCTGCGCGGCACGCTCGGGCGGCCATTGCAATGCCCGCTCGCGCAGGGCCTCCCAGCCCAGGGTGTGGCGGGCGATGTAGTCGTGGTCCAGCCAGTCGTTGGCCACCAGCTCGTGCATCAGCGCGAGGGCCAGCGCGGCGTCGGTGCCGGGCAGGATCTGCAGGTGCTCGTGGCACTTCTCGGCCGTCTCGCTGCGGCGCGGGTCGATGCACACCAGCTTCGCGCCCTCGCGCTTGGCCTGCTGCGCCAGCCGCCAGAAGTGCAGGTTGCTGCCAATGGAATTGCTGCCCCAGATGAGGATCAGCTTCGCCTGCGCGAAGTGCTCGACCTTCATGCCCAGCTTGCCGCCCAGCGTCTGCGTGAGGGCCTCGGCGCCGGCCGAGGCGCAGATGGTGCGATCGAGCAGCGAGGCGCCCAGGCGGTGGAAGAAGCGTGCCGCCATGGACTCGCCCTGCACCAGCCCCATGGTGCCGGCGTAGCTGTACGGAAGGATGGCCTGGGGGTCGCGCGCGGCGATGGCCGCCAGCCGGGCGGCGATGTCGTCCAGCGCCTCGTCCCAGCCCACCGGCTCGAAGCGGCCGCTGCCCTTGGGGCCCACCCGGCGCAGGGGGCTGAGCACGCGCTCGGGGTGGTAGCTGCGCTCGGTGTAGCGCGAGACCTTGGTGCACAGCGTGCCAGCGGCGTGCGCATGCTCGGGGTTGCCCTGCACCTTGAGCGCGCGACCGTCCTCGACCGTGGTCAGCAGGGCGCAGGTGTCCGGGCAGTCGTGCGGGCAGGCGCCGCGAACGGTGGTGGGCAAGGCCATGGCGAATCCTGGAGGCGGGCAGAAAAGCGTCGATTGTCCGGCAAGCCGCGCTCGGTCGCGCAGACCTTCAGTCGCGCAGTTCAGCGCGGGCCAGATTCACAGCCAGGCGTTCGGCTTCGTCCAGCGGCTGCAGCCGGGCGGCCTGCTCATACAGGGCCGTGGCCTGGGCCAGGGCGATCTCGCCTTGCAGCATGACCAATGCGCGGGCCTGCTCGATCAGGCCCATGACCGAGCGCGCCTGCAGCGAGGCCGCCTGGGCCATGAGCGAGAGCGCGGTCTGGGCATTGGCGCCGTAGCTCATCTGCGCAATCAGCGGCCCCACCTTGTCGACCAGATCGGCATGAAAGCCCGCCAGCGCCAGGTGCGCGTCGGCATGCTGGGGCGCCATCTTCACGGCCAGCTCCAGGTGGGTCTTGGCCTGCACGCTCAGGCCCAGGGCCAGGGCCTTGGCCACGTTCAGGCCCTGGCAGTACTGGGCCAGCGCATAGCCGCGCCAGAAATGCGGCTGGGCGGCGCGTTGCAGGGGGCTGGCCGCAATCTGGCCGGCCGCCCGCTCGGCCACCGCCTGCAGCAAGGCCATGCGTTCGCGCTCGGTGGCCTCCAGGTGGCGGGCCATGACGCATTGCGCCTTGTTGGCCACGTTCAGCCCAGCGCCGC
>JACCEC012398902.1_pt1 | contig 13097 bp, 7 predicted proteins | sample 7450121 | NCBI WGS metagenome assembly JACCEC01 (sample SAMN15323455, study PRJNA562643) | freshwater metagenome | isolation source: river surface water | place: USA:Blue River Watershed | collected 2017-08-18 | reverse complement strand
TCAAAATCTTGTTCTTCATCTGATTCTTCTAAAAATTTATAGTTGTATACTTCTTTTTCTTTTGGTATAAATGAAGCTAATACTGGTCTAAAAAATATTCCAAAATCATTATTAGAATTAATCCAAATAGCATAACATTCTAATATCATTTTGCACCACGAATCTTCAGGTATATCAGATATTCCTATTTTTTTATTGTTATTTAATTGTAGGATTGTTTCAAAATCATTGTTTTTAATAATCTTAATTTTTATGGTTCCATTAGAATAATCTTCTGATTCTCTAATAATTTTTTGAAAATTAATTGTTTGATTTTCTTCAGTAATATTAAACCAATGTAATGCATTTGATTGTGCATCTAATTTTACCCGATTTTCTAAATCATTTAGAAATTTGATAAATTTTTGAACTTTAGCTTTTTCTTTTCCTATTAGTGCTAGTTCAATTTCAGCAAACCCATTTAAATTTTCAGGTTTTTGAAAATTAAATAAAGTAGGAGTTTGGAAAACAAAATTTTTAAATTTACCTTTTTCATTATATTTGACTAAAACAATTTTTTTATTTTGATTAGATTTATATTTTGGATAAACAATCTTGTTAAAATCAATATTAGATGTTTTAAAAGGCTCTTGATAATTCATTAATGTTAATATATAAATATTCCTTAAATGACTTAGGATATAAAATAAATATTAGTTAATTATTTAAGCAGCAGCTTTCTTTGATTTACTAGCTGTTGCTTTGGCAGGAGCTTTAGCTGGTGCTTTTTTAGCAGGTTTAACTTCTTCTTCTTCTTCTGATTCATCTTCTGATTCTACATCAACAACCTTCTTTGTAGAAGCAGCTGATTTTGTAACAGGTTTTACAACTTCTTCTTCATCTGATTCTTCTTCAGAATCATCTGATTCAACTTGAGCTACTTGTTTACCTTTTTGTGTAGGAGCTGATACAGTAGCTTTTTGTGTTGGTTTAGATGTAACAGCTGTTTCATGAGTATCTGATTCTTCACCATCTGAATCTAGAAATGCATCTGATTCAAGAAATTGTTTAACATTTGATGTTGTTTTGCTTGGAGGTTCAACTTCAGTCTTTGCCATCTTAAATGTAATACCATAAGTTGGATCCTTTTTGTTTGGTGCTTGAGCCCAAAGTTTTACTGGGCGACCAATTGGACGAATACGGCTCTTCCAACAAACATGTGAAGCCATATCATCAATTGTTGAGATACCTTCAACTTTAGTACGAACACGTTTACCATTTTCCATTACTGAATTAAATACAATAGACTTGATTTTATTATCAGGGTATGTTGTATCAATTTTAAGTTTCATGTAAGGGTGTTTAGGACCATAATCTTTCTTGGATGGATCTTTTTTAACTGATTCATCTTCTTCTTGAGGTTCACGATAAATTGGTTGATATTCATATTTGGATGCTTTAGCACCAAACATCTTTTCTTTAAATTCATCAGACCCAAGTTTAGCATCTAGTTCCTTAAGAAGGTTACTAAATTTATGAACTTCAGAGTTTGATTGATCAAGAGGAATCTTAACAAATAGACGTTGAGAATCTTCTGAATAAAATTCACCAAGTTTGGGAATGCCATAAGAATCTAGGGCAACCCATGGAAATTGGATGAAAAGAGGAGTATCGGCACCATTTTGGGGGTGATCATAACGAGGGTAGGCAATTTTTTGACCTTTTGAACGTTGATTTTCTTCAAGGTCTGTAAAACTAAGACGGGAAACATCTACATCTGTAAAGTTAATTGTCATTTCTTTTGCTGATTTAGTGGCCATTACCATATTAGGAGTTTGGTTCAATATAAGATAAAATCAATTTTTTTAACTAATAAAATCCTTATATATACGCATCTATAAACTATTAAATAATGCATATTTGGTAATATTATAAAATATTATCCAAAATATAAACTCTAAATAAATTTAAAATAATCTACAAATTGCTTTAAAGAAATTATAATATTATATTATAAATGGAAACAGAGAAAGATAATTTCGATAGCTTAAATTTAAAAGAAGACCTTATAAAAGGTATTTATTTACATGGTTTCACCCAACCATCTAAAATTCAAATAAAGGGTATTAGTTCAATTAATACCGGTAAAGATTGTATCTTACAATCACAATCAGGTACAGGTAAAACAGCCACGTATTTATTAGGTGTATTAAATAGACTTGATTCAGAAGAAAAAACTTGCCAAGGTATTATTATTACACCAACTAGAGAATTAGCTGGTCAAGTTTATGATGTAGCTTGTAATTTAGCTAAATATACTAACCATAAAGTAGCTAAATGTACTGGTGGTACTGATCTTAATCAAAATAGAACTGAGTTAAAATCAGCATCACTTGTTATTGGTACACTTGGTAGAATATTTCATATGATTAATGAAAAGAAAATTAATATTCACAAAATTAAGATGATTGTACTTGATGAAGCTGATGAATTATTATCAGATGGTATTAGTGATAAATTACAAGGAATTTTTGATAAAGCACCAAGTGGTGTTCAAGTAATTTTAATTTCTGCAACAATGTCAATTAATGTATTTAATGCCAGTAAACAATTTACACACGAACCAATCAAAGTACTACTTAAAAATAGTGAAGTTATAGTAGATTTAATTAGTCAATTTTATTTGGACGTAGAAAGTGAAGAACTTAAATTTGATACTTTACTTGATTTATATAATTTAGTTTCTACATCACAAGCAATTATATTTTGTAACACAATTAGAAAAGTAGAATGGTTAGAACAAAATCTTAAACAAAATAATTTTCCTATTACTGTTATTCATTCAAATATGACACAAGTTGAGAGAGATAATGTTGTTAAAGATTTTAGGGATGGCAAAACTAGATTACTTTTAACTACTGACTTGTTATCTAGAGGTATTGATATTCCACAAGTAAATATGGTTATTAATTATGACCTACCACCTAATAAAGAAACATATGTTCATAGAATTGGTAGATGTGGTAGATTTGATAAAAAAGGTGTTGCTATTACTATGGTAAAACTATCAGATCCAATTGATACAAAAACATTTAATAAAATGAAACATTTTTATAAAATGGACATCAAAGAAATGCCTGAATCAATTGATAAATTTCTATAAATATTAAATAAATTTTTCTAATATAATTTTCTAATGATTATTATATTAAAATGAAAATAGATTTAGTTTTTATAACAATTATTTGTTTATTCTTAGTTTGGTCTTACTGTTCATGTAATTCTAATAATAAACCAAAAACAGTAGAAAAGATGGCAAATACTAATGATATTAAAGATGCTATTAAACAAGTGTATAATGCAGATGTTCAAGCCATTAGAAACTTATCAGATGTCGCAACTAAAATACAAACAGATGGATTAACAGTTCCTGCTCATGCTAATATCAGAGGTAGAATGAATATTGGTTCTGATGCTAATTCTAAAGATTTCCCTGACTGGTTATCAATGTCCGTTGACAATCCTAATGATTCTCATATTAGATTAAAAACCAAAAACGATGATGGTAAAAATGTTTATTTAATTAATAGAGACGGACATTTTCGTTTACATACTCAAAATGTAGGTGATATATTTGGTGTTAATCATGACGGTCATCATTATGTAACACATAAAGGAGACCACATAATGCATTTACAAGGTGATGGTAATAACCCATATATTTCTTTAGGAAAAACTGATACTTGGGATAAAAAGAAATTATATATTCAAAATGTAGATGCCCATACTGAAAACCCAACTTTTAGAGTTGGTATTCATAGTGTTGGACCATTAATGGATATGAATAAATCACACGGGGTTAGATGGGTAAGAAAAGATGGTAGATGGACACACTTTGACTGGGAAGATGGTAAAAATTATATTAGAGGTAACACTGATATTGATGGTAATACTAATCTTAATGGTACTACTAATCTTAATGGTCCAACTACTATTAATGGACCTTTATATAAATCAGGTGATGCACAATGGATGGGACGGGCTGGTGGTGGTGGTGGAGGCGAAAGTAATATAATTTGTCCTGATGGTAAAATAATGGTTGGTTTAAATATAAGATCAGGTGAAGTTGTTGATGCTGTTGGACCAATTTGTAAATAATATAAACATTTAATTTTTTAATATAATTTTCTAATGATTATTATATTTAACAAAATATGAAAATAGATTTAGTTTTTATAATAATTATTTGTTTATTTTTAGTTTGGTCTTGGTTAACATCTGATGATAACAACAAACCAAAAACAGTTGAAAAGATGGCAAATACTGATGATGTAAAAGAAGCTATTAAACAGGTATATAATGCTGATGTTCAAGCCATTAGAAACTTATCAGATGTAGCAACCAAAATACAAACAGATGGATTAACAGTTCCTGCTCATGCTAATATTAGAGGAAAACTTAATGTGGGTTCTGGAGCAAACGCTAAAGATTTTCCCGACTGGTTATCAATGTCAATTGATACTCCTGGTGATGCTCATATTAGATTAAAAACAAAAAATGATGATGGTAAAAACGTTTATTTAATTAACAGAGATGGACATTTTCGTTTACATACTCAAGGTGTAGGTGATATATTTGGTGTTGATCATAGTGGATCACAATATGTTAGATCTACTTCTGGTAATATATCAAATTTTGAATCAGACGATGTTAACCCATATATATCTTTGGGAAAAACAAATACATGGGGTAAACAAAAATTATATATACAAAATGTAGATGCCCATACTGAAAATCCAAATTTTAGAGTTGGTATTCATGGAGATAAAGTACTAATGGATATGAGTAAAACACACGGGGTTAGATGGCAAAGAAAAGATGGTCAATGGACACATTTTGATTGGGTTGATGGATTAAATTATATTAGAGGTCCTACTCAACTTGATGGTACTACTATTATTAATGGTACTACTAATATTAATGGTGTAACTACAGTTAATGGAGACATGTCAGTAAAAGGTGCTATTGCAACTAAAGTTAATATCATTTATCCTGTCAAATGGGATAGAAACTATTGGCTTGATCAAATGACAGGTTGGTTTTCTAAATCAGATCCAGATGGTACTAAACGTGAATTTATACTTATTCATCCTGGTAATTTTGATGTAAATCATCCAAATAGATGGATTGTATATATGGTAGGTATTAAAGTTGGTATTCAAGTTATATATTTTCAACATCAACCCGTGCATGAAGGCATACCAAATCCTTATACCAATGGTAGTAATGATAATAGTTGGAGAAGAACTATTTAACAATAAAAATAATTTATTAAATTTTCTAATATAATTTTCTAATGATTATTATATTTAATGAAAATAGATTTAGTTTTCATAACAATTATTTGTTTATTCTTAGTTTGGTCTTGGTTAACATCTAATTCTAATAATAAACCAAAAACAGTAGAAAAGATGGCAAATACCGATGATGTTAAAGAAGCTGTCAAACAATTATATAATGCAGATGTTCAAGCTATTAGAAACTTATCCGAAGTAGCAACTAAAATACAAACAGATGGATTAACAGTTCCTTCTCATGCTAATATCAGAGGTAAAATGATCGTGGGTTCTGATGCTAATGCTAAAGATTTCCCTGACTGGTTAACATTATCGGTTGAACATCCTAATAATGCTCATATTAGATTAAAAAGTAAAAATGATGATAATAAAAATATTTATTTATTTAACAGAGACGGACATTTTCGTTTACATACTGAAAATGTAGGTGATATATTTGGTGTTGATCACAACGGTCATCATTATGTAACACATAAAGGAGACCATATAATGCATTTACAAGGTGATGGTAATAACCCATATATTTCTTTAGGAAAAACTGATACTTGGGATAAAAAGAAATTATTTATTCAAAACGTAGATGCCCATACTGAAAATCCAACTTTTAGAGTTGGTATTCACGGTGTTGGACCATTAATGGATATGAGTAAAACACACGGTGCTAGATGGATGAGAAAAGATGGTAGATGGACACATTTTGATTGGGAAGATGGTAGAAACTATCTTAGAGGTGATACTATTATTGATGGTAAATTATGTATTGGTAATACATGTATAGATGAATCACACTTACAAATGTTAACAGGTCAAAAAGGTGTAGCCATTAAACATGTTTCAGGTTCTTGGGAAAACCAAATGAATCATCCATGGTTACATGTCGATCCAAATAGAGTTTTAGTTAAATGGGAATCTAGTCCAGCTAATTTTGTTTTTGTTAAAAATTAATGAAATTAAATTAATAATTAAAATAATATTAATTTAATTAAATAAAATCAATAAAATAAATTTGTTTATTTTGCAGATGTAACAGGAACAAAGAAATCTGTTTTACCCATTTCGTATTTCATAATATCTTGAAGCAATGGTTCTTCTTCAAGAGGTTGGAATGTTATACGACCACCTGTTTCATCTTCTGTATACTCAGAATTTTCAAGTTTCTTTGTATCAAGCATCAAATCAAATATACCAGTACCACCAGACATTACACGCCCAATAGCAATACGTGAACTGACTGATTTCATTTGATCTTTTTCATTGAATAAAGCTGCATTAACAAAATGGTCCATAGTCTTTTCAAATGATGCTCTGGCAATTGGGTCCATTTCAATTTTAGAAAGACCATGACGATCAATTGATGATATTTCACCAAGATGACACATTTGATCAATTAATAATGATAAATGATTTTGGTTAATATTTGAACCACCTGCTTGATATGTTGCAGTTAATTCGTGGAGTAAAATTTGACGAGTTGCTTCGATACCATACAATCTTAAAATTGTAGCAACATCGTTACATTTAGTTCTAGTAAAATCTATACCTTTCATCATTCTCATTTTTTCAAAGTTGATACCAGATGTGTATACAACATATTCTTTATCAGTTTTAACTTCACCTGTTTCTTTATCAAATTTAATTACACGTTCTTGAGCTACATCAATGCTTTCTATGTTTTCAATACCTTTTAATGTAATATCATCAAAGACCATACGAAGGAATTCAGTAATGATATTGTAGTTGAATGAACTCATTGAAAATCTAATATGAATAATTTGTTCTTTGTCAGTAGAGCTATTAGATAATATAGCACATCTGGAAATTCTACTAATAACTTCTTTTTCATTCTTCTTCAAGTTTTTAAGATTAGTATAATTTTTGTACCAGTGTGAAATAAACTTGGTTTTAATATCAAGTAATGTTGTTTCCTTATCTAACATCTTTTCAATATCAAACTTAATTCTGAAAACAAATGGTAATGAGCTAATTTCAGCCTTTTGATTATTAACAAAGAATGGGCTTGATACATTATCAGCTTTAATTCTCTTACCTAATGTATCATTTTGTCCAACATCATAATATACTTCAGCACTTGAGATTAATTGTCTGATTGATAAATGTTTGAAATAACTAATGACTTTATTGAGTGCGGAACGATCTGTTGCATATGTGTCTTTGAAGTAAATCATCATTTGTGGTGTTTTAATATTCTTTGAAAAATGAAGTAACTCTTGAATACGACTTACACCCATGTTTGCTGAACTCTTAGATGCAACACCAGCAAAATGTTTTGTATTCAGTGTCATTTGAGATGTTGGTTCACCAACGGATTGAGCTGCAATAATTCCAACCATTTCACCTGGTTCGATGATAGCTTTGATAAAACTCATTTTAATTTCTTTCATCATTTTATCAAATTCTTTTTTATTAAGACCGTATTCAAAGATACATTTGACGGGTGCTAAATATTCATTTAATGCAACTTCAAGTAAAAACTTGAGATTACGATCATCCTTTTTCATGTATTTATCAGATGGTTTTAATGTTGTGATTAATCTATTTTCGTAATCATTTAAAAAGTTTTCAATTGCATTAGTAATATCTTGTGGTTTTAATTCAAGTACTTCTTTTTTATTAGAATAATCTTGAGTAATGCGAAACAAGTTAACTGGTAACATAAATTTCTCTTCCATTACTTTATAATTAATGAGAGATCTAGCTTGGAGTTCTCTCATTTCATCTCTAAGGTTCTTTAATTTTTCAAGATGTTTGGTATTAAAGTCTGTTAATTCTTTGGCTGTAACCCCAATAGCTTTTTCTAACTTTTTAATTTGTTCAGGACTGAAACCTAATGAGCTGGCTAAAGTCTTGTTATCCATTGATAAAATATTTAATTGAAGTTCAGTTTGGGTTGCTTGGTTAATACCATTTTCGCCATATACTGTTTGAATAATAATACCTCTGGCATTACGATTGGTACCATCGTATCTAATTGACAAGTCTTCTAAACCCTTAATTAATTGCCGTTGGATATAACCAGTTTGTGCAGTATCACGAACTTGAAGACCATTAGCAAGACCAAAATTAAATGTTGAAGGAATTGTTAAATCATAAACTTTTGGATGTTTACTTATGTCAATTAAATTGATTTCTTTTATTTCATCTAATACAACATTATTAAAAGTTTCAAAATTTAAATGTTTAGATGACCATTTCTTTTCTTTCATTTTCTTATTTCTATTTTCTTCAAGTAATGTAACTTTTTCAGAAAATTTATTAGCCCATTGAGCAGAAATTCTAAGTCTATGAGATGGTTTAATATTTTCAGTTCCTAAATTATTTGATTTAAGTTGGGTCATGTATACTTTACCAAAAACTCCAATACGTGAACATAACATATTAATACCTTCAATTAATCTTTTTGACGCAGAGCTTGCATCAATTGAATTTTTTGTTACACATCCGTCGCCAGAAAAGTAACCATTAAGTAATCCAATAATAAAACTTTCAGGTGCAACAAATGCTTCTGATGGTACATATTTATTTTCAGCACCACAACCAACTAAGTTAGTTAAGAATCTAGTTAAAACAGCCGAATAACCTCTAATTGATGTTGATTGACCACCGATTTTGTTAGTTTTATCTTCTTCAGTCCATTTGATAGAGTGTTTATTAAACCATTCTTTAACAAAGTTTTTAATATTTTCATTAATATTTGTTATTCTTACAGATTCATGTGAAATTGAACCTTCAGATAAAAATAATCCAATAAATATACCATTTGATTCATTTAATTCAAATTGCTCTGGCATCATTGCACTTGAACGAACAGCACCATATGGATATACATAACCATCTTTAATATTTTCTTGATTAGATCTAACAGTGCATCTTTGTAGTGATGATTTTTTAGTATAAGGTAATGTAAATTGTTTACCATTATTTTCTTCCCACCATTTGGCTTGAATTTTATCACGACCTTCCATAGATTGATTCATAAGTTCAATAGCCTTGTAATAATCAGAACCATATATGTATTCTGTTTTAGGCAAGTAATCAGCTACATTTATATGTGTTAGAACAATTGGTGGTTCATTTAATTCAGCTGTAACTGGAACAAAGTCACCAACTTTAATTTCTGGTGTAAGCATTTCTTTGAATTGTTTAGTTTTGTTATTCCAAACTAGTAAAGATTTTGATTCAGTTACTGTAACAGTACGTCCTCCATTAGTTTTAATTTCATATAGTTCAGTACCAGGATCATGACGTGTAATTGCAGATACTGCACCCCATGTTACATTACCATTATAATCAGTAGTTGGAATAAATACACCATTTGGCATATCCATTAATTCCATTTGACGTTCAGTAAAATGTTGTACTTTGGTTGGATTTGAATCTAATAAACCATCAATCCATTTACCAATTTCAGTATATTTAGGTTGTCTATTTTCAATAATAACAATTGGGGTTTCCCAAGTTACTGATTTAATGGCCGTATCGATGAGCCCCTCACGACCACTAGTTGCATTATAGAAAAATTCATAACCTCTAAGACCAGATAAGAAAGAATTTTTAATAAAACCACGAGCTTCTGGTGTATCATCATCTTTATGCCAATATATTAATGAACGCCCTTCAACCTTCTTCTTAATACGAGCACCATCAACATTGTTTTGACCAAGTACACCTGATACTTGAGCTACGTTAACAGCAGAACCCTTAGCACCAGATTTAGCTGATGCCCAGAAAAAGTTGCTTGTATCTAAATGAGACATAAGCATTTGACCAACATTGGCTTGTACAGCGGCTAATTCAGCAGCTAAAGCACTTTCAATAACATCAAGTGATAATTGATCAGTATCATTTTCAAATTGAGTAATCATATATTTTGATTCTAATATTTTATTTGAAATAACTTGTTGGATTTGATTATTCATTTTATCATCTACAACTGTATCTTTGAAACCTACTGTTTGACCACGAAGAAGTAAATAGTTAAGTACAAGTCTTTGTGAATCATCAATAAATCTTCTTGTTTTACTGGGACCAAACTTATCCCAAATAAAGTGAATAATTGAATTTTTGGCAAAACTAAGTGATGATTTATCTAAGTAACCAACTGTTAGTTTACCATTGACAATTTGAAACGTGACTTTATCACCTGATTTCTTTGTATTGTTAATACCGACAGGAATAATATGTGAGAATACTTCACTACCTGTGTATTCTTTATCCATTTCAATATCTAATTTAGTATCTGATGTTGTGTTACAGAGAATGTTAGCAACTTCCCAGCCTTTAATTCTAACACTTGGTTCTGTTAACATATAAGCACCAGATAAAGTATCTTGTTGACAACCAATAATTGGACTTGAATCTTTTGTACCAACAATTTGGTATTGAACGTTTGCTATACGTTTTAGTTCATTTCTGGCCTGAATTGATTGGGCCAAATGTATATTCATCTCGTCACCATCGAAATCGGCGTTATAGGGCTTGCAAACCGACACGTTCATACGGAAGGTATTCAAGCTATCATTATCAATTACTTGTATTTTGTGACCCATCATAGATGGTTTGTGGAGTGTTGGTTGACGGTTAAAAAGCACATAGTCACCATCAACAGAGTGACGTTCAACGACATCACCAAAATTCAATCTAATTGCTTTTTTACGATATTTCAAGTCAATCTTTTGGATTTCAGGTTTACCGTCACGATAATTTACTCTGAGAACAAAGTTTGCACCAGGATAAACATCACGACCATTTTTAACTAGACCTGTTAAATATTTAATATTGTATGGAGTAACTTCTTCTGGAATTGTTAATTCCATAGCAATCTTTTTAGGTACACCAACTTGGTCAATATCAATATATGGGTCAGAAGTAATAACGGAACGAGCTGAGAAATCAACACGTTTACCCATAAGATTACTTCTTACACGACCAGCTTTACCTTTAATACGATCACTAATTGATTTTGTTGGTCTTCCACCGGTTTTAAATTCAGTACGTGGGAGGCTAACTGATTCGTTATCAAAATATGTTGCAACATGGTATTGTAGCAAATTAAAAATATCTTGATTATATGTTGATAATTCATTTGAAATAGTTTCTTTTTCCATTTGTTGGCGCACACGTTTATTTGCGGTAATAATATCAGAAATTTTAAGTGTTAAAGCATCTTCCATAGTTGCTGCAGACATAAAGTCGACTTTAGCTGTAGGTCTAATAACAACTGGAGGAATTGGAAACTTTTCAATAATCAAATCTTCAGGTCTTTGCATTTTAGGATTAAAGCCCAAAAGATAACAGTCATTTTCAGCAATGTTTCTTAATATATTATAACAATCTCTGGGACTTAATGATTCTTTAATTTTTTTAATAGCTTGAGCATCTTCTTTTTCATTACCAGTATTGACATCACGTTCAATCATGATTTTAATAGAACCATTGTCTTTTACTTCTCTTTTAATTTTTGGTACAGGAACACCACAATGATAACAATATTGAACATTTTTAGTCATTATTTTAATTTCCTTAAATCTTGATTCTGCCTTTTTTGTTAATGCCTTTTTAAAATGTACATCTGATTTTTCAACTAATAAGTTAGAACATTTAAGACATACACATTGCAAAATGTTTTTAAGATGGTTTAAAAATCCAAAGTGAAATACCGGTTCGGCTAATTCTGTATGACCAAAGTGACCAGGACAATCTAGTGAATTTTCACCACATGTTGTGCATGGCAAATAAATATCACAAGTGCCTAATCTTAAATCGACTAAACCACCTTTCTTTGGTTCATAGTTTTCATAAGATTCTGCCAAATCAATACCAAATGGATCACCACTTACTGCTGAATATTGTTTAACATCTTTATTTCTAAAGACACTAAACTCGATTTTTTCAATTCTTTTAACATCTTCACTATAATATGTGGGATTTACAGACATTACTTATTGATATATATTAGAAAAGCTTTATAACATAATTAATTATCAAATTTTTTTAAAGAAATATTTATATTATTTAATTTGATTAAAATAATTTCAAATACTAATAATAAGTGGTTGACTTATTATTTTTACTTGTCCCATTGTTTTTGTTTTTTCTACATTTTTTATTTGTGTGTAAATTATTTTAACTTTTTTTTCATTTTTTAATTTAGAATATTGTTTAACTAAATTTCCAGCAAATTGTGCTATTGAATTATTAATAGTTTCGGTGTGAACAACACAATGTCCCGATTGATGATCTTCTAGATGAAACCACCAGTAGTTATCATTAATAATCATAGCCTCATCTATTAATTGGAAATTTTCTTTGGCATTTCTACCTAATTTGAACTTTATATCTGAATTTATTAATTCCAACATTAAAATATAAATAAATTAACTTAATCAATATTATATTCAACTTTTACATTTGGTTTAATTTGTTGCAACTGATCAATATAATCCAAGTTATTTGAATTAACTTTAATACTTTTATAAATCATTGGAATTTTCCCATTTTCTATTTTATTATCATAATTAAGTGTATAAGACAATATATTATATTTTAAATCATCAGTTAATTTATCTGTTTTTTCTATTGTCAAATAAATATTTTGATTAGAACTAAATTTAGTATTTGATTTAAATTCATAATCAACTTTATTATCATATTTTTTAGTTGTTAATAATGAATAATAATTTTCATTTATTTTAATTCCTTCACCTGATTTAGAAACACCTATAAATATAGTAGGTGATATTA
>JACCEC012358312.1_pt1 | contig 13104 bp, 6 predicted proteins | sample 7450121 | NCBI WGS metagenome assembly JACCEC01 (sample SAMN15323455, study PRJNA562643) | freshwater metagenome | isolation source: river surface water | place: USA:Blue River Watershed | collected 2017-08-18 | reverse complement strand
AATCGCACGCCGCCGCTTATTCCTTGCTGGCGTACCACACAGGCTGGCTCAAGGTGCACTACACCGCCGAGTTCTTCTGCGCCAACATGACGGTGGAGATGGACGACACCGACAAGCTCAAGGTGCTCTACGAAGATGCGCTGAAGTTTGGCATCCGCTTTGATCCGCCCGACGTGAACCGGGGCACGCACCGCTTCGAGCCGGTGACCGACAAGATCATCCGCTACGGCCTGGGCGCCATCAAAGGCACGGGCCAGCAGGCGATCGAGGCGATTGTGGCGGCCCGCGAACAAGGCGGCCCGTTCACCAGCCTGTTTGACTTTGCGGTGCGGGTGGACCGCACCCGCATCAACAAACGCACGGTGGACGCGCTCATCAAGGCCGGGGCTTTTGACTCGCTGCACATGAACCGTGCCGCCTTGTCGGCAAGCATCGACAAAGCCTTCGAGTTTGCTGCCGCCACCGTGGCCAACGCCAACCAGGGCGGCCTGTTCGACATGCTGGGCGACGACTCGCACGGCTCCAGCACGCAAGAGCCCGAGCTGGTCGAGGTCATGCCCTGGGGCATCAAGGAGCGCCTGCTGCTCGAAAAAACCGCCGTGGGCTTTTTCTTGTCCGGCCATTTGTTCGATGCCGTGGAGCGGGAAGTGCGCCAGTTTGCCCGCCGCAAAATCGACGACCTGATCGACAGCCGCGAGCCTCAGCTCTTGGCGGGCATCGTGACCGATTTGCGCATCATCAACGGCCAGCGTGGCAAGGTGGCGATCTTCAAACTCGACGACAAATCGGGCGTGATGGAAGCCACGGCCGACGAAGCCTTGATCAACTCGGCCAAGCATTTGCTCAAAGACGACGAGCTGATCATCGTCACGGCCAAAATGCAGGCCGACCGTTTTTCGGGCGGCTTCAGGCTCAAGATCGAGCAGATCATGGACCTGGGCCAGGCCCGCTGCCGCTATGGCAAGTATTTGCGCGTGGCCGTCAATGGCCGCGCACCCGACATTGCCCGTCTGGTCAAGGAGTTCCAGGCCCAGCGCGAGGAGACCGAGCACGGCGTGCTGGTCAAAGGCTTGCCCGTGCGGCTTGCGCTGGAACGTCGCAGCGACAGCGTGGCAGCCCGCGCCGAGCTGGCACTGGGTGAGCAGGCCAAATTCTTCCCGTCAGACGCGGCACTGGCCAGCTGGATGGCGCAAGCCGATCAGGGCCAGGCGCGGATCGTTTACGACTGACCTTCCCCTCACGCCCATTCCGCGGCCACTCAGGAGCACCTCATGAAAGCAGCTTGGTACACCCACAACGGCGAAGCCCAGGACGTGATGCAGGTGGGCGAGTTGCCCACGCCCACGCCCCAAGCTGGGGAGGTGCTGGTGCGTTTGATGACCTCTGGTGTCAACCCTTCTGACGTGAAATCGCGTCGCGCTCGGCCCGTGACCGACCCCTTGATCGTTCCGCACAGCGACGGCGCTGGCGTGATTGAAGCGGTGGGGGCGGGCGTGTCCGTTGCCCGAGTGGGCCAGCGCGTGTGGATCTGGAATGGCCAGTGGCAACGTGCCATGGGCACCTGTGCCCAATACATCGCCTTGCCCGATGCGCAGGCGGTGACTTTGCCCGATGGCACCGACTTTGCGGCTGGGGCTTGCATGGGCATCCCCGGTTTGACGGCGGTGCAGGCGGTCATTCTGGCGGAGCGCTTGGCGGGTGATTTGCGTGGGCAAACCGTTTTGGTGACCGGCGCTTCATCGGCTGTGGGCCACTACATCACACAGATGGTGTGTTTAGCCGGGGGCCGAGTGATCGGCACGGTGGGCTCTGAAGCCAAAGCCGTGCACGCGAAATCCGCGGGCATGGAGGAAGCGATTTTTTACAAGACCGAGTCGGTCCCTGATCGCGTCAAAGCGCTCACACAAGGGCGGTGCGCAGACATCATCATTGACATGGATTTCTCGACGACCGCCCGTTGGGCTGCCGAAGGTGCTTTGGCCCCGCATGGGCAAGTGGTGTGCTATGGCTCCAACGCGTTGGAAGTCAACCTGCCATTTCGCCCTTGGTTGTTCCAGTCCATGGGCGTGAAGTTTTTCCTGGTCTACGACCTGACGCCAGCCGACCGTCAAGTGGCCGTCGCCCGCCTGTCGGCCATGCTGTCACAACAGCAGTTGCAGCACAGCATCGGTGCCCGCTTTGCACTGGAGCAGATCGCCCAGGCGCATCAAACCGTTGAGGCAGGACAGACCGTGGGCAATGTGGTGGTGGACTTGTAATCAGTGTGGTTTTTACAACTTAAGCCCTTGTAGCCGAACCGTTCTTTTTTGCCAGTGTCATCACAAAACGGCAACGTCCATCCGGCAGGTTTTCTGCCGTCACTTGTCCTTGATGCTGCTGGGCTATTTGATGCACGATGTACAAACCCAAACCAGAACCGGAGCGTTGCATGGCGTTCTTGCCGCGATAGAAACGCTCGAAAATATGTGGCAAATCGTTACTCGGAATCTGGTCGCCTAAGTTGATGACTTCAACTTTAAAACATCCGTTTTGGGTACCCAGCACAACTTCGACTTCAGACAGTGGGCGGCTGTGTGAAATCGCATTGCCAATCAGGTTGTCCAAAGCCACTTGTAATTGCAAAGCATCGCAAGTGATCGAATAGTCGAACTGCTGGTCCGCTACCAAGCGGACCGGGTGGGGGGTTTTTTCTTGCGCCATTTGCACAGATTGCCGGCATAAATTGAACAAGCTCACCTTCTGCAGTGTTGCTGCGGTCAGAGGCTGAGTCAGGCGCTCAGCATTAAGGTAACCCTCGATGATGGACCTCATTCTTTGCGTAGCCCGCAGGATTTTGGCAACCCGATCTGTTTCCGGTTGGTTGAGCTTGGCGTTTTGCAAATTTTCTGCAGCTGTGCTGATGATGGTCAGTGGCGTGCGCAACTCATGTGATACCAGACCCAAAAACTCGGACTGTCTTTGGCGTTGGCCTTGCTCGGATTCAGCCAATGTCATGGCTGCTGTTTTCTCAAGTTGCAACCGGTTGTAGTCCTTAAAAATACTGATACCCATTGTCAAAGCATGCAAGAAGACGGCTATTTGATAACTGTTTTCAGTGATATTGTTGGGCTCAATCAAGCCCAAATTTCTGAATATTCGGATCAGTAAACCGACATAAAAAATACCAAAGGCAAACAAAAACAACTTGGCTCTGGGGTTTCCATTTCGCAGTTCAGAAATACCCAGGTAAATGTTCATAAATATCAATGCAATCGCCATGGCCTGGGCCAATGGCACTGCTGGTTGGTAATACCCCAGCAAAACGCCAAGCGTGCACAAAGCAGCCCATGCACCTGTGACCCACAAGACCGATTGGGTCAAGCGTGGGCGTGTTTGACGAATTTGCAAAAACTCAAAATCAAACAACATAGCGATGAAGTTGATGCTCGCAAACGCAACGCCCAAAAGCAAAGTCCATGTTTCACTGCTTCCCCAGCTGGTCAGGTGGACATGCCAGCTGCCGGTGAACCAAGAAATCAAGATCAAATTAAGCATGTATGTCGCATAAAGGCCTTGCAGACGATTACGCGTCCAAAACGCATACACACCATAAAACACAATCATCAGCGCGTTCAGGCCGTAAAAAATGCCCCAAATCAGCGTTTCGCTGGACCGGTTATTGACCCATGCATAGGGTTTCCAAACGGTAAATCCAGTAGACATGGAGGTCGGTGTCGCCAGCCGCACGTAGAGCGTTTTGCGTTGCGGTACATCCGATAAAGCCACCATGGCACGGTGGTTTTGAAACTGCAGCAATGTCCCCGGATGGGTGCGCCTGCCAGCCTGCTTTTGCCACTGACCATGTGTGTCTTGCTGATAAAAGTCCACCTCGTTGATTGTGGGCTGCGCCACCTCAAACCACCACCCTGATGAATCCGTGGTGTGCAAGGTGGTGTACTCCAAGCGCACCCAAATGGCCGACTTGGTAAATCCCATGCTGAACGGGCCGTTCAGCTGTTGCCAGGCATTGTCAGGTCGTTCAGCGATGTCCTGCACTGTGGCCAATGCGCTCGGGTCTGCTATCCACATCATGCGTGAAGAAACCTCCTGAAATGGCAATGCTTCGTCTAAAAGCAGGCGACTTTGTGCCTTGGCCGAGCCCAGCAGGCCAGGTAAAACAAACAAAGCCAATAGAAAAAGCCAGTTAGGTCTTGTCATGAATGAGGTTGGTGGAGTGTGATTTTATAGCCTATAAATATTATTTATGATTTATTTGATGATTTTTTGCTGAAGTTAAATGTTATTTGCGTAAAAGTGCTGAGATGTATATTGCTTACTTCAGTTAATAGTTTTTCTGTATTTTATGGCAATTACACCATCATTAATAACTTTTGCAGTTTGTATTGCTTTTGTCCAAGGCGCGTGTGGCCAAACCTTGGCTACCCCAGGTGACATCATGCGGCAAATAGGGAGCCAGAAAGAGTCCTCTCTGCCCAAATTAGAAGTTCGTGATGCCTTGCGCCCCCGACCCACCCAGCCGGTGACTGGCGCGCAAACAGTTCAAGTCCGGCAATGGAAGTTTGAGGGCAATACGGTCTTCGACAGCTTGCGCCTCGAGAGCCTGCTGCAACATTTCACTCGGGTTGATGTCTCCATACAGCAAATCAACGAAGCAGCAGCTTGGGTTCAAAATGCCTATGAGCAAGAGGGTTGGTTAGCGCGCGTGTTGTTGCCACAGCAGGACATCACCGAAGGTACGGTTTTGATTCGGGTGGTCGAAGCTCGATTGGGCGACTTGATCCTGTCGGAGCAAGGCGTTGGCCGCGTCGGATCGTCAGTCGTGCAAGGGATCATTCATGACGCTTTGGCGGGCAGTGATGTGCTCAATTCCCTTCGTGTCAATCGTGGTCTTTTGTTGGCCGATGATTTGGTCGGTGTAGCCGTGACGGGCCATCTCAAACCCGGTCATGGCCAAGGCACCACAGACATCGTGTTAACGACTCAGCCTGAGCCTGCCGTTCTGTACGAGGCGACGCTCGACAACGCCAATGCCCGGTCCATTGGGGCTGAGCGGCTGATGGCATCTGCCAGCTGGCAAAGCCCTGGCGGTTTCGGTGAAAGCTACGCCGTTCAGGGTCTGAAAAGCGAAGGTGCCCACTATGTTCGTCTGGCAGCGGGCACCCCGCTGGGACGTAGTGGTTTGAAGGGCAACATCGCCATGAGCAGCATGGACTACAAAGTAGTCAAGTCTGATGGTACGGGTGTTACGCCAGATATTCGCGGCAGTGCACAAACATTGAGTGTCGATTTACTTTACCCATGGGTGCGTTCGCGGTCGCAAAACCTGTACCTCAGCAGCGGCTTGGACCAACGCACCTACAAGAGTCGTCAAAATGGGGCGAGTGAAGCCGATTATCAAGTCGACGCTTGGCAAATGGGCGTCAGTGGCAACCACACCGACGCCCTCGTGGGTGGCGGTGCCAACGCTTACAGCGTGAGCCTCCACGCAGGTCGCGTCCACAAGCGAGATGTCAACTCATTTAAGGATGCAGAAGTTTTAGGTCGCTACACCAAATGGCGCTGGGCTTTATCGAGGGAGCAATCTGCGCGGAAAAATCTGAGTTTTTTTATTGGCCTACAAGGCCAAAACACAGGTAATAAGCCGCTGGACTCATCAGAAAACTTCAGCTTGGGCGGGCCTGCAGGTGTGCGTGCCTACCCTGTGGGTGAGGGCACAGGTCCGCAAGGGTTGTTGCTCAATATGGAAGCCCGTTGGTTCGTGTCGCCTCATTGGCTGGTCACGCCTTTTGTGGATTACGGACGAGTTGAAAAACGTGCGGACACAGTGCTGCGCCACTACAGCCTCAAGGGTGCAGGCCTGAGCCTGACTTGGACAGGCGCAGAGCGCTGGATGGCCAAAGTCACCTACGCCCGCCGCAGCGGCAATAACCCCAACCCACTGGATCTGGTCAAAGACCAAGACGGTTCTTTGCACAAAGACCGTGTTTGGTTGAGCCTCACACACGCCTTTTAAAAACACTTGCTGTTGGTGAAACCGTCATGAATTCAATTTGTAAAGTCATCTGGAGTCCCGTGCATCAGCAGTTGGTGGTGGTGTCTGAGATGGTCAAATCGGGAGGAAAAACCCACAGTAGCAAAAGCTGCCGTGGCCAAAATCCGAAATTTCGCCCCAAGGCACTGTGTTCGGCATTGGTCTTAGGGTTGGGGTTGGGTGTTACGGGCTTGCAAGCCCAAAGCGTAGCCACCACAGCGTTGCCCACTGGTGGCAGCGTGGTCGCTGGAGCGGCCAGCATCAGTCAAAGCGGCGTCAATATGGTCATTGACCAAAGTAGTCAACGGTCAGTGATCAATTGGCAGAGCTTCAATGTGGGGCAAAACGCCCGTGTGCATTTCAATAACGCAGGTGGTGCGACGCTCAACCGAGTCACAGGCCCTGAGGCCAGCACCATCTTAGGCCGCATCACTGCGCCAGGTCAGGTGTTGATCAGCAACGGCAACGGCGTCTTTTTTGGCCGAGGTGCCACGGTTGATGTGGGCAGCTTGGTTGCCACCACCCACAGCATCAGCAACAGCTCATTCATGGCCGGTGGATCGCTCAAGTTTGAGCGCAATGGCAGCACTGCCAGCGTGGTCAATGAGGGCAGTTTGTCGGCTAACTTAAAAGGCTTTGTAGCCTTGCTTGCCCCTGAAGTGCGCAACAGCGGTGTGATTGTGGCCAGCAAAGGCACGGTGGCACTGGCCGCCGGTGAAGCCATCACCTTGCAGCTCAACGCCCAAGACCAACTGCAAGGCGTGGTGGTTGATGCAGGTGACTGGAAAGCCTTGGTGGACAACCGCCATGTGGTCGAGGCCGAAGGCGGCCTGGTGATCCTCTCTGCCCGCGCTTTGCAGAGCGTGCAAGGCGGTGTGGTGCGCAACAGCGGCAGCATCAACGCCAGCAGCCTCACCGCAGTGGGCGGGCGCATCCTGCTCACGGGTGACGACATCACCCTGACCGCCGGCAGCAACCTCACCGCCACGGGCGCCACCGGCGGCGGCGAGGTCTACGTAGGCGGCGGCTGGCAAGGCGGGGGCATCCCGTCGTGGCGAGGTGCACCCGACGAAGTCATTCACCAAGCCACCACGCTGACGATGGCGCAAGGCGCCACGGTTGACGTGAGCGCCACCGACAACGGCACTGGCGGCACAGCGGTGCTGTGGAGTGATATCAAGGGCGGTAGCACCACGTTTGCGGGCCAGATCATGGCCCGCGGTGGCGCCCTAGGGGGGCGCGGTGGTCGCGTCGAGACCTCTGGCCACAGCTTGCAGATTGAAACGACAGGCCGCGTGGACACCACCGCAGACCAAGGTGCAACAGGCGACTGGCTGATCGACCCGGTTAATTTCAGTATCAGTGCAGGTTTGGGAGCGCAGACTACCAGCAGCATCGGGGCGAGCACACTGGTGAACAACCTTCTTACCAACAACGTCACGATTGCAACAAGTGGCGACACGACGGGCTTTGGTGACATTACCATTGCGAGTAACGTGGTTTCCAGCAGCGCCAATAGCCTGACTCTCAAGGCGCACCGGCACATCAATCACAATAGTGGCATCACCGTGAGCACTGCAGGGGGCGCTGTCACCTACTGGGCCGACTCCGACAATAACGCCACGGGCAACATCAACTTTCTGGGGGCGGCCACCATCAACACCGGGGGTGGCAGTCTGACACTCGCAGGAGGCGCCGATTCAGGCGCGGGCACGCCTCAGGGTTCGGCTGTTCAAATCACCACGGACGCCGGCAACCTGAACTTCAACACCGCGGGCGGCGATGTGTTGCTCAAAGCTTCCGCGGGATCGGCAGGTACTGCCATGGCTTTCTCAGGAGGCCTGAGTATCGACGCTGGCGCGGGCAGCATCACTATGGAAGGCGTGAGCTCGACAACAACTCAATCTAATGGAATCGTTTTCAAAGGCGTCACCACACTGGCCTCGTCAAAGGCCAGTGGTACTGCCATATCGATCACCGGAAACAACGCGGCTAATTCACCGGCGGTCGCGTTCGATGCAATAGGTGCACCCCCCGGACTGATGATTGTGAAGGCAACAGGCGGCGGCAACATCAACATCAGCAACACCCCCAACTCGACTATTGGCAGCAGTCTTTATCTTGAAAATGTGCGGGTGTTAGCCTCAACTGGCGACATCACCATCAATTCGAATAGCGGTGTCGAAATTGCGAACGTTGCCAGTGCCACCACCATCTTCGGGAAGATGACCGGTCAGGTCGACAGCAGCAGTAGCAACATCACCCTTAACACAAATTTTGTTGGCAATGTCACGTCATCCTACATCAACGCAAACCTGCACTTCGATACTTCAGGCCAAGTGACCATCCAACCATTGATCACTACGACCGCGACTCAACGTACCAGCCGTATCACTTGGGCACCTTCCATCTCAGGCCTGACCCTCGGTAAAAGTGGAAGTGGAGGCAGCTTCGAAATCGATAGCCCGATATCTATTAATGGCACCATCTCTGTTTACTCGTCTGGCACCGTCACGCAGACCGCCGCGTTGACAGCGCCAAGCTTGGCTTTGTATGGAAACAATGGCGTTGGCAACTTCACCTTGAATAACGCCGGTAACAACATAGGCACGCTCGCTGCTAGCGGTGTTGGCAATCTCAGCTACTGGGATAGCAACGCCTTGACCATCGGCACAGTGGGTGCGACCCATGGCATCGCTGCCAGCGGCACTGTTGACATTCAAACCTTGACGGGTGATTTGACGGTGGCCAAAAACGTCATCACCACTAGCACCACCACCAGCAAAACGGCCAGTGCCGTGCTCTTGAACGCGGGCAAAAGCGCGGCAGCGGGTACGGCCAGCGGTGGCAACGTGGTGTTGTCTGGTAGTCCCACCATCAGCGGTGGCGCTGGCAGTACGGTAAAGGTCTACACCGGCCAATTGACTTCAACCGACAATCCCAACAGTTGGGTAGGACAAGGGCTGGGGCGGTTTCGTTACAACGCCGACGAATCAACCAACTTTGCCACAGGCACCTGGACCAATTTGGGCGCAGGCACCTATGTGATTTACCGTGAGCAGCCATCGGCCAACATCACCACCGCAAACACCAGCATGGAATATGGCGATGCCTTGCCCGGCATGACGGCCACCGGCATGGTCAATGGTGACTTGGCATCCTATAGCGTCACCAGCCCGGTGTACCAAGGCAGCACGGGGCGTTTGGTGCCGGGAACATACGTCACCACCTCCAGTCTTGCGGGTTTGGGTTACAACGTCAGTGGTTCAAGCAGCGGCAACTTGGCTGTGTCACCGCGAACCGTGGGCTTATCAGCCACAAAATCAGCGGATGGCGACGACACACTAACAGGCAATCAAGTCACTTTCACAACGGGTGTCACAGGCGAAGACCTGACCTATTCGGGCGCGTTCGCCAATAGCAGTGCAGAAGGCGTCAATGGCAATTTCATTCGCGCCATTGTCTTGGGTAACGGCACCAGCGGTGTAGCCACCAATTACCGCTTGCCAGTATTGAACGCTGCCAATGCACCAGTGACCATCACAGGCGTGCAATTTGCCAGCTTGACGGCTGTTCAGCTCGCAGCTTTGAGCGCAACCCAACAAACAAGCTTGTTGTCCAATCTGACTGCAGTGAATCTTGCCTCAATGAGCAACACAGCCCTTGCCGCGATCAAGCCTGAGACGTTGGCTGGATTTTCAACCGGGAAATTGGGATCCTTGAGTCCTGCACAAATCGGTCAGCTCAGTTCTGCCCAGTTGATCCAATTGAGTGCATCAGGCCTGTGGACTGAGCTGTCAACTGCACAAGTTGCGGGGCTGACGGCAGCGCAATTGACCGGCTTGACTTCGACTCAAGTGGCCGGTTTCACAGCGGCTCAATTGGGTGGTTTGACTGCCATGCAGCTGAGCGCTTTGAGTGCTGCGCAGCAAACAACCTTGTTGTCTGGTTTGACGGCGGCAAAACTAGCGGGCATCAGCAATGCAGTCCTGGCTGCAATTGACCCCAGCACACTTGCTGGTTTTGCTTCGGGACGATTGTCTTCACTCTCAGCTGCACAAATCGGTCAGCTCAGTTCTGCGCAGTTGATCCAATTGAGTGCATCAGGCCTGTGGACTGAGTTGTCAACGGCACAAGTGGCGGGGCTGACGGCAGCGCAATTGACGGGCTTGTCTTCGGCCCAAGTGGCCGGTTTCACAGCGACTCAATTGGGCGGCTTAACTGCTACCCAGCTAGGCGCACTGTCACCTGCACAGCAAACGATTTTGTTCGCCAATTTGAGTGCGACAAAATTGGCCAGTATGAGCAACACAGCGCTAGCGGCAATTGACCCGACAACCTTGTCAGGACTTCAACCGTCGCAGTTGATGCTGTTGTCGCTTGCTCAAGTTAATGGTTTGACTCGAGCACAAAGGTCTGCATTGCTACCCGGTCAGCTTGCTGTACTTCCCGGCACCCATGACGGGAATGGCAGCAGCGGCGGCACAAGCATTGCGCGGCAACGGTCAGACAGTATCGATGCGATACAGCGTTTGCCCAAGCAAGTCGATTGGCTAAGCTCTAGCGCACTGATTGGGCAGCGAATATCTACTCAGCAGTCCGTCAACGTGGCGCTCCAAACGATTGCCAATGAACAAAAAACTTGGGAGATGGCCGTGACTGTACCGTCTCAGGTCAATGTGAACCTAACAGAGTTTGAGTTGGAATTGCCTGTTCTGGTGCAAAAGTCTTTGTCCTATACAGCCGACCCTCTGGCCAGCATGAGCGATGGTGCACCGTTGCCAGATTGGCTGCGGTTTGATCCTCTCAAGGGCTTGTTGTTGGTGCGCAAATCGGCAGACTTGATTTTTCCGCTTGAGTTGTCTCTGGTATTGGGCAAAGAGCGAATCAACATTGTGATGTCGGAGCGTCCAAACTAAGATACTTAGAGCAATATAGAAAACCCAAGCGATGGCACATGTTTTGTTATTGGACGATGAGTCTGAAATCTTGGAGGAGATCGCGTATTTCCTCACGCAAGAGGGTCATCAGGTTCGTGTTGCTGCCAATTTGGCGGAATTTCGTCTGCACTATCGCCAGCAAGCCGCTGACATTGTCGTGCTGGACCGTATGTTGCCTGATGGAGATGGCCTTGAGCTTGTTGCACAGTTGCGAGAGCAGGGGCAGCGATGTGGGGTGGTGATGTTTACTGCCAAAGACGCGAGCCAAGACCGTATTGAGGGTTACCAACAGGGGGCCGATCACTACTTGAGCAAGCCTGTTCGCCTGGAGGAGTTGCGGGCGGTCATCTCAGCCTTGGTTTGGCGATTGCAGGTGCATGCTGCGTGGCTTTACAACCCGGACACGCACATCTTGAGAACCCCGAGTAAAGACAGAATCCAGTTGACCACTTCGGAGGGCCAGTTCATCAAGTGCTTGGTTGAAAGGATTGGGCAAACGGTACCTCGTCAGGATGTGATCAAGGCATTGGGAAGAAATGAAGCCGCGTACGAAACTCGTAATTTGGATGTCATGGTCATGCGTCTGAAAAAGAAAATTTCAGCCAACTGCTCAGCACCATTGATTCTGAAAACGATCCACGGCGTAGGCTATTGCATTCCCGGCGACATCAGTTTGTCGCAGTTGTGAGCTTTTCTGTTTATCGCATCACCATTGTGTGTGATTTGTATGACTGCTGAGTTGGCGGTCGCTAACGGCACAAATGATTGCATCAGTCGAGCGGCCTGAATCCCAGTACGATCACAGGCGGCACTCGGCCGTCACTGTCTTTGGGGAAGACTTCTGTTTTGTCGATGGCCCGCAGCACGGCGTCGTCCCAGGCTTTGTTGCCACTGGTCTGCACGATCCGGCGGCTCAGGATGGTGCCGTCGGGGCTGACTTTGACTTCCACCTCGGCACGCGGGTTGCCGACCACATCGCCGGGGTAGGTGATGTTGGGTTTGATGCGACCGACCAAGCGGCCCGCATAGCTGGCCGATGGGCCGGATGATTTGAGCGCTGTGCCGGTGGCGTTTTCGCCGCCCGAAGCCCCGGCCATGCCTTGCATGCGCTTGAGGTTTTCCTGGCGCATGGCGTCTGCCCTCGCTGCATCGGCTTTGTCGGTCTTGGCTTTTTCTGCGGCTTTTTTCTTGTCGCGTTCTTTTTCTTCCTGCGCTTTTTTCTCTTTGGCGAGCTTTTCTTTTTCGAGCTCTTTGCGCTTGGTCTCGGCTTTTTCTTTCTCAGCCTTGGCTTTTTCTTTGGCCGCTTTTTCTTTTTCGGCCTTCAGTTTTTCAGCTTTCTCGGCTTCTTTTTTCTTGTCCAGTTGTTTTTGCTTTTCGAGTGCAATTTGTGCGTCGCGTCGCTCCAGTGCAGGGTCCGGCGGCGGTGGCGTGGGTTTGACGGGCTCTGGCTTGGGCGCAGGCTGGGGTTCGGGTTCTGGCTCTGGCGGGGGTTCTTGCAGTTTCGGAGCTGCCGCTTGGGGTGTGGCAGACCACAACTCGGCCTCGGCCTGAACGGTTTGGGGTTGGGTTTTCCAGGCGGTGGCCAAGCCGAGCGCCAAGAACAACAAGGCGTGCGCCACCCCCGCCACGACCCATGCGCGGCCTGCGCCGGGCTGGATCGGTGGCGCAAATTCGAGGTGTGGCGTTGCCTTGGCGTTCAAACCCGTGTCCCCGTCAAGGTGCCAGTTGAACCGACAGGCCTACACGGGCGATGCCCGCGCGTTGCAAGCTGTCCATGACTTGCACCACGGTCTCGTATTTGACGGTGCGGTCGGCGCTGATGACCACGGCGGTATTTTGCTCGTCGCCGACCAGGCGTTTCACGCTGGTCGCCAAACTGGGCAGGGTGGCGCTGTCGGTTTTGCCCTCGCTCACCAGCTCCAGCCGCTCGTCTTTCTGGATCACGATCTGGATGACTTTATCGGGCTGTTTGGCGGCTTTGCCCACGCTGGGCAGGTCCACCACGCTGGGCGTGATCATGGGGGCGGTCACCATGAAGATGATGAGCAGCACCAGCATCACGTCGATGAAGGGCACCATGTTGATTTCGGCAATGGTGCGGCGACCACGGCCCCGAGAGGACACACCAGGCTT
>JACCEC013030340.1_pt1 | contig 13108 bp, 10 predicted proteins | sample 7450121 | NCBI WGS metagenome assembly JACCEC01 (sample SAMN15323455, study PRJNA562643) | freshwater metagenome | isolation source: river surface water | place: USA:Blue River Watershed | collected 2017-08-18 | reverse complement strand
AAATTATGAAAAAATTGAGTCTTACCCAATAGCAATTTGTGAAAATAAACCAAAGGTAAAAATGTATGCATTTGATAAAGAAAAAGAAAATTCGGAACTAATTGAATTAGACGAAGAAGCAGAATCAACCGATTCAGAAGATGATTATGCTTGGAATAAAAATTGGGATGCATGTGCTCGCTGTTTTAAGGAAAATAAGTTGAAAGAGATTGTTCAAGTTGACCAATTAAAAGCCCGCCCAGACACAATCAGATGGGAACTCCTATATAAAAAACGTGTTGGTATTTTTGATTTTTATGTTATTTATGAACATAATCAAGTATCTTATGCTCAGGATTGTGAATATTATTTGTTTGGAGTCCGAAATTACAGTTTACAAGGCAGTCCTGAAAAACCCAATACAGTTTGTTTGAATTGGAAAATTGACACATATAATCCATATGCTGGTGTTGATATTAACAATATTGAATTAGTTGAAAAACCAGGTATGTATGATAAAGTATGTATTGAATATGTAGAAAAACATTATTTATGTAAAGTAACTTTGGAAATGGATTGGAATTCCCAATTAGAATCTGTGGTAACTCATGGAGTTTTTAATGGAATCCCAGTAGGTCGAGTTGTTGAATTTATTAAAGACGGTAAGCAAATGCCTAATGGTAGATATTTTGACTAATCGATTTAAAAGTAAATTAGCTTTATTTACTAATAAAATATGCCAATAACAATTGGAAAAAATGACTTGTATTTAGTTGATTCGCACTTTGACCCTACTTCCTGTTGGACTAAACCAGTTCCAACCAATTTATTAGTGGGTGATTTTATGAGTTCATCCGAATGTGTAAAATCATTCGATCAAAATGGGTATGATTTATGTCCACTAGAACAGTTATATGCGAAAGTAAATATGGAACCAGAACTTGAATTTACACATTATCGAGGATTTAGAACCAGTATTCAAAAACCATGGTTTCAACAAGAAGAAAAATTATCAGGTTATGTGATAAATCATTCAATGTTATTAGAACGTAAAGGTTATGGCGGTGAAGCTCTAGCCCAATTAAAATCATATGCTAAATCTAATCCACTTGTTTACAAATTGATTAACTATAAAACCAAATGGGGACTGGATTTATCAATTGATTATGTGGATGAATCAGGCGAGTGTTGGGAAGTATTACATTATGAATATGACAGTTTTGATTATAATAAAATTTGTCGAGTAAAATCAGCTGTTGAGTCCATGGTTGCGTCTACTAACTTTGACCAAGTAGTTAAAGACTTACAAGCTAGAAAATCCGAATGGTTTAACCTAGAATTTTTTGCACAAAGCGATTGGAAAACAAAGTATTTCGGATTGGAACCAGAAAGATTTAAAATGGTTGGATGGCAATAATTGATTTATATTAAAATTAAATAAATTTAATATAAATTTTATGGCTTAAATGTGTAATCTTTTGAACCAACATAGTTATATTTGCTAAAGTATTTTTTGTAGTTTTCTAATAAATAATCCGGAAGATTTTTTTGTTCAAGTAGTTTATTTAATTTTTCTTTTGAATTTTTTTTTATTATATAGCCAATAAAGTTTTCTAAAATATCAATACTTTGAGCACTCCATATTATAGCAACAACTTCTGTATCTTCAGAATATTCATTCCATTTTTTAAGAATGTCTGTATTTTGTGCTTTTATTGTTTTTAAATTAGATTTAATTAGTTTGGTTGTGTTATCTTTTTTAATAATAATTATTTGTCCTGTTGATAATTTTAACCACCACTTGTATAATTTCACATACAGTAATTTTGAATAATCAGGTGTCTCTGTGTGTTTAATCCATTTGTCGTTTTTTTTAATCCAAATGTTACCATCTTTACCTTTCATTTTAGTACCTTCTTTTTCACCACTTGCACAAAAACCTAGTCCTTTAGGAGATGGTTCATTTCCAGTATATGTTTTTTTTGGATTATTTTTACATGTAGGCATATTAAATATAAAGATATAAAAATAAATCTATTTGTATTTAATAAAATGGGTATTCCAAAATTTTTTGGATATTTGTCAGGAAAGGATAAAAGGGATGAATCAAAGCATATCCAACGTAATTATGCTTTAGCTAAAGAAAAAAAATATGATTATTTATTTTTAGACTATCAATCATTATGTTACACAACATTATCTATTTTTTCAGGAGAAATAAATTTTTTTATTAGGTTAGCAAATATGATAAAATGTAAAGCAGAATCAGGTATTAATGCTTTTACTGAAAATAAATATATATTGGAATATATTTTATCAAAATATTCCAGATACTTTAGAGAAGTAAAAAAATCAAGTCCACAATTTCCAGAAACTTTTCCTAAACATACCGGAACTGAACCTGATACTTTGAATGAAATTTCAACTTTAATGGATAATGTACTTGGTTCACAATTAAACACTCAAACAATTGTTTGGGATGAATTGGTTGAACAAGTAATTGATTTAACTCTTCAAATGGCACAAACACATATCAAATCAGCATCAAAATATTCTAATACATTTATATTTTTTGATGGAATTCCAACATTAGCAAAAGTCAAAGAACAGTTGTCAAGAAGAGTTTATCCAGAAATAATAAGTACTATTAAAACAAATTTATACAAAAGACCAGGAGATCCTGATTTTTTATCTAAAACAATTAGTGGAAAATTATTATCAGGTTCGGCACCAATTGGTATTGACACTTATATTGTTAATAGTTTAAGAGCAAAGTTAGCAAAATTTTCAGACCCAATTTTAGGTAACTTTTATATTAATGATATAAAAAAATACGGAGAAGCAGAACACCAATTAATGAAATATTTATCTGATAATATTGACATATTCAGAGGTAAAACAATATTATTAAGCTCACGAGATGCAGATTTAATTTTGCTATCATTAATTAATTTAACAAAAGGTATAATAATAGATATAATAAGGGATGAGGCAATAAGTGATGGAAGTTTTTCTTTTTATCCAAAATTTGGGTCTCCAAGTTATGTTAAAAATAAATTCTATTCTGAAACCAATCCAGACAAAAAGTCTGGTGTATTTTCCCCTTATAAAAGGATATTTGACTACATAAATTGTACTGGTATTAAGTCAATTTTAAATTTATCTTCAAACCAAGAAGTTCTTGATGTTTGTTATTTATTATTATTACTTGGTGATGATTTTATTCCCGTTATTCCTTCTATAACAGTTGGTAATATTCCTCAAATTATATCCACATACAAAGAATTAATAGAATCAGATTCATCTAACACAATTGTTCAAACATCTGGACTTAAATATATACTAGCCCATGAAAATTTAAAAAAGTTCATTATACTATTAGCTAGTAAAATAAATGAAGTAGAAGCTATTAGGTTAATAACTTCATCACAAAATTCTAGTAGAGAAAAAAATGTAGAAAGTACTAAATCAGATTTTAAAAGATACAAATCATGGTTGTTTCTTGACGAAATACCAGGTCAAGACATTGATGCAGTGACAAAATTATATTTTCTTGATAAAGGATTTTTATTAAATGATGAAGGGAAATTTACCGACCTAATTAAAGATGCATCTGATGAATTTCCACCATATAATGCTGGATTAGTGTCAGAATATTTAAAAGGATGCCAATTTATTTTTGATGTTTATTTGAATAATGAAGTAAGAAATTACAAATGGTATTTTTCATATGAAGAAGGACCTACACTTTCACATCTAACAAAATTTTTAACAGAAACACCAGGTAATATTAGTTTATATTTTGATTATTTTAGTTTAGAAACCCCAGATGAGAGAGCGAAATATTTAAATGTTGAAACTTATAAATCATTTATTGAAGATAATAAAAAACAAATGATAAAAGACATAATAAGTAAAATGGAATCGGGCGAAGATTTATCAGATTTTACAGGAAAATATAACGAAATAAAATCCCGACATTTTACCTATTCCAATGTTGAAAAAATATTTGATTGCAAAGGTAAAAAATATTTTAATAAATGTATTGAGGCAATTACATTAACTTCTCATACTTCACATTTAACAGGTATTGATGTGGATATGTTGGGTGGAAAGTATTATCAGAAATACTTGAAATATAAACAAAAATATATGAAATTAAAGACCGAATTAAAATTATAATACTGATTGTCAATACAGATACAGATACAGATACAGATTTTTTTTAATGTTATTAATTAAAAAAAATTGAAAATATAAGTTTTATAAACAACTCATTTACTAGTAATGTCATGTAATATTCAATATAATGATAATTTTACCATTAAAACCTCGCAGATGAGCTATTTTGAGGACAAGTTACATTTACCTATGATGTCATCTCATAGTAATAAACTTGAAGAATCCGATTGCACTGTTATTAATATTGTAGGATATGTTGATAATATTAAACAACAAGATGTTCCAACAGTTCATATAGAATCATCTCATATTTTACCATTAACTGTTCATGATTTGGATATGAATAAAAATCATGTCCATCAAACAAGCTCAGTAGTTAGTACTAATTTTTTTGAGAATTTAATTAGTACTAACAAGTCAAGCAAATTATCAAATGCTCTATTTACATCGCTAAAAACAATTAAAGAAATGTTTAGTGATGAAATTCGTGAAGTTACATCACAATCTGATAATTTCCAAACGGACTATTGTGACGTAGTTTAATTTATAAATTGAATAATTAATTTAATTAATATGAAAAAATTGAATTTTTTATCAACTAATATAGACTAATAAATTTTAATGGAGTCGTACATTAAAAATTTAAATGATATACTTACCACTGCAAACGTTTGCAAATCACATGGAATATCACATGCTCTTGTAGTATTAGCTCATGCAACAAATGCATTAGAATCATATGACTATGGAATCAGCGAAAGTGAAAAACTCGCCGTAAAATTAGCGGGATTGCTACATGATGCTGACGATAGAAAATTCTTTCCAACAAATTCAAATTATGAAAATTTAAGACAAATCATTTCAGACCAACCAGAACAAGTTGTTAATTTAACAATTCGTATGGTTCAATTGGTGTCTTCGTCTGCAAATGCAGATTCAGTGCCACCAGATGTTATTGGCAAAGAGTGGATGTTAATTCCACGATTTGCTGACAGAATTGAAGCTATTGGTTTGATTGGTGTTGAACGTTGTTTCCAATTTAATAAAACAAAAGCTCAACCATTACACTTACCTGAAACTCCAAAAGCCAATTCTGAAGAAGAAATTTGGACTATTGCAACAGAAGAACGTTATAACAGTTATGTTGGTAAATCAAAGTCGATGATGTGTCATTATTACGACAAATTGCTAAGATTAGGGATGTTCAAAACAGAAAATCCTTATTTATACAAAATCAGTCGCGAACGTAATAATGTAACAATTAGATTTGTATTATATTTCAGTTCACTTGAAAACATGACTGAAACGGATATTGACCAATGGATTGGAAAGGAAAAAGTCAATTAAGTTTCTCGCATATTTATTATTTTATAAAAATTGATTAATAATTATTTATAAAATATTAGTTTATTAATTAATAATGGGCATAAAAACAGCAACAGGTGATTTTAATTATTCTGATATATTTTTTGGTCATGAATTATCAGATTTAATAGATATGACTCATAAAGAACTACGTCGAGAACTACATTGGAAATCAAACCAATTAAAACCCGGTACTTTTGGTTTTGACTCAATTGCATGTTCAATTGGTTTTTTATTAAGTTCAAACCCCTTACCGACAAACATAGAACACGGCGCTCAAATAGTTCATGATGCATGGGTTAGAAATTATTTGTTTTGGTCTGTGATTAAACCCCATGTGCTATTACCTGAATATTACTCACATTCGTCAAAACCATTGGTTGATAAAAGAAGAAAAATGCTTGCCAACACACCTTATTCTGCGCTACCAGAAAATGAAAAAGAAACAAATAGAATTATAGTTAAAACACTATTTGATTATTTGGAATTAAACTATGACAAACTCAAAATAAATGAAGACACATTTTTGGATTAGTTTATAAATAAAATATTTACCAATTATGAATTTTGCATATTTAAACCAGCTGTTTCACTTATTAGTTGGTTATTTAGCGTTTTATTTATTGATTCAATTAAATAAGACTTTAAACTGTCTCCTTCTGTTAGAGTTCTTTCAACATAAATTTGATTAAAACATGTTGAACTTTTAATACACCCATGTAATTGATATGTTGTTTGAACAATTTTACATTTTTCGCCATTAAAACTTCTGATGGATGACTTGCCCAACCAAAATTGCAAAAACGCTTTTAATTTATTAATATCAGTAAAGTTTAAATTGTTTAATATTTCAAAAAATGCATCTGCAAAATGTGGATTTGTAATACCGATTAACTCACAGTTATTTTTTAAACTGTGAGAATTATTTTCCAGTATATTATATTTTTCATTAACTGTTAGTATATCATAAAGAATTTTTGGAGTTATTTTGTTTTTGATAATATTTGTTAAACCTCCACCATATTGCACAAACATATCATTAAAGCCATTAATAAAAGCAATTGAGTTTTTATTCAAGTATCTATTGGTTATTTCACTGATTAAGTAATCTTTTTTGCTTTTTGGTGTTTCATCTTGTAAAATTAAAAAATCATCAAATTCCCTATCTGGTAATTCAAATAATTTTAAGGTATATTCGGTAAAAAATCCAACATCGAATTTTGTGATTTCTTTTAAAAATGTTTTAACGTTTGTTATTTTATTTCCATTTATTAAAAAATAGCAAATTATAGGGTGTAATTTAATTGTTGGTATAATATTTTCCATCATAACTGAACGAAAAAAACAATTACCAATAACTTTCCAATTAACATCTGTATTGGGAATGTCTGATATGATTAAATGGTCATCAACTTCATTTAACATTGAAAATAAGTATTTATGGAGATTTGTATAAAAATCTTTTGTAAGTCCTCCAGCATCAACACCAACTGCTCCAGTTTCAGTAATAAAAGTTAATCTTGGTTTATAATGTACATACATTAATTTTTTAGTTTCTTCGTTTTTAAATAATTCAGTTAAAGAACGCAAAAAATACTTGTTATCAATAATTAGTTCAATTCTATTTGTTGAATTAGAATTAATCAATTCAACATAAATATCAAAAGTATTATCCAAATGATTTAATAGTTTGACACATTGTTCGGTATCTAAATAAGAATAAATGCCTAATAATTTTTTAACACATGTTTTTGGCAAGTATAATTTATAAGATGGATCAATTAATGGTAGCACATTAGCAATAGTTTTGTAATTAGAATTTTTTATCAAATATAAAATTAGCACGTTTGCAAGTCTTCCCTTATTTATTGCTGACTCGACTGGTATAATATCATAAATTGACAAAACATTATTTTTATTAATTAATTCCATTATACAGTCAAGAATAAATTCTTCATTATAAGTTATTAAATTATCATTTGATAAAATTAATTTTATAATTCTTATTCCAAAAGAATTTTCTTTTTTTTCACTTAAATTATTTATAATGTTGTTTTTTAACGCTGGTGTTATTAAATGTTTGTTAATTGATAAATATTTAGTCAGTTCACTTGTTGGAATTTGATAAATGTTTAATTCTAAAACATCTTTTAAAATTTCCATATTTGAATTTAAATATTCTTTTGACAAAATTGAACAGATTGTTTGATATCCACAATTTTTAATTTTATTATATAACTTTTTTTTATCTGGGGTTCTGCAAAAATCACATTTGGACTTACAAATATGAGCAAAACATCCTTGTATTTTTTTATATTTAATATGTTTTAAAACAGTATCATAAAATGAACAAAAGCAATTAATGTCATACTTTTTAATTTCATTTAGTAACAGGCTTTCAATTTGCGACTCCCTTAAATATTTTATATTTGAACAAAAGGCATCCCATTTACCTAAATTAGACATTGATAAGAATAGATTAGATGAAATTTAATAATATTCAATATTTTTTATAAATTATTAAATTTCAATTTAATATGTATTTAATCCTAATTTTTTTTTAAGGTCATTATATTTAGCTTTGTATTTTAGGTATTTCGCATAGTATGAATCATTTGAATCACCAGAATCATTAACATTGTATTTATTAAAATATGGTTGCCATTCATAAACATTAATTTCATATGGCTTACCATATTTAGTAAAAATTCTTCCATCTCTATTATTTAAAGTAGGCTCATATTTTCCAGTTTTGGGATTATATCTTGTATACTCTAAAAAAGGAGGTTCATTGAATTTAACAATATTGCCAGTTTTGTCCAAGTAAGGTCTTCCACTTTTATTAAGTGCAACATTTCCATCTTTATCAACATGAGGTATTCTAACATAGTTGTTATTAGGATTAGGGCTATTAACTAAAGCATGTGAAATATCACCTTGTTCATCTCTTTTATACCAATTTTTAACATTATAATTTCTTGTTCCCGTTATTTGTTGGGAACGGCCGTAATAATATTCGGATATAAAATCTCTATCAGCAATAATTTTTGTAAAAGTTGTGTCGTTAATTTCTCCTGGTAAATTAAATTGTCTTTTAGTAAAATTAACTACAAAGTCATTAATTATATGACCATTTGATAAGTTAGTTATTTTAAGACTAAATGGTATACAAAAAGATTGGTCTTGTACAAAATCAGTAAATATTCTTCCGTCTCTGCTCATTATATATATTTTTTTTAATTTATCATTTTGGATTTTGTTATAAACTAAAACTGTTAAAACAGCAAGAACAGAGTCATCACTTCCTTTTAATTTATGACACATTTCTTTATTACAATTTTCTGACAAAATAAAGTCAGAATTTATTCTAAAAGTTGCACATTGAATAGTTGATGTTATAGCAGTTTGTATGTTTTTGCAATTAAAATTTACATTAATATTACCAACTGGTTCATTTAAAATAATTTCACCAGTAGTTTTAATTTTATTAAAATCTCCTAAAAAATATTCTTCACTTCTTTCAGTTTTACAAACAACGAAAACTTTATTAAAGTTGTTTTTTAAAGCAAAATTTAAAATTAAATATGTTGCAATTCTATAAAAAAATATTTCTCTTTTATCTACATTTGGTAACAATAGAGTTTTATTTTTAGGATCAATATTTGGTTTAGAGAAAAGAGCTTTATGACGTGCTCCATATGTTGCCCATGCAACATTTTCATAGTCAACAATTAAAACTTTACTATCTTCCGATACATTTTCTGTTACAAATCCATTAATTACACTTTGATAATCAGTATCAATATCAATGTATTTACTTATTTGATTATCTAATTCAGCATTTTGTAAAAGTTCTTGTTCAATTGTTGGGTCTAATGAATTTAATCTGTTTCTAAAATCCCGTTCAGTTTCTGATTGGGTTTTAGGAGCACTAGAATCCCCAATAGTAATTATAGAAGGTACCAAGTCACTATGACTTTCAGATGATGTTTCTGAGTTAAAACTATCCATAATAATTAAAGAATCCTAGATATTTTAAAATTGAAAAATTATTATATAAAAAATCATTTTGTATTATTATTAATGTCTAACTCTTATTTAGTTATTCTAAAAACTAGACAACTATTAAGTTTGTCTATCAGTAAAGTACTTCTTTTTAATAATATTGAAACAGCATATGAATATGCAATTAATATTGGTGTTACTAAAGAAAAAATAAATACATTGGAAGATACTATTAAAACACATATCGTATGGAAAAGCAGTAAAGCAGTTTTACCAATTTATGAATGTAAAATAATTCCAGTTGATAACGACATCCTTTGTAACATTTATCAAACGTTACCAGATAATGAAAAAGTTATGCCATATATTTATAAAGAATTATTTATAAATGAGATTGTTGATGAGTAATTTGTTTAATTGATTTTTTTAGTTGTAAATATTTGTTTTTGTATTTTAAATATTTCTTCTTGTAATCATCAGTAGCATTGGATTTATTATCTTCTTCAATTAATTGTCTTATTAAAAATTTGTCTTCATTACAACTACAAATCCAATTATATTTACCAAAAAGTATAGTTCCCATACAATGGTACCTATCAATTTGATCTGAATATTCAAGTGCTTTTGTAATGTATTTTTTATCTAAATTTTGTTGTTCAGGACCGTCTTCGTAATAGTCTAATTCTCCATAATAAGAATCATATAATCCATATTTTGTTATTTTAACATTTGCATCAATAATATTACAAATATGATATCCTGATAGAATTTTATACATTCCTCCATTAGGTTGTAAAATAATTTTTCCAACATGTACGATAATAATGCTGTTATCATATTTGTTTTTTAATCTAATTTCAAAATACTCATTATTAAATTTGCCAAATTTATACTCCAAATTATATTTCATAATTGGTATTCTTGGTATTGGTTTTTTTGTAATATCAACCGGATTATTATTTTCATCAACAATATCAAAATTATGTTCCAAATAGTATTGTATTTCAATATTATAGTATTGATGTTCATTGATAGGATCTGGGCTAAACCAGTTTTCATTATAATAAAAACTGATTGTTGGGTTAATTTTTCCAAAAGTTGTGGGTACATTTTCGTATTTGTTATTTTCTTTTTTATATAATGCAAATGCACTAGGATTTTTTTTAATTTGTATACTTAAATATCTTACTAAACTTTCATAAGCTTTTTTAGGTGTTGAGTAAAAATGTTTAACAAAATCAGCTTGTGTGCATTCAGTAGTATTACCGGACTCTGCTCGGTTTTGAACAAATAAATTAAATACTTTATCTTCTTCACCATCAATATATCGGATATTATTTATATCTTTACCTCTACCATTAACATTATCTACATATTCGATTTGAAATTTTTCTTTGTCAAACAAACAGGTTATTTCACCTTTTTTATAAGTTGGTAATTTATCATAATTTTCAAAAATAAATTTTTGTAATCTCATATCTAAAATAGTTGATTGAATATAGTTATCATATTTATCAATCATACTATCTTGGTGAAATTTTGAACACAATCTCCATATTCCTCCACTTTGAGAAATATATGCATAAAACATTTTTTTTTCTTCAGTTGTTAAATTTCTACTTGATAGTTGAACTTTATGATAAGTTATATCTTCAGACACTATTGATTTTGATATTAGGTAAAATTCAAAGTTATCAATTGTAATTTTAAACATTTAATATATATATAATTAATTAGAAACTAATAAAAAAATAATTATTTAATCAATTAATTAAGCCCAGAAACAAGTTAAATTTAAAGTTTTATTCCAACTAATAAATTTAACTTGCTCATTTGCCAATCCAACAAAACTGTTTGAACAAGCAGGTTTTTCACCCAGGGGTATTTTTCCGGTGATATGTGGTTGGTGTTTTAATTTAATTTCTTTGCCTTGCCAAGTTAGCTTTTTAATTGTAAAAGCACATGCGTTATCTGATTTTCTAATTACCAACCCAATAATTTCAGCAGTTACGACTTGTCCAGGTAGCATGATATTAGGACCAGGAACAACTTTTGTTTTCCCACCAAAATATTCCAATGTACAATGATGATTATAGATAGTACCTGGGGTAACAAAGTGCGTATTTACTATTGTATCTAATTCTAATTTATCAGTTGGATCAACTGCTAATCCAATATAGATTGGAGTAGGATTAATAACAATATGAGTGTCTGAATCAGACCCAGTCCCATTAGATAAATTATTAATATGGGTAAGTATTTGGAAACAAATTTGTTTAACTGGAAGTCTTAACCCATTTAATTTTTCTGAGTTGGCTTTAACAAATTTTTCAATCGATTGAATTGGTTGAGCTGATTGGGGTGATTTAACAACTTGTGCAGCTTGGGTTGCCAGTTCTGAATTATCAACAAACAAATCAATTTGTTTAGAGTTTTTGACAAGCTCAAATTCGTTAAAATTTTTAAATGTAAATCCAACAACTTCGCTAAATGGATATTCAAAACGCCCGACCATCAATTTATCACCAGAATTTGACCTTGCAATAATCCCAGCCAAACTAATCATTAAATACAAAGGTCCAAAGTTACTGGGAGACACAAATGAAATTACACAAGGTAGTTTTTGTGCAATATCTAAATATCTTTTATATTGGGATTGGTTAGCGTTGCATCTGGTAACAAGAATAATTTCAGGTCCTAAATCTGACCCAATCGCATGGTGAAGAGCTCCTTGACACGCCATTGTATCTCCCCAATAGTCATCTTGTTCAATGTATTGAGATGATTTTCCAGCTTTAGCAAGTTCCAAACAAATTTCAGCACCAACAGTTGATTTACCAGAACCTTGTAATCCTTGAAAAAATATTACAATAGCAGGATTTGCCCAACCTCTTGGTTTGTATAGGAGAGTACTGGCTAAATATTCAGATTCAACGAAATCACCAAAATCTTCGAGACCAATTGAAATATCGGAATTACCAGTTGTTCCCATCCACTCTGTCCAGTATGTGTTAAATCCGTTGGGAAGCTGACCTTTGACAGATGTTACTTTAGTAACTCCAAGTACAGTACAAGGATACTTTTTACCCATCATCCAAAACGCAAACTGAATTAATTGATTTGTAACACGAATTGAAGCCTTAGTATTTAACCCATGATATTTTTGAGCTTGAACAAATCTGGTTCTAATTCGGTCAATATCTTTGTATCCTCGCAAAATAACCTGGCGCATAAAACGTTTTACAATATAACTAACTGATTTTGTTTTAACCAAAACAGTTTCTCCTGACTTGGTATTAACACATCTTAAAACAGAACCTTCGGTATTTTTACATCGGGAAGCAAGGAATACATTATCAATTTTATCCAATTCCATTGAACTATCAAATACTTTAGCAAACTCAACAGTTTTTAGTCCAATTGCATTAAGTAGTCCTAATGATTTAATGGTATCAAGAGCTTGTCCTGATTTAAAAAACCCAAACCAACTTATAGTATTGTCACCAGGGGTAAAATGTTGACCATCGCATAATTCTCCAGCTAAACTGTAACCTGTGTTAAATAAGCTGATTAATTT
>JACCEC010968972.1_pt1 | contig 13109 bp, 12 predicted proteins | sample 7450121 | NCBI WGS metagenome assembly JACCEC01 (sample SAMN15323455, study PRJNA562643) | freshwater metagenome | isolation source: river surface water | place: USA:Blue River Watershed | collected 2017-08-18 | reverse complement strand
GTGGGGGGCGCGAGCGCGAGCGCGGATGGGAGCGTGGGAATGAAGATGAGTTTTGATTTTCATTGAGCCTCAGTTTCTTCTGAGAGGCTCATGAAAAGACGACAGACACCCGCAGGGTTGGCCCTGCGGGTTTTTTCGTTTACTCCGCGTGGGAATGAGGTGGAGACTGACTGGGTATGGGGGTAACATCGAGAGATGAGTCAGAGCGACCCAACATTTAAATCGGTAACGGTTGGGGCATTTTTCGGAAAGCATTCTGAGACTCTCAAGATGACGCGGGTGGGTAGGTGCGTCGAAGGTTTGGATCGGAAAATCAGCGAACCGACGGTTAATCGTCCGGGATTAGCACTCGCCGGATTTTTTAGTTATTTTGCTGAAAAACGGATTCAGGTGATGGGGTGGTCTGAGTTGTCCTACCTAGCGAGTTTACCGAGAGAGGCGGCGAGGGAGCGTTGTTGCGCGCTGTTTGACCGACCGATTCCTTGCGTCGTGGTTGCGAGGGAAGAGGCGGTTCCGGATTATCTCCTAAGGGAGGCTGATGCTCGCCAAATTCCCGTGTTTGTTACGCCGTTGGTCACGATGACATTTTTGAATACCGCAACAGTGGCCCTGTCTCAGGAGTTTGCTCCTCAGAAGAATGAGTTTGGTTGCATGGTGGATATCCTCGGAATTGGAACCTTGATTCGCGGCAAGAGCGCGATTGGCAAATCAGAGTGCGTGCTTGGCTTGCTAGAGCGTGGGCATAGCTTGGTTAGCGACGATGTTACGAAGTTTAAGCTAATGGCGAATGGCGATTTGTTTGGAACTTCTTCTGATGTAACGCGTAATCATATGGAGGTTAGGGGATTGGGGGTTATTAATGTGATGTCAATTTTTGGAATCGGGAGTATCCGACTTGAGAAACGCTTGGATTTAGTTGTGACCTTCAAGGAGTGGGAGGAGGTTGAGGAAGTGGATCGGACGGGTTTAGAGCGAGAATACTATGGAATTCTAGGGGTTCAGGTTCCACACGTGACCATTCCGGTTCGGATGGGGAGAGATTTAGCTCGGTTGGTTGAAGTTGCGGCGCTGAACCAGAAGTTGCGTTCGGCGGGCCATGATTCAGCTCACGAATTCCGTCGTCGACTTTTGCGGATTATGGGGAACAATGCGTAGTTGTTTTTGTTCATGCCGGATGTAAGTGCCATAACAGGGGAAACAGGGGGATTAGACGGGCGGATTGAGCGGGTTTTTACGGTGAATAACCGTCTCGGTTTGCACGCGCGTCCGTCGGCGATGTTTGTGAAGTTGTGCAGCAGTTTTAAATGCGAGGTGTGGGTGGAGAAAGATGGTGAACAGGTGAATGGGAAAAGCATAATGGGGCTAATGATGCTGGCGGCTGGGCAGGGGTCAGAGTTGAAGGTGATTTGCGAGGGGGACGGTGCCGGTGATGCTCTTGCTCAAATCGAGTCGCTGGTGGTGGCTCGGAAGTTTGACGAGGAGTGAGTTTATTCGGTTTTCGTTTGCGAGAGCGCGATGAGATGAGGGAGGTGACAAATGTCAGGGATTAATGACGGGATTGTGCGGGGAGTGGCGGTTTCCGAGGGCATGGTGGTTGGCCCTGTTTTTATTGTGCACCCGCTTTCTGCGGAGTTTCCGTCTTACGCGATTTATCCCGAGCAAGTGGACGGAGAGGTGAGTCGGTTTGAGGCTGCGTTGAAGCGGGCCGAGCTTGAGATTCGTGATTTGTTGGGGGGGATGTCCGGTGCTCTGGATTCTGTTGGTCGCGAGGTTTTGGAGACGCACGTGCTCGTGTTGACAGACCACTCGTTATTTGGGGAGGTTTTAAAACGAGTGAGGAGGGAGTTGAGAAACGTGGAGGAGGTTTATTTCAAGGTTGTAGAGGAGTTTGCAGAGCGTCTCGCGGGCATGGAGGACGACTTGTTCCGAGAGCGAGCGTTGGACTTTCGAGATGTGGGCCATCGGGTTCTTAGGGCCTTCAAGGGAGGAGGGCCTGCGGAGATTCGACTCCCAGAGTGGCCTTGCGTTTTGGTTGCGAAAGAGTTGAAGCCGAGCGAGGTGGTGGGGTTGAATCGCCGTAAAGTCCTTGGGATAATCACGGAAATTGGGGGCCGAACTTCCCATGCGGCGATTATCGCGCGTTCGCTGGGTATTCCGATGGTTGCTGGCGTTCATGGGTTGTGCTCGAGCGTCGCGGAGGCGCAGGACGTGTTTCTCGACGGGGCGAAGGGAGAGGTATGTTTGAAGGTGAGCGATGATTTGCGGGAACGGGTTGCTGCGGGGCGAGAGCGCAGTGCTCGAGAGCGGGATTTACTTGAGGGCATCAGAGTAGAGCGTGCTGTCACTGCTGATGGATTTAAGGTCGCGCTTACCGCCAATATGGAAACCGTTTCTGAGATTTCGGCGGTTCAGGAGAGTGGGGCGGAGGGGGTCGGGCTTTTCCGCACAGAGTTTCTCTATCTCGAGAAAAATGATTTACCCACCGAGGGTGAGCAAACTTCCGTCTATCGCGCCGTTGCTGATGCGGTTCACCCTCACCCGGTTGTTTTGCGAACACTCGACCTTGGCGGCGATAAAATGTTTGAATCGAGCATGTTTGCCGAGGAGGCAAACCCGTTTTTGGGACTACGAGCGATTCGCCTATGCCTGCGCAATGAAACGATGTTCAGGCAACAGTTGCGCGCGATGGTTCAAGTGGCGCGAGAGCGGTTCATCAAAATCATGTACCCCATGGTTACGACGGTCGATGAGGTGCGTGCTGCGAACAGTATCCTTGATTCGGTTCGACAAGAGTTGGGGTTTGAGGGGGAAATTGAGGTAGGGGCGATGATTGAGGTGCCGTCAGCGGCGATTTGCGCCAGGAGTATCGCCCGAGAGGTCGATTTTCTGTCCATTGGGACAAATGATCTCGTTCAGTACGTTATGGCTGCGGACCGGTTGAATGAATCCGTCTCGCCGTTGTATCAGCCAGTCCATCCGGCGGTGGTGCGGTTGATTGAGATGACGGCTCGCGCTGGGGCGGATGAGGGGATTCCCGTCGGGGTCTGTGGTGAGTCAGCAGGGGACTTGTTATTGACGCCACTTTTTTTGAGCTTGGGAGTGACCGGATTAAGCGTTGGGTCGGCCCTTGTTCCTCGAATTAAAGCGGCGGTACGCTCCTTGAGCCGGATGGATTGCTTGGCGCTTCGTCAATCATTTTTGGACTGTGAATCGCAGCAGGCTGTGATGCGATTGAGTGAGGAGGTTGCGCAGAGAACATACGGAAAAACCCTGCTGCAGAGGTGTTAACGGATTTCTGGATTTGCTATACGAAGTGTCTCAATCCTCTCCTCTAGCCCTGGCGTATCGGGTCGCATTTCTGCGAAGGCTTTCAGATGACGGGCGGTATTCACGGGGTCGTTGAGGCTCCAGTAAACTTCGGCAAGATGGCTATGCACATCGGGTTGCTCGGGAGTCGGCATTCGTTTGAGTGCTCGCACAAGTTCATCTAGGGCTGCCTTTGGTTCGCCCATTTTGAAAAGCCACCAGCCGAATGTGTCCCGATAATAGGGGCTGTCGGGGTTGGCTTGGAGTGCCTTTCGGATGAGGGTTCCGGCTTCCTCGAGGTTGGAGTTGGTTTCAATCCACATGAATGCCAGATGGTTTGCCGCATCGGGAGAAAGTTCTTCATCTTGGCTGATGCACTTTTTGAGGAGGGATGCAGCCTTCTCGGCTAGTCCTGCTTTTTCAGCAGCGACACCAAGGGGGAAGAGGATTTCCGGACCAATAGATGCTTGCTCGGATTCCGTAAGAAGATTTTCTGCTGCAGATAGTTGAGTTATGGCATCATGGTGTTTTCCCAGAGATGCCAGTGCGATTGCTAAAAGGATTTTAGGCGTCGGCGCCGACGGGAACGACTCGCATAATGAACGGCAGCGGTTTGACGCTGACTCAAACTCTCGGAGTTTAATTTCTAGATTTGCCGTCCGGATCTGAAGCTCGAGCGATTCAGGCTCCAATGAAGCGCCTCGGGAAAGATCAGAGAGCGCGAGGTGCCAGTTCTTTTGTTCGAGGTGGATATCGGCTCTGAGCTCTAGATGCGACGGGTTAGTTTCGTCGAGGGCGACAGCTTGTGATGCTGAGGTGAGTGCATCTGCGTCTTTATCAAGTGATAGGAGTGTTCGAGCCAGTTTGTGATGGGTGATTGCCCGTCGTTGTGTGGGGCGCTCGTCAGTCAGGTTCAAGCTGCGGCGGTAGAGGAGGACGGCCTCGGGGAGTTGGCCGCTCCGGACGCAGATGTCTGCATTTCTCTCGGTATAGGTGGCGTTGCTGAGGCCGCTTTCGATGCTTCGGCGAAGGATTGCATTGAATCGAGCAAGGGTTTGTGGGTGAGGCAGTTCGCCTTCGGTGAAGAGGTTTTTCGCAAAGCTTTCCGAGGTGGTCACCCAAAAGTCGGGATCATTGGAGGGTATGCTGGAGCAGGAGGTTAGGAGTTGTTCGATGCGGTTGATTTGTCCGAGTTCTGCGAGGGTTTCGGTCAGAATGTTGATTGACCGTGGATTGGCTGGGGCGAGTTGGTAGGCCAGTTCGGCATATCCCAGAGCCGAGCGAGGATTTGACTGATATCGAAGGCTGATGACGGCTTGATGGATTTTCAGAGTGTGATCCTTAGGACACCGCTTCGCCGTTTCTTCGAGAACCGCTTGTGCGCCCTTTACGTCTTCAAGTTCGAGCGCTTGGTAGGCGAGTCTAACTGCCAAGCTGGGGTTTGCATGATTCAAAACCCAAGCTTGGTGGAGAGATTTGTGCGCGAGATCTGAGTTATCTTCCTCCTGAGCTAGCGCGGATCGCAGCAGAAAGGCTGTCGATTGAAACGGTTCCCGAGGAAGTGGATCGTGAGTTGCTCGGGTTTGTCGAACATGGGGAACCATGTCGCCTTGAAGGGGAGGGGAATCCGCTCTGATTCCGATGAGGCTGGGCAGCAAACCCGCTGCCACGGCGACCGCCAAACGCAAGTGGTAACGCAACCTGACACGAAAAACCGGAGGTGCTTCGATTGTCTCGAGTACCTCCGGTGAGATGACTTGGTTTGAGGGGGACATGAGTCCACGAGGCCAAGCCGAACGGGCATTTTCTGGGATTTCGCCCAGTACGACCACTATCAGCTCTTGTAGCGAAGCCGCTTTTTGTGGCGATTTGCTTTCATCCGCTTCTTACGCTTGTGCTTTGCAATCTTGGCTTTCCGCCTCTTCTTGAGTGAACCCATTGTGTTTGTCTTGTAACAGTTGAGCCGATGACAATCGGGCAGGGACTTCCTGAATCCAACCAAAAAGTGAAAAAACCTTCACTCGAGCGTGTCCGAAGTCCCACTTTTTTCCGAAAAACGTTGCGGAGCCCCTCCTCCCGTGTACTGTCCCACCTCCCATGCCAAAGCCAGTAGCACGTCGTAAGACCAAGAAGGCCGTGGCCAAGCGGTTCAAAGTAACCGCTACGGGCAAGTTGCTTCGCCGCAAGCCGGGGCTCCGACATCTCGCTTCGTCCAAAAGTTCGAAGCGGAAGCGGAAGCTCGGAAAGGCAGCACTTGTCCATGAGACCATGGAGCCGCGCATGAAGGAATGTTTGCCGTTCGCGTAAGCCCGACGAAATCGGGCGTTGCGAAGGTCAATGTTTCAAGTGTGCAGATCAGGATTTGTCTGTCGGTGAGAGCCGACGAAATCAGCGGGTGAGGCACCTGATCTTTCGTTTAAACAAACAGCCTGTTGAGAGAAACCCGCTCCGTGAGGAGCAAAACTAAATCAAATGCCAAGAGCAACGAATGGACCGGCGAGTCGTCGCCGGAGAAAGAAGATGCTGGAGAAGGCCAAAGGCTTCAGAGGCCGCCGCTCCAAGCTGTTCCGCTACGCGAAAAACGCGGTGATGAAGGCGGAGTATTGGTCCTATCGCGATCGCAAGACTCGCAAACGGAATTTTCGCATGTTGTGGCAGCAACGTATTAATGCGGCTGCGCGCGCGAACGGTCTCACCTACAGCCGTTTTATTGAAGGTTTGAAGGCTGCTGGGATTCTCTTGGATCGCAAGGTTGTCTCTGACATCGCGATTCAGGATGAGGCGGGTTTCAAGGTTTTGGTGGCCAAGGCGAAAGCCGCGCTGGCGGCAAAGCCTGGAGTTCCCTCTTCGGTTTACGCCGCTTAAAAAAACTCTTTCTGACGATTTTAAAGCCCGCACCGGTGTGCGGGCTTTTTTTTTGCGAAAATCTAGCGCTGGTAGATGGGGAGGAAGTGGTATTTGACGCTCAGGCTGAGAAGAGCCATCGCGGTGCAGTAAATCCGGTTTTTCTCCGAGTCGGATGCCGCTTTCCAGTTTCCGTCTTTCTCTTGCATGGGAAGGAGTGCCTCGCGAACGAAATTCGCCGACTCCGTCGCGTATTGACCGCCGCGCTGGTGCATCCCTTGGGCGTAGTAGTACGTGCCGTAGTAGAACCACTTCTGACGGGTGCCGCTGCCTTTGGGCGGATTTTTAAGCAACCAGTCGGAGGTCTCTTTTACCTCCATGGCTTCGTACTCGCCGCAGACTTGGAGGGCCAGCAGGCCTTCGGCTGCGGTGGACCATTCTGCGACGGTTCCCGGCGTATAACTGAATCCGGTGGGTGATGCGGGATTGGGTGGTTTTCGGAACGAGTTCCGGATGTAGCTCACTGCGCGATCAATCGCGTCGGAGGGCACTTCCAAACCCGCATTTTTTGCGGAGCGCAGGGCCATCAGTTGCCAGATGGAGACGGACAAATCGGAATCGTTTGCTTTAGGGGTGTAACGCCACCCGCCCTCGTCTTGCCTGCGACTTTTCGGGACATTTTGGGCTCGGAGAATCAACTCCACTCCTCGCTTGCAGGCCTCTCGAAGGCGCTCGCGGGAGGAGCCATCGGTAGACATTCCGAGCAGCTCCGAGAGCGCGAGCGTTGCGATGCCGTGGCCGTACATCCGCGAGTTGTCGCGAGCTCCAAAATATCCGTCTGCATCCTGAACACCCTTAGACAGAAGGAAATCCAATGCCCGTTGGGCTGCCTCACCTTCGGGGGTTGGATCGCCGGGGAGGTGTCCGACGGCAGCCATTGCAAGGAGCGAGAGGGAGGTCATCGCGGTGTCATGCATCCCGAACTCGCGGATTGCGCCGGATTTGTCCTGTTCCCTCAGAAGAAATGCCACGCCGCGTCCGGTCGCTTCATCAATCTGGTCCGCGCGTGAGTCTCCATCGAGGCTGCCCAATGCGCCCGCCATGATCGCGATCCGCAAGAGGGTCCGCCCGCGCAAAACACGAGCAAACGTGCCCTTTCGAATCCGCTCCGAGGATGTCTCGTGCTTGGTCATGGGTGCATGTTTCCGCATGCGGGACAATCAGGGCGTTTTGCGATGCGGAGAGTCCGGAATGCCATGGTATCGAGGTCCATGCAGAGGAGTCGGCCGGCGAGCGGCGTCCCGATTCCGGTGATAAGTTTCACCACTTCCACAGCACCGATGCATCCGGCGGTTCCTGAGACGGCGCCAAGCACGGGGAATCGTCGTTTCCAGTCCGGAGGCTTTTCGGCAACGAGGCATTCCAGGCAAGGCGAAGATCCTGGGAGGAACGTGGTGACCTGAGCGTGCATGGCGTACATGGCGCATTCGACCATGGGTTTGCGCGCTTGCATGGCTGCGCGATTTAACGCGAGACGCTCCTCAAATAGGGGAGCCGCATCCACTATGATGTCAGCTGATGCGACGAGGCGGTCGGCGTTGTCGGGGGAAATGTTTTCGCTCACACCGGTCAGCAGAATGCGCGGATTGAGTTCGAGGAGGCGATCCAGCATCACCTTCATTCGAGGCTTTCCGATGTTGGAATGTGTTTGCAGGAGTTGGCGGTTTAAGTCGGAGGGTTTGAGATTTCCTGCGTGAGCGAGGATGAGGTGCCCGACGCCAGCGGCCGCGAGTTGAAGCGCCACGACACCGCCGACGCCGCCCACGCGGGAAATGAGCACGGTGGCCTGTTTCAGACGGCGTTGAGATTCCTCGGAGAAACCGGGTAAATCGAGTTGCCACTCCGCCGCTGCGAGATCTTCGGACGAAAGTTCAGCGGGATTCATCGGGGGAGTCGGGTGTGACAGCGGAAATCTGACCGTTCCTGAAGGTGAGCAGTTGGTCGGCCAGAATTCGAGCCTCTGCCCGATGATGAGTGATGTGGAGAACCGTCATTCCGTCCTTTTGGCTGAGCGACTTAAGAACAGGCAAAAGACCTTCCCTTGTCTCGTCGTCGAGGGCGGATAATGGTTCGTCGAGAATGAGCGCCTCGGGCTGTGCGGCGAGAGCTCTTCCGAGTGCGACGCGCTGGCGTTCGCCACCGGATAGACCGTGTGGACGCCGTTTCAGCAGGTGTTGAATGGAGAGTTGCTCCGCGAAGCGGTGAACAAGGTTCTCGCACTGTGATTCTGTTGCTTTGGCAACGCGGGGAGCAAAGGCCAAGTGCTCCTCGACCGTGAGGGTTGGGAAAAGGGCGCCGTCTTGCGGCACGTAACCGATGCGGCGTTGTCCGGGTTCGAGGTGGGTGACATTTCGGTCACCTATGAAAACAGAGCCTGAATCGGGCTGACGCAGTCCGCAGAGGATTTCGAGGAGCGACGTTTTTCCGGATCCCGTTTTCCCCATTAACACACCGTACTTTCCGGTTTCGATGGAGAATGAGATGTCATTGATCCCAAACGATTTCGTGGACCAGCAGATTTTGTGGAAGCGAATCATGGGGTTAGACGCGTTCGCCGGCGCGGCGGATGATGACGAGGACAACGATGGCGAGCAGAACCATGAGGATGCTTACGGCGACGGCGGCTTCGAGGTTGCCGACGCTCAGCTCCAGCCAGACGGTGGTTGGGAGAACTTCAGTTTTGCCGCGGGTTGCCCCGGCGAATACGAGGATGGGGCCAAACTCCCCGAGGCTTCGGGCCCAAGCGACGCTTGCGGCTGCAAAAATTCCTCGGCGCGCAGCGGGGAGCGTCACTTGCACGACCGCCTGCAATCGCGAGCAGCCGAGGGTCATGGCGACATCTTCGGGGCGAGGGGAGAGGTTTTCAAATGTGCCGCGCATAGTGCGCACTGCGAAGGCGCAACCGATGACAAACTGGGCGAGTACAACCCCCTTCACGGTGTACGTGACGCGGGTGAACTGTTCGATGAAGTGACCGAATCGTGTTTGAAACAGGATGAGTAAAGCGAGTCCCATCACCATGGGGGGCAGGACGATGGGGATGTCGAGAATGGCTTCTAGAAGGGATTTTCCAGCGAAGTCTTTTCGCGCGAGAAGGTAACCGGTTGGGATGGCTACTACGACGGAGAGAGCCGCAGTGAGGGTGCAGGTGAGGAGACTCAGCTCGATGGAATGTCTGATTTCTGGATGCTGAAGCGCCTTGAGCAAATCTGCAGGTGTCGCGTATCCCGCCGTCGCAGCGATCATCGCGACGATGAAAAGCGCGTAGGCACCGGTGATGGCGCTGAGGGACGACCAGAAGAGAGTTGGAGGGCGGCTCACGGGGGGAGGGGATGCGTGGCGGTGACTGCTACTTTTCCTTCAGCCATTCGGGAAGCACGATCTCTTTGCTTTTGATCGCGCTCTCGTTCCCGCGCCAGAGGAACCCTGCGCTCTCGAAGTCGGAGCGGTTTGCTTTGAGAAAATCCAGCAAGCGCAGGGCACTTTGCCGATGGGGCGAGTCTTTACGAACGGCAAACGGTTGAACCGCTTTGGCTCCCGGATGCTTCAGCGGGATGAACTGCAAGTCGGAACTGCCTGCGAGTGCGTTGACCTTGTAAACGATGGCTGCATCAAGCGAACCGGCGCGGAGCTGGTTGACGAGAAAGTCTGCCGTTGGGACTTCGACGACCACGTTTTTTCGGATGCTTTCGAGAAGGCCGGACGATTTCAAGATGCCTCGGGTCATGAAACCCAAGGTGCTCTGTTCTGCGTTACAAATTCCCATTCGGATGCCTTCCGCGGCGAGGTCGGAGAGGGTTTTGATATTTTTTGGGTTCTCCGGTTTTACGACGATTCCGATTTCGGTTTCTGTCAAAAGGATGGCCTCTGGAAACTGTTCAGCCACAGGGGGGACAAAGCAAAGGTCGCAGGCGTAATAGACGTCAGGGAACCGCGGATTGGATGCATCCTCCATGGCCTTCATCGAGGCGCAGAGCACGCCGCAACCATTGAACACCGTGGTCAGCGAGATGCCCTCGCGTTCGGAAAATCGTCGCAGCACGGCTTCCACGGCGGGCCGATTGACGCCGCCACTGTAGAGGATGAGTTCGGGCTGGTCCGACCATGCGTCACCTGCGATGTGCTTGAAGCCGTGTGCTGAGAATGCGGTGCCGCCTTTGGATTCCGCGGCAAGGAAGCGGGCGAATCGGAGGGCTTCTTTTGGCTGCTCGCACGAGGAGAGAACGGCGATGGATGCCTGCTCGGTGTTGTTGGAGAACTCTGGGACGAGTACCGCCTCTAAGCCCCTAAACTGCGCGATGGTAGAATCCCAAATGATGGCTGCGTCGACAGCGCCGAGCGTGAGATCTGCGGCGATTTCGGTCACCGTTGGTTTCATGACGGTTGCTTTTGCTGCGAGCGATTCCCACGAGGGACCGAGAGCCTTTTTGGCAACCTTGCTGACACTTGCGGCCTCCGGGTTTGCGAGGGCGACGCGGACGTCAGCGCGGAGAAGGTCCTGAAGCCCTTTCACCGATTTCGGATTGCCGCTTTGCACGGCGATGACCGGTGCTTGCAGTGCGAGCGGAAAGACTTCGCGAATGACATCGAGTTTTTTCGCCAGAGCGAGGGTTTCTTCATCTGCGGCAACAAACAGATCGCCGGTTTTAACCACCTTCAGTTGGCTGAGGAGGGTGCCTGATCCGCCGAACTGAAAATGGACGCTGGCAGATGTCGTGGTGTGAAAGTCGGAGGCTGCTTGCTCAAGTGGTTTGCGGAGGCCTGCTGCACAAAAAACGGAGAGAGACACGGGGCTTGAGGATGATTTTCTCTCGGTACAACCAGGAAGGATTGTAATCGGTGCGAGTGACGCGATGGAGCGAAGGAGGGAGCGGCGTGTCAAACTCATGACGGGGGCAGCTTACGGCGAAGGATCGACCAAGCGAGCACGACCGCGAGGGCAAACCACGCGATTGGGAGCCGCCGCATTTGTCTCGGGGCCGGCTCTTGAGTTGGCGGTTCGATGCGAACGCTCTCGGGGCTTTGGTTCGCAGCTTTCGGCGCGGGTGTGTCGGACTCGGTTGCGGGCAGGGGTGGTATGCCCATGGATTGCAACTTCGTGTCCCAGTCAAAGCGGAGCAGTAAATCCCATCCGGGGTTTTGACGTTTGACCTGACAGGAGCATGCACCGGTCAAGAAGAGCGCGAGTTCCTCGATGTGAGCATCGTCCATGCTTTCGATGGGCCACGCTCCCAGTACTCGACCGCGGCCGAATACCACGCTGGTCCATGGTTTGCCGGAGTGGGTGATTTCGGGGTCATTCGCGGAAAGCATCGACAGCAGTGGAGCCTCGTCGTGTTGGGTCGGAATGCGAACCACCGAGAACGTGGTTCGTAACGCGGGGCCGGGACCCAAGCGGCTCGAGGGATCGTTTGGATCAATTTTTGGTAGCTGGATGACTTTCTCTAGGTACCGAAGTCGTTTGGTAATCGTCGCTGCAGCGCGGTCTGCCCCCGCAGGGTCTCCATTCTCCACCAAGACCCAAACAGCTGCGTCACCGGACAGGATATTCGCGGCGATTTGGGCGCGAGCGGAGGAATGGACAAGCGCGTCCAAGCGAGAACGGTCGAGTGATCCTTTCCAGACTTCGGTACCCGTTCCATCCGTTGCTGGCATGTGAAGGATGGAGTCGGGTCCCTTGGAGCGAGACACTTCCAGGTTGATACCGCTGGCCGCATCGAGATTCCGAACAAACGCTGCAATATCTGGTTTTGCGGCGTCTTCAGCGCGGAGTTCCAGGCGGTATGGATCGGCATGCCAGCGATCGAGCGCAAAACGGAAAACGGGAATGGTGCATCCGATGCACGTTGCCGCGCTGAGGATCAGCGCAGGGATGATGAAACGCATTCGCACCATTCTGAACACACTGGGGGTGAGATGGTTTACGGTTTTCCGTAACAGATTACTTTTCCGTCGACGGTGGCCATGTACAGACGCCCTTGGGCGACCGCCATTCCGTCCCACACGGGCGGGCTCTTGAGGCGGATTTCGGAGCCCATACGGCCTGTTTCAGTTGAGACAGCGAACAAACTGGCGCCGCGTTTTCCGTCTAGGGCATCGTCTTGTTCCTTCAATTGTTCGAGTACGGACGCATCCTTTTGCGCCATTTTTTCAAAGGCGTATTCTTCGTCGATCATATCGGGTGGACCGGAGACAAAAACGGATTTTCCTCCCATGGCCATCGCACGGAGCAGGACGGGAACGGGGTGAGCCCAGTTGTGCTGAACGAATGAGCCTTTGTTGGGCGCAGCAGATTTTGCGTCTGGGGCAGGTGCGTTTACCGAAACGTTGGGTGCGCCGGGTTTGCGTTTGCCCCGCGCAAGGGCCGATTCTTTTCCGCCGGTTCGTTGAAACCAGAGGGCAGCGGCGACTTTACCCTTCCCCGTCTCCACTCCGCTCAGCACTCCGTCATTGCCGTTGCCGGATTCGTCCCGCGCGTTGCCGTTATCGAACGTTGCTACAAGGCGCGCGCCTTTCGCGGTCTTAATGGCATTTGCGCTGGTCGCATGGTCAATGATTTCCGATTCGCTGAGGGCGCGACTGAAGACGGCAAACTGGTCAATTAATCCGGTGTAAGGCGCGCCTTTTCCGAACGTGGAAACTTGCGAGTTATTGGCTGCGCCGAGTTGAAGTCCCAGCGCAGGTTGTCCGGTGATCAGTCCCTGAATCTTCTGTTCGGCAGCGAGTTGTCCATCCACGAACAAGCGAATGATTCCTCCATCCGTCAGCACTGCCGCTAGGTGGTGCCATCCTTCATCCAACGGTTTTTGTGCTTCTGCGGTGAAGACGGTTTCCGGCTTGGTGCGGATGGAGAAACCGGGGCGCCCATCCTGAAGCGCGAGCAGGTAACCCATGCGACC
>JACCEC011397665.1_pt1 | contig 13110 bp, 6 predicted proteins | sample 7450121 | NCBI WGS metagenome assembly JACCEC01 (sample SAMN15323455, study PRJNA562643) | freshwater metagenome | isolation source: river surface water | place: USA:Blue River Watershed | collected 2017-08-18 | reverse complement strand
TTGAATGGCAATTTAACAGGCATGCATTGGGGCTGGGCTGGCGGTTATATTTTCCAGGCGATTGATGGGAATTATAAGGACAGTCTGACTGATAAATACACCAAGGGCATGAGTTTTCATGCGGCTACCGATGCGATGGTTAGAAATTTTGAGGTCCCTGTGGGTGGCAGCATGGGCGCCGCGATGTTTGAGGTGAAGGACAAAGTAGCTACGCCGGTGCAATTCAACTACCACATCAACCGGTTCTATCAGGGCATTGAGTTGAAAAAAGGGTCAGTATCTCACTCTGAAGGGGTGAAAGAAATGGCATTGATGCAAAAATTGCTCGATAATTTGTCGGCCTATTCTGCTTTTGAGATTCCAGCACCTTAATACTTGGTTTATGAAGCAAGGTTGGTTGCTATTGGGTTTGATGGTGTTGGGCCTTTCGGCTTGTGAGAAAGACCCGAATGATCCATTGCACAAAGAACCCACGTCTTACGTGGCAACGAAGGTAGACCCCGCCACCATTTTTCCGGGAGGTAAGTTTGGGATGCCGGTGTTGCCGAGCGACAATCCCTTTACCGAGGAGGGGATTTATTTGGGACGGATGTTGTTTTACGATCCGATTTTATCGTTTGACAGTACGATTTCTTGCGGCAGCTGCCACAAGCAGGAGTATGCCTTTGCGGAGCCCAAAAAGTTGAGTACGGGGATTTACGGGTTACAGACGGGCCGTAATTCGAGCAGTTTGTTCAATTTGGCTTACAGTCGGAAGTTCTTTTGGGATGCCCGACAAAGCACATTGCGTGCGCAGATTTTTGAGCCCATTCAGGCGCACAATGAAATGGCGATGACTTTGCCTTTGTTGGCGAAGCGATTGGCGCGTTCGGCGCGATACATTGAGTATTTCGACAAGGCCTTTGGCAGCGAGCCCAATGTATTTGACATGTCGAAAGCGTTGGAGCAGTTCTTGATGACGTTGGTGAGCAAGGACAGTCGTTTCAACGGGTTTTTTCCAGGAAAATTCAGTTTGCTTACCAGCGAAGAGAAGCGGGGAGCGCTGTTGTTCAATGGTTTGGTGGATTTTGATGCGGTGACGGGTTTGGCTACTGGGGCAGATTGTTTTCATTGTCACGGCGGTGCGTTGGCCCAGCAAAACAACCCCGATATGGGAGGTATAGCGAACAACGGGTTAGACGGTAATTTTTCGGATAAAGGTTACGGGGCGATTACGGGTAATCCTGCCGACCGCGGATTGTTCAAGACGCCAAGTTTGTTGAATGTTGCGGTGACAGCGCCCTATATGCACGACGGTAGATTCGCCACTTTGGACGAGGTGATTGATCATTACAGCGATAACGTAAATTATTTGTCGCCCACTCTCAGTCCGATGATGTCGGCCCACGGCAACAAGCAATTGAAGTTAACGGCGCAGCAGAAGGCAGATTTGAAGGCCTTTTTGTTGACGATGACAGACAATACGTTTCTCACGAATCCGGCCTACGGAAATCCTTTTAAGCAGTAGGTTGTTGCGGGGGTGTTAGTACGCCAAAACCGGGCTTAGCCAGCGTTCCGCGGTTTCCAAGTCCATGCCTTTTCTTTCTGCGTATTGTACCACTTGGTCTTTGTTGATTTTTCCCAAGCCGAAGTATTTGCTTTGGGGGTGTGCAAAGTACCAGCCGCTGACGGAGGCAGCGGGCAGCATGGCCATAGATTCAGTTAAGGTGATACCGGCCGATTCGGGTGCTTTGAGCAGGTTAAACAGGGTTGTTTTTTCTGTGTGGTCTGGGCAGGCTGGGTAGCCGGGCGCAGGCCGGATTCCCTGGTACTTTTCACGAATTAGGTCTTCGTTACTCAGCGATGCTTCATCGGCATATCCCCAGAATTGGGTTCTGACCATTTGGTGCAATTTCTCCGCAAAACTCTCCGCCAATCGATCGGCAAGGGCTTTGGCCATGATGGATTGATAATCATCGTGCTGGGCTTCAAACGCGGCAACAATGGGTTCCAATCCCAATCCGGTGGTTACCGCAAATCCACCCAAATAGTCTACTTGATCATCGGCAACGAAATCGCACAATGATAGGTTTGGCATAGATGCGGTCATCTTGCGCTGCTGCCTCAAGAAATGGAATTTCTCAGTAGCTTGGCTGCCATCGGTATCTTGCTGGGCGATGCTGGCATCGTGATATACGGCCACATCTTCCCCAAATTTTTTGACGGGCAGGATGTACCAAACGCCTTTGGCACTGAGCTTGTTTTGGCTCACCAAATCATTGAGCATGGTTTTGGCATCGTGCAGCAATTTCTTCGCTTCCGACCCCACGATTTCATCGTCAAGAATGGCGGGATACTGTCCTGCCAACTCCCAAGTTTGGAAAAAGGGCGTCCAATCGATGGTGTCAACCAATTCCGACAAAGGCAATTCCACCGTGTGAATGCCGGTTGTTTTGGGTGTTACCACTTGACCGTCGTGCTTCCAGCGATTGGCGATGGCTTCATCGATTGTGATCAAGTCTTTGGTCGACTGTCGCTTCGCATGATTTTCCGCCAACGCTTGGTATTCGGCTTTGATTTTTTCTTGGAAAGGTCCTTTGGTATCATCGCCCAGCAGGCTACCGGCCACCGGCACAGAGCGTGAAGCATCGAGTACATGCACAATGGGGTGCGCATATTCTGGGGCAATTTTCACGGCGGTGTGAATGCGTGAAGTGGTTGCGCCACCGATGAGGAGGGGGGTCGACATACCGCGGCGGGTCATTTCTTTGGCCACGTGCACCATTTCGTCTAAGCTGGGTGTGATCAAGCCCGACAAACCGATGATATCGGCGCCCCAGGTTTGGGCTTCGTCGAGGATTTTATCGGCGGGCACCATCACCCCGATGTCTTTGATTTCGTAATTGTTACAGGCCAATACCACTCCTACGATGTTCTTACCGATATCGTGTACATCCCCTTTGACGGTAGCCATGAGGATTTTACCTTGGGGTTTGGCATTGGGGTTGAGGGCTTTTTGCGCCTCGAGGTAGGGCTGCAGGTAGGCCACGGATTTTTTCATCACGCGGGCACTTTTTACCACTTGGGGCAGGAACATTTTTCCAGCGCCAAACAGATCCCCTACGTGGTTCATGCCGTCCATGAGTGGACCTTCAATCACCCCGAGGGCATTTTGGTATTTTTGGTAGGCCTCTTCGGTATCGGCATCGATGAATTCGGTGATGCCTTTGATGAGACTATGGCTCAATCGCTCTTCTACGGTGCCCAAACGCCAAGCTTGGGTTTCTTCAACGCGTTCTTCTTTTTTGCCTTTGAACTGATCGGCCAGGGTGACAAGGCGCTCGGTAGCGTCGGGCCTACGGTTCAGCAGCACATCTTCCACGTGCACAAGCAGTTCTTGGGGGATTTCATCGTATACTTCTACCATCCCAGCATTCACGATACCCATGTCCAAACCGGCTTTGATGGCGTGGTACAGGAAGGCAGAATGCATCGCCTCGCGCACACGATCGTTGCCGCGGAAGGAGAAGCTGATGTTGGAAACACCACCAGATACTTTGGCACCGGGCAGGTTTTGCTTGATCCAGCGTGTGGCTTCAATGAAGTCCACGGCGTAGTTGTTATGTTCATCGATGCCTGTGGCTACGGTGAGGATGTTGGGGTCAAAGATGATGTCGTTGACCGGAAATCCAATGGATTTGAGGATGTTATAACTGCGTTCGCAAACGGCAATTTTGCGTTCGAAACTGTCGGCTTGTCCGTTTTCGTCAAAGGCCATCACCACCACTGCGGCACCATAGCGATGCACCAATTTGGCTTTTTTTACGAAGGCCTCTTCGCCATCTTTCAACGAAATGGAATTCACGATGCCTTTGCCTTGTAGGCATTTGAGTCCGGCCTCAATGACTTCCCATTTGCTGGAATCGATCATGATGGGCACCCTGGAAATATCGGGTTCTGCGGCGATCAAATTGAGGAAGGTTACCATGGCTTCTTTGCCATCGAGCATCCCTTCGTCCATGTTCACGTCGATCACCTGCGCTCCGTTCTCTACTTGCTGTCTTGCCACATCCAGGCCTTTGTTGTAATCACCGGCGAGGATCATTTTGGCAAACTGCCTGCTTCCGGTCACATTGGTGCGTTCGCCAATGTTCACGAAATTGGTTTCACGGGTTAGTGCGAAGGGTTCAAGACCAGAAAGACGAAACAAGTTGGGAGAGGGCTGATTCACGATACCGCAAATTTCGGTAAAAACGCGTGAACTTGGCTCATTTCAAGTGTTTCCACCTGACTTTGTAGGGAATAAAGGCGCTTTTTTACAACAAACTGGGCCATTTGGCGGGATTGCTTTCGTGCATCATCTGGTACAATGTGCTGAAAACGGTATCCACCGAGGGCTTGCTGAAGTAATCGCCATCGCTACCATAAGCAGGTCTGTGCTCGTTGGCGGTGATGGTAACGGGTTTGCTGTCGAGGTATTGATATCCCCCTTGTGTTTCAAGCACTTGCTGCATCATGTAAGAAGTAGCACCACCTGGCACGTCCTCGTCGAGGAATACGATGCGGTTGGTGGACTTCAAACTTTCTACGATGCTGTGGTTGATATCGAAAGGCAACAGGGTTTGAACGTCGATCAGTTCCACGCGAATGCCATGCTCGGCCAACAAATCGCAGGCTTCTTGGGCAATTCTGCAGCAGGATCCGTAGGTAACGAGGGTGATATCTTCTCCGTAGCGCAATACATCGGGCTTGCCAAAAGGCACGGTAAATTCGCCGATGTTGGCAGGCAATTTCTCCTTGATGCGATAGCCGTTCAAGCATTCTACCACCAAAGCGGGTTCGTCGGCACGCAACAATGTGTTATACATACCAGCCGCTTGGGTCATGTTTCTGGGAACACAAACATGCATTCCGCGTACGGCGTGGATGATCATGCCCATCGGACTGCCGGAGTGCCAAATGCCTTCCAAACGGTGTCCGCGGGTACGGATAATGATGGGCGTTTTTTGTCCACCCTTCGTCCGATACTGCATCGTCGCGATATCATCGCTCATGGGCTCAAGCGCGTAAAGAAGGTAGTCGAGGTATTGGATTTCGGCGATTGGACGCAAACCACGCATGGCGGCGCCGATGCCTTCTCCGATGATGCTCCATTCACGGATGCCTTTATCGGTCACTCGCAGCTCACCATATTTTTCTTGCATGCCCGAGAAACCTTGGTTTACGTCGCCAATTTTTCCTACATCTTCACCGAAGGCAAATACGCGGGGGTCGCGCTCAAGGTTGGCATCGAAACAGGCGCGCACCACTTGGTATCCGTCTACGATTTCATCGGTGTATTGGGCGGGCACTTCGGGTACGTTGAGGACGGACGCATCGCTCTGACTGTACACGTGGCTGCTATAGCGTTCGCCGTTGATGGCATTGAACGTTTGGAGGTAATCGAGGAGGGGTTTACGGGCGGTTTCGCTGGCGTTTACCGTAAGGCGAAGGGCTTTGTGAATGGCGGTACCCATATCGCGACGGATGGGGTCTTTGGCTTCACTTAGCGATTGGGCGATGTTGGCGAGTTCTGGTGAAAGTCCGGCAGCGGCCAATTGTTGCAGCAGGGCAATCAACCCAGAAACCTCCGATTTGATTGGTTGTAGGTAGTCGGCCCAAGCCTGTTTTTGCGCTTGTTTCACTGAATCGAGCGCTTGTTCTTCGAGGGTAGCGAGGGTGGCTTCATCGGCGATTTTTTGCTCAATCATCCATTGACGCATCTGTGCGATACCATCAAATTCGGTTTCCCATTCCAGACGCTCTTTGCTCTTGTAGCGCTCGTGGCTGCCAGAGGTTGAATGTCCTTGTGGCTGTGTCACTTCGGTTACGTGGACCAGCACGGGGGTATGTTTTTCGCGACAGATATCGGCCGCTTGTTTGTAAACTTTACAAAGCTCTGGGTAGTTCCATCCGCGGGCGGTGAGCAGTTCTAGGCCTTGACCTTCTTCGTTGGACTGGAAACCGCGCATGAGGGCGGCGATGTTTTCTTTGGCGGTCTGATATTTTGCGGGTACAGAGATGCCATATCCATCATCCCAAAGACTCATAAGCATGGGCACTTGCATGACGCAGGCGGCGTTCATCACTTCCCAAAAAATACCTTCTGAAGAGGAGGCGTTTCCGATGGTTCCGAAGGCGATTTCATTCCCTTTGTTTGAAAAATCGGAGAATTGGTGCAAATCGGGGTTTTGGCGGTATAATTTCGACGCAACCGCCAATCCCAACAAACGGGGCATTTGTCCGGCCGTAGGCGAAATATCTGCACTGCTGTTGTAACGATCGGTTTGGGGCAACCAATTGCCTTGGTCATCGAGCAAACGCGTAGCGAAGTGGCCGTTCATGGAGCGACCTCCGCTGGCGGGCTCTTTTTCGGTATCGGGGATGGCGTACAATTGGGCAAAAAATGCGTGTACGTTGCTGATGCCTTTGGCAAACATGAAGGTTTGGTCGCGGTAATAACCACTGCGCCAATCGCCCTGTTGGAAGACTTTGGCCATGGCAATTTGGGCAATTTCTTTTCCATCGCCGAAGATGCCGAACTTGGCTTTTCCGGTGAGAACCTCTTTCCTTCCTATCAAGCTGGCTTGGCGACTTTCAAAAGCGATGCGATAATCGTTGAGAACTTCTTGCACAAAGGCCTCTTTGCTCATTTCTGCGGGTTGTTTTGCTACCTCTTGCATGCAACTGCAAAGATAGGGAAAATAGAATTGGCACTATATCATCGCTGCATTGGCTTTTGATGACTTGTCTATGCTAACTTTGTCTGTCCATGCCTGCCTTCGAGCTTACTTCGCCCTTTCAGCCCACCGGTGATCAGCCGGATGCCATCAAACAGTTGGTGGAGGGCGTAAATACTGGGGTTAAAGCACAGACCTTGTTGGGGGTTACCGGGTCGGGAAAGACGTTTACCATGGCCAATGTGATTGCGCAGACGCAGCGACCCACTTTGGTATTGAGTCACAACAAGACCTTGGTATCGCAGTTGTACGGAGAGTTTAAGCAGTTTTTCCCGAACAATGCGGTGGAATATTTCGTGAGTTACTACGATTATTATCAGCCGGAGGCCTACATCCCAACCACCAATACTTACATTGAAAAGGACCTGAACATCAACGACGAAATTGAAAAATTGCGTTTGAAAACAGTGTCGAGCCTGCTTAGCGGTCGTCGTGATATCATTGTTGTGGCCAGTGTTAGCTGTATCTATGGTGCGGGGAATCCCTCCGATTTTGAGCAGACCATCATTCGCATCAACAAAGGACAAATTATTACCCGCAATACCCTGCTGTTCAAGTTGGTGGAGAGTTTGTATAGCCGTACCACAGCCGATTTTAACCGCGGAACATTCCGGGTGAAAGGCGATACCGTAGATGTGCATTTGGCCTACAACGATTTCGCCTATCGGGTGTCGTTCTTTGGCGATGAAATCGAAGAAATCATCAGTTTTGATCCGGCGAGCGGACGAAAAATTGAGTCGCACGACGATGTGGCGATCTATCCAGCGAATTTGTATGTGAGTCCGAGGGAGCGCCTGAAGGACATCATTTATCAGATCCAGGATGATTTGGTTTTGCAGTTGGAGTATTTCAGGGAGCAGGGCCGATTTTTGGAGGCGAAGCGATTGGAGGAGCGGGTGAATTTCGATTTAGAAATGATTCGGGAGTTGGGTTATTGCAATGGCATTGAGAACTACTCACGGTATTTTGACCGACGGGGTCCGGGCGATAGGCCCTTTTGCTTGCTCGATTATTTCCCCAAAGATTTTTTGTTGGTGGTAGACGAGAGCCACGTATCGATGCCCCAAATCAGGGCGATGTATGGGGGTGACCGCAGCAGAAAAGTGAATTTGGTGGATTTTGGGTTCCGGTTGCCAGCGGCGATGGACAATCGACCTTTGAAATTTGAAGAGTTTTATCAAGTGGTGAATCAGGCGGTGTATGTGAGTGCAACCCCTGCCCAGTTTGAAATAGAGGAGAGTGAGGGTGTGTTGGTAGAGCAACTAATCCGTCCTACTGGACTGTTAGACCCACAAATATTAATCCGTCCGTTGGCCAATCAGGTGGATGATTTGATTGAGGAGATCGACAATCGCATCAAGATGAAAGATCGGGTATTGGTGACAACATTGACCAAGCGGATGGCGGAGGAATTGACCAAATATTTGATGCGGTTGGGTGTAAAAGTGGATTACATACACAGTGAGGTGAAGACCTTAGACCGGGTAGAAATTTTGCGTAATCTGCGGATGGGTGTGATTGATGTGTTGATTGGGGTGAATTTGTTGCGGGAGGGATTGGATTTGCCTGAAGTGAGTTTGGTGGCGATCATGGATGCCGATAAAGAGGGGTTCTTGCGGAGTCAGACCGCGTTGGTGCAGACGATAGGCAGGGCGGCTCGAAACGATCGGGGCTTGGTGATTATGTATGCCGACAAGATTACGGAGAGTATGCGTAAGACCATTGAGGAGACGGATCGACGGAGAGAGAAGCAAGTGATTTACAACACGAAGCACGGCATTGTGCCGAAGACGGTATTGAAGAGCACCGATGAAATTTTCAAGCAAACGGGTGTAGCGGATGCCAAGTTTGGCGATGTGGAGTTGGGCAGTGGCGTGAATTACAACTTGCCAGAATCGCGCATCAATATGGCGGCGGATCCGGTGGTGGCGTACATGGACAAAGGCGGTATCGAGAAGATGATTGTGAGGACCGAGAAGGACATGATGCGTGCTGCCAAGGAAATGGAATTCATGGAGGCCGCGCGATTGCGCGACGAATTAGAGGCTTTGAGAAATCGCCTCAAAGAATTGGCTTAAAGCGAATTACGGTATTTTTACTGATGCAGCAGCGACTGCGCTCATGCAGAAAAATCCCCCGACGCCGGGTTTTTTGTTGGGATTCAACGATGCTACATTGCTGAAAATGTTGGCAGGCGGTGTGGCAAACAATCCCCCATTTTGGTTTTCGCTGACCACCAAGTTGAACCAAGCAAAGGCAACCGCATTGATGGAGTGAATTTCAATGCGCACGGTTTCTCCGGTTTTGAAGGAACGCAGAAAATCGTTTACACCGTTGTACCGGATGGGGTAGATGAAAAGTTCGCCATCCTGTCCGTTCGATGTATTCCCCATATCCGCGGAGATGTTCAATTGATTGATGCTATTGAGGAAGGAATCGTTGCGATAGGTTTTGATCCAATAGAAATCGCCAGGACCTTTTCGGTCTTTGGCCATGAGTTCAACGTAGTTGCCGGTGGTGTTGATTGGCGGTCCGTTGCCAACGACATCCACTAGGCGGATAGAATCGATGGAGGTAGTAGGATTGAGGCGAGAAAAGCTCACCAAGGTATCTTGGTCTACCACAACGAGCAAGGCATAATCATGTCCGATCGCAAACGTATCGCCCCCCACTGCATTGGGCACAAATTGGTATTTGCCGTTTCCGGCGTGTTGGAAGAGGAACAGTTTTGGCAGGGCTGCTGATTGGTCGATGATGGCTACTTGGGCATTGGTGATCGCAGGTTCAGAACCGGTAGAATCAAAATAGCCGATCGAGCGTGTAAGTTTGATGGTTTGGGTATCGAGTTGGTTGTTAACGAACGCATCTACTACAATTTTGGGTGTTTTTTGCACCACATCCACTTGGATGACATCTTCGCAGCTGGTTGACAGCAGGACGATTGTCAGGGCGATTAGGCCATTGAAAAGGCGGGTATTATTGAATTGCATGGGTGGTCGACGTTAGAATTTGAAGTTGTAAGAAACGGATGGGATGGCGCTGCCGATTACGCTGTAACGGATGGCTTCATTTTGGCCGAGTCCTTTGTAGTTGGTGGCAAAATAGATGCTAAAGGGGTTTCGGCGGTTATAGACATTGTAGCAGGAGAAGACCCAGTTGCTCTCGAACTTCTTGGATTTTTTGCGGTGATAGGTAAGACTGAGGTCGAGTCGGTGGTAATCCGGGTTTCTTACATTGTTGCGGGCATTGGTGCCGGCATCGGGTACAACATACCCTTGAACGGTATATTGACCGCTATAGAATGTTGCTGGTGTGCCTGTACTAAAAACAAAATTGGCGGCGCACTCCAGTTTTTCATTGATTTTATATTGTGCAACGACGTACAAGTTATGGAGTCTATCGAATCGGTTTGCATACCATTCGTCGTTGTTGATGCCCACTACCTTTCGTTCTGATCGCGAAAGGGTATAGCTAATCCAGCCGGTGAGGTCACCAGAGGACTTCTTGACATAGGCCTCCAATCCATAAGCTCTACCGATGCCGGTGAGTAAATCGGCTTCAAGTAACTCATTTAGAAGTAGGCTTGCACCGTCTATGTAATCAACTTGGTTTTGGAGGGTTTTGTAGTATCCTTCGATGCTGGTTTCAAACTCGTGTTTTCCGTTGAAATTTTTGAAGTAACCCATGGCGATTTGGTCGGCAATTTCGGGTTTGATATTGTTTGTTGTGGGTTGCCAAACGTCGAAAGGTACTGATGCGGCGGTGTTTGAGATGAGGTGTAGGTTTTGCACCATGCGGTTATACCCCCCTTTGATGGAGCTGCTGTTATTGAGTTGGTATTTGAATCCGAGGCGGGGTTCTGGATAGATATAATTGGCCACAACATCCCCTTTTTGGGTAGAATACATACTATCTAGTATGCCTTGTTTTCCTGGTTGACGATCAAACAGGTATACTTTTCCGGGACCCAAATACATGAACTGACTGAGTCGGATACCCGCACGGATGGAAAATTTGCCATTGGCGTTCCAATCATCTGAGATGTAGATGGCATTCTCTAGGGCGAAGCGATCGGGCAGACCAAACTTCAAATTGAGTGTGGCTGATTTGGCAACGGCCTCACCGGGAATGAATCGGTAGTGGGTGGCTTGACCGCCAAAGGCCAAGGTGTTTTTGGGATTGAGGAAGTAGTTGAGGTCGATTTTGGCGCTGTTGTTAACGATGTTGCTTTTCCAATTGAAGGTAACGTCGCGGTTCATGAACTCCAAGTTGTAGCGGTATCGACTGTAGTAATAGGTAAAATTGGAGAAGAGCTTTTTGTTGAAGACGTGGTTCCAACGGGTGGTAACGGTGGAGTTGCCCCATTTCACCCCGAACAATCCGGCTGCTTTGAATACATCATCACCGATGTAGGTTGAGATGAAAATGTTATCGCGTTTGTAGCTGTAATTGGCTTTGGCGGTAAGGTCGTAGAAGTAAAATTGGCTACCGGCGAGGTTTTCGGGTAGGAAGGGTTTGGCGAGCACATCGATATAGGATCTGCGGCCGGAGACCATGAAGCTCGATTTTGCGGGTGTTTTCCGGGGTTTGAGTAGGTTTTTTGTTTCGGGCAGGGCGAGGGGACCTTCGATGGTAAGGCGCGAGAAGATGCTGCCGATACCGCCATTGGCTTGGTAGCTGCGTTTGTTGCCATCGCGGGATTTCACGTCGAGGGTGGAGCTCAATCTTCCTCCGTAATTGGCAGGGATACCGCCTTTGACGAGTTCAACGTCTTTCACGGCATCGGGGTTGAAGATGGAGAAGAATCCAAACAGGTGGGCGGAGTTGAAGACGGGGGCTTCATCCATGAGCACCAGGTTTTGGTCGATGCTGCCGCCGCGCACATTAAATCCGGAGGCACCTTCACCTACGGTGGTTACACCGGGGAGCAATTGGATGCTTTTGATAACATCGGCTTCTCCGAGGAAGGCCGGAATTTTCTTGATGGTTTGTCCGTTGATGCTCTGTGTAGAGATATCGAGGGATTTGACGTTGTTGTTGCGTTTAGAGCGAATGGTTACTGTACCCACGCCTTCTACCACAGGCGATAGGAGGATGTTGAATTCGCGGTTGTCGTTGACCTGTAATTCGGTGCTAAAACTGGCGTATGAGGCAGCTGAGATGGTGATGGGGTATTTGCCAGCGGGTATGGTGAGCGAATAGAACCCATAGGCATTGGTGGTTGATCTCAGTTCTTTGGCGTTGGGGGTGTTGCCGTTGACGACAACCACTATTTGTGCTTTGGTGATGGTTTCTCTGGAGCTTGAGTCTTTGACATAGCCAGAGAGTGTAAAGTTTTGGGCAAAAACAACGGTGTTTAGGGCACTAAAAAGTAGAAGAGTAAGGATGCGGAGCATTTCGGTTACAAAGGTAATTGGGTAAGTAACAAACGAGGCCGCAGTTTGTCGATGAATGCGTGAAATTGGCAGTAAATTGGTGAATATAAACAGAAGAGGCACCCAATGGGTGCCTCTTCTGTTTATCTAAACTAACCGACGGTAGGGTTAGGGTCTGTCTTTCATGTGCACGTAAGCACGTGGGGTTTCGCCGGTGTAAATTTGGCGAGGACGTGCAATGGGTTGTTTTTCTTTGCGCATTTCTTGCCACTGGCTGATCCAACCGGGTAGACGACCCATAGAGAACAACACGGTGAAGAAATCGGTTGGGAAACCCATGGCGCGGTAGATGATTCCTGAGTAGAAATCCACGTTGGGGAACAATTTGCGCTCAACGAAGTAAGGATCGGTGAGGGCAGCTTCTTCAAGTTGCTTCGCAATTTCCAATACAGGGTCATTGACACCCAACTTGGCCAACACATCGTCGCAAGCCTTTTTGATGATTTTTGCGCGAGGGTCGAAGTTTTTGTATACGCGGTGACCGAATCCCATCAAGCGGAAAGGATCGTTCTTGTCTTTGGCTTTGTTGATCCACTTTTGTACATCACCACCATCATTTTGGATTTGCTCCAACATTTCCAATACTTCTTGGTTGGCACCACCGTGGAGGGGACCCCAAAGGGCAGAAATACCGGCAGAGATGCTGCTGTACAAGTTAGACTGTGAGCTGCCCACAACACGCACTGTGCTTGCGCTACAGTTTTGTTCGTGGTCGGCGTGCAGGATGAGCAATTTGTTCATCGCACTCACCAACACGGGGTCTGGCTCATACTCTGGCATCGTTACCTGGCCGAAAGTCATATTCAAATAGTTGGCCACATAGTCCAAGCTATTTTTGGGATAAACGGTAGGATGTCCGTTGCGCTTTTTATAAATCATGGCGCAGATGGTAGGCATTTTGGCCATCAAACGAATGA
>JACCEC011148158.1_pt1 | contig 13111 bp, 10 predicted proteins | sample 7450121 | NCBI WGS metagenome assembly JACCEC01 (sample SAMN15323455, study PRJNA562643) | freshwater metagenome | isolation source: river surface water | place: USA:Blue River Watershed | collected 2017-08-18 | reverse complement strand
GGTTATGTTGAGTTCGGGTATCACCACAAAATCCGCGACGACGACTGCGACGCCGCGAGCACGCACGCTGACCCCGGTGGCTAAGCTGATCGATGTCTCCAAATGCATCGGTTGCAAGGCTTGCCAGTCGGCTTGCATGGAATGGAACGACCTGCGCGATGAAATCGGCGACAACATCGGCGTCTATGACAACCCGACCGATCTGACCGAGAACTCGTGGACCGTGATGCGGTTCTCCGAGATCGAGGAAGCCGGCAAGCTCGAATGGCTGATCCGCAAGGATGGCTGCATGCACTGCGAAGACCCCGGCTGCCTGAAAGCCTGCCCGTCGCCCGGCGCGATCGTGCAGTACTCGAACGGCATCGTCGACTTCAATCAGGAGCATTGCATCGGCTGCGGCTACTGCGTCGCCGGCTGCCCGTTCGATGTGCCGCGCATTTCCAAGAAAGACAGCAAGACCTACAAGTGCTCCCTGTGCTCGGATCGCGTGGCCGTCGGACAGGAACCTGGGTGCGTGAAAGTCTGTCCTACCGGCTCGATCATGTTCGGCTCCAAGGAAGGCATGATCCATCAGGCCGAAGAGCGCATCGTCGACCTGAAAGAACGCGGCTATGCGAATGCCGGGCTGTACAACCCGGCCGGTGTCGGCGGCACGCATGTGATGTATGTGCTGCACCATGCGGACAGGCCGGAGCTGTATCACGGCCTGCCCAACGAGCCGAAGATCAGCCCCATGGTGTCATTCTGGAAGGGCATCACCAAGCCGCTGCTGTCCGTGGGACTCGGCCTGGCGGTACTGGGCGGGTTCTTCCACTATGTGACCAAGGGACCGAAAGAGGTGCACGAGGATGAGCGCAGCGAAAAGGAAGGAGCCTGACATGAAAAAGTACATTCAGCGTTACGGCACTTCCGACCGCGTGAACCACTGGATCGTCGCGTTCTGCTTCGTGCTGCTGGGTCTCACCGGTCTGGCCTTCTTTCATCCGGCATTCTTTTTCTTGTCTAACGCGCTCGGCGGTCCGGTCTGGTCGCGCATCCTGCATCCCTTCCTGGGGATCGTGATGGCCATCAGCTTCGTCGGTCTGGCCCGCCGCGTCTGGCATGAGAACATCATCAAGCCGGTCGATATCGAATGGCTGAAGCGCATCCGGGAAGTCATCAACAATGAAGATGGCCCCGATTCGCTGCCCATCGGCAAATACAACGCCGGCCAGAAACTGATGTTCTGGACCATGGTCGGCAGCGTCGCCCTGCTGCTGATCTCCGGCATCGTGATCTGGCGCTCGTACTTTGCGATGTACTTCCCGATTCCGGTGATCCGCTTTGCGATGGTGATTCACATGCTGGCGGGCTTTACCGGCATCGTGGCGCTGATCGTGCATGTGTATGCGGCGATCTGGGTCAAGGGCACGATACGTGCGATGACCCGTGGTTCGGTGGAGGAAGCGTGGGCCAGGCACCATCATCCGGAGTGGTTCAAGGAGCAGACGGGAGCGAAGTGAGCCAAAAAATCCTCCAGCCCGGTGAGATCGGCGAGCACCAGCCCTTCCCCAACGTCGTTCTGCCCAACGACCCCGAACTGTTCGCCAACCGCGCGCGCCGGTTCAAGCATCTGTCGAACGGCCATGCAATGAGCCCGCTGCTGGATGTGCTGGGCAGGCTGGCTCATGCGCAGCATCTCGCGTACGCAGCGCATCAGGCCAGCGCCATCCCTGGGGACGGGCTGAGGCAATCGCGCGAGCACGGCATGCCGGCGATTTCCTATCAGGCTGAGCGCGCGCCCGACTGGCAGCAAGATCTTGAACACATTCTTCAAACCCTGAAGGCCGGTGATGAAGCGGTGCTGAAAGAAGCCGCGGAAAAACTGGAAGCGTTTGACGGAGCAGGCCGTGAATCGATTGCCGATGCGATCTTCGGCGGCGGCATTGCCGGCGGCGATGAACACACGCATGCGATGGTCGCGCCGCTGGTGGGCGCGGCCTTGCAGGTGTGGTGGACGCGTCAGGCGGCGTCGATGAAAGTCGATGATGTCGGCCTGATTGGCTCTTCCACCGTCTGCCCGGTCTGCGCGTCAAGGCCGGTCGCCAGCGTGATCGAAGTCGCGCCCGATCAGTCCAATCTGCGCTATCTGCACTGCAGCCTGTGCAGCACGCAGTGGCACATGGTGCGCGTGACCTGCACCGCCTGCGAATCGACCAAGAGCGTGACCTATCTGAGCCTGAATGGCATCGAAGCGGAGGAACCGTCGCGCAAGATCTCGTTCGCGCGCGCCGAAGCCTGTGATGATTGCCACACCTACCTGAAGATCTTCAGCCGCGAAAAAGAGCCGATGATGGAAGTCGGCGCAGATGATCTGGCCACGCTGACGCTGGACATGCTGACCGATGAGGCCGGCTATCTGCGCAGCGGCCCTAACCTGCTGTTCTCGCCGGGCGTGCCGGATCCGGAATAGGCCCGGAACAAGCCCGGAATCCAAGGTAAAATCCGATCCGGATTTACCAAGGATTCCTCATGACCCAGCCATCGTTTCTGCCCCGTGCGGGTGAAACCGGGCCGGACGATCTGCTGACGCTGCAGACCCTGCCCTCCGTCGATTCGCTGCTGAACGCCGCCGAACTTCAATCCCGCATCGATACCCATGGTCGCGCACTGATCAAGCGCGCGATCCGGCACAGCCTGTCCGCCTTGCGCACGTCGCTGACCGCCGCACCCGAGGGAAAGTCTGAGGCCAAGGTGTCTCGCGTACAGCTGATGCGCCTGATCGAGTCGCAGATCCTCACCGAAGCCACACCCCGGCTGCGCCGCAGCTTCAACCTCACCGGTACCGTCATCCACACCAATCTGGGACGCAGCCCCTTGCCGGAAGCGGCCATCGACGCACTGGTAAATGCCGCCCGTTATCCGGTGAATATCGAATACGACATCGCCAGCGGCGAGCGCGGCGAGCGGGATGAGATCACCGAACAGCTGCTGTGCGATCTGACCGGTGCTCAAGCCGCGACCGTCGTCAACAACAATGCAGCGGCGGTGCTGCTGGTGCTGTCCGCGCTGGCTGCGGGACGCGAAGTGCCGCTGTCACGCGGCGAGCTCATCGAGATTGGCGGCTCGTTTCGCATGCCCGACATCATGAAGATGGCCGGCTGCACGCTGGTCGAGGTGGGTACCACCAATCGCACGCACCTGAAAGATTATTCCGGTGCGGTGAATGAGAAAACCGCGCTGTTCACGCGCATTCACACCTCCAACTATCAGGTGGTCGGTTTCACCGCCAGCCCCACCGATGCCGAGCTCGCGCACTGCGCGACATCGCACGGACTGCCATTGTTCGTCGATCTGGGCAGCGGCGCGCTGGTGCCCTTTGAGCGCTATGGCTTGCCGCATGAAACCCTGCCGCAGGAAACCCTGAAAGCCGGTGCCGATGTCGTCAGCATCTCCGGCGACAAATTGCTCGGCGGTCCGCAGGCAGGCATCATTCTCGGCAAGAAGGAACTGATCGCAAAGATACGCAAGCATCCGTTGAAGCGCGCGCTGCGCTGCGACAAGCTCATCATCGGCGCGCTGGAAGCCACGCTGCGGCTGTATCGCGATCTGGCCGATTCACCACAAGGCCTGGCGCAAGCCCTGCCCGTGTTGCGGCTGCTGAATCGGCCCTCCGATGACATCCAAGCAATCGGTCAGCGCCTGCTGCCGGCGATCCAGCAGGCATGCACAGGCAAGGCGCATGTCAGCCTGCAGCCAACACGCAGTCAGATCGGCAGCGGCTCTCTGCCCGTTGATCGCATACCCAGCTGGGCCTTCTGCATCACGCCGATCACATCCACTGGCAAGCGCAGCGGCACCGCGCTGGAGTCCTTGCACGCCGCATTGCGCGCACTGCCCATTCCCGTGATTGGCCGTCTGCAGGACGGCGCGCTGTGGCTGGATTTGCGCACACTCGACGATGAAGAAGCGTTCATCGCGCAACTAAGCCGCCTGTCACTGCCCGAAGTACCTCGCGAGCCCTTGCGATGATCGTCGGCACCGCAGGCCATATTGACCATGGCAAGACCGCGCTGGTGCGCGCACTGACCGGCATCGACACCGACCGCCTGAAAGAAGAAAAAGCGCGCGGCATCACGATCGAGCTGGGCTTCGCCTATCAGCCGGTGGATGCGCAGAAGCCGGAAGGCACGCGTATCGGCTTTGTCGACATGCCCGGCCATGAGAAATTCATCCATACCATGCTCGCCGGTGCGACCGGCATCGGCATGGCCTTGCTGGTCGTGGCGGCCGATGACGGCGTGATGCCGCAGACGCGCGAGCATTTCCAGATCCTGCAATTGCTGGGCATCCGGCATGGCGTAATTGCGATCAGCAAGACCGATATCGTCGATGACGCTCGCATCACTGAGCTTGAGCGCGACATTCGCTCGCTGGTTGCCGGCAGCTTTCTGCAGGATGCACCGCTGTTCCATTGCAGCGCTGTGCGTGGCGACGGCGTGGAGGCGCTGCGCGATTATCTGCATCAGGCCGCGCGTGAACAGGCAAACCAGACGCTGGCGACACCGGCAGCCTGTTTCCGTCTGGCGGTTGATCGCTGCTTCACGCTCGAAGGGCGCGGCACGATCGTCACCGGCACCGTGCATGCGGGCAGCGTGCAGATCGGCGACAGTCTGAGACTGCTCCCGTCCTCGAAAGATCGCAAGCAGCAGCTCGCACGCGTGCGCGGCATGCACGTGAATAATCAAGCTTCCACGCTGGGCGGCACCGGTCAGCGTGTCGCGATCAATCTGGCCGGTGTGTCTCATGAGGACATTCATCGGGGCGACTGGTTGGTCGCTGAGGCGCTCGAGCATCGCGTCAACCGGGCCAGCGTGATGCTGACGCTGGTGCCCGATGCAAAACCGCTGAAGCACTGGAGCCCCGTTCATCTGCATGCCGGCGCCGCGCACACGATGGCGCATGTCGGTCTGCTGGAGGGTGAAGTCCTTGCGCCCGGCAGCTCGATGCTGGCCGAGCTGGCGCTCGACACTGCGCTGCACCTTTGCCATGGCGACCGCATCGTGCTGCGCGACGCATCGGCCCGCGAAACGATTGCCGGATGCGAAGTGCTGGAAGTTTTTCCGCCGAACCGCGCAAAACGCTCTGCATCGCGGCTGGCCTTGCTGCGCGCCCAGCAGACCCGCAGCAGCGAACAGGCATTGCGTGCCGTGCTGGGCATGGAAACACTGGGCACCAGTCTCACACGGTTTGCCGCGAACCGGAATCTGAGCGCGGAATCGCTGTCCGCGCTGCTGTCTGCGCTCGATGCGATATCGCTGACGACCTCCGAAGGCCTGTATGCATGCTCAAGTGCTCATTGGGCTCTGCTGCAGCAACGGGCACTGGATGAACTGGCGCTGTTCCATGAGCGTGAACCGGACAATATCGGCGTGGAACGTGAGCGCCTGCGCCGCCGGGTACTGCCCACCCTGCCCCCCGAGGTGTTTGCTGCGCTGCTGCAGACCGTGCTGGATGATGGCCGCGCAGTCGCTTTGCAGCGCAGCTTCATTGCGCTGCCCACGCACAAGGTCAGCTTCAATGAAGACGAGCAGCAATTGTGGTCACAGGTCGAACCGCTGCTGGCAGACACGCGTTTTCATCCGCCGCGCGTGCGCCCGCTGGCGAAGGATCTGGGTATCGATGAACCGGACATGCGGCGCTTCCTTGGCAAATCAGCCCGGCTGGGGCTGACGTATCGGGTCGCGCATGATCATTATTTTCTGACAGAGGCCGTGCGCGAAATGTCGATGATCGTCGAGGCGCTGGTGGCTGAACACGGCCATGCGAAAGTCGCGCCGTTCCGCGACCGTATCGCCACGGGCCGCAAGCTGGCGGTGGAGATCCTTGAATTCTTCGACCGTGTGGGTTACACGCGGCGCATCGCCGAGCATCACGTCCTACGCCAGCCGCAGATGTGGAAAGGCTGAAACGCGATGAATGAATCGCTCGCATGCCCGCATGCTCTTATAATCGCGGGCTTCTGCGAGTGACTGAAGTTTATTGGAAGAGCTACGCTCCCCGGTGGGACGTCCGGACTTCAAATCCGGGAGAGGTTGCCAGCAATCTTTGGTGGGTTCGACTCCCACGCTCTTCCGCCAGAATTCAGGGGCCGGTGGATCGCAACCATGGATCCCGGCCTGCGCCGGGCTCCATGGTGAATCTCGCATTGAGATATTTTTCACAGACGCTGATTGCGCACGATGCCGGACACTGACCTTCGTCAGGATGAGAATTCAAAGCCGACACCGCTCAATCGTTCTTCACCACGATCGAAGGAAACTTGCTGGTCATGTCCTTCGCCTTGTCGGCCACCTTCACCGCGACCTTGCGCGCGATCTGTTTGTAGATCTGCGCAACGGTTCCCTCGGGATCAGCCACCACCGTCGGTTTGCCAGAATCCGCCTGCTCGCGGATCGCCATCGCCAGCGGCAGCTTGCCCAGAAAATCCACGCCATAGTCGGCGCACATTTTTTCACCGCCGCCTTCACCGAAGACAGGTTCGGCATGGCCGCAGTTGCTGCACACGTGCATGCTCATGTTCTCGACTATGCCGAGTATCGGTATGCCGACCTTCTCGAACATCTTCAGGCCCTTGCGCGCATCGAGCAGCGCAATATCTTGCGGCGTGGTGACGATCACCGCGCCGGTGACCGGCACCTTCTGCGACAAGGTGAGCTGAATATCGCCGGTGCCCGGCGGCATGTCGATCACCAGATAATCCAGATCGCGCCAGTTGGTCTGCTCCAGCAATTGCTGAAGTGCCTGGGTGACGATGGGGCCGCGCCAGACCATCGGCTGATCGGGGTCGATCATGAAGCCGATGGAAGCGATCTGCACACCATGGTTTTCCAGTGGCTCCATGGTCTTGCCGTCATGGGACTCGGGCTTGCCGGAGACGCCCATCATCATCGGCTGCGAAGGGCCATAGATATCGGCATCCAGCAAGCCGACCGTCGCACCCTCAGCGGCCAGCGCCAGCGCCAGATTGGCGGCGGTGGTGGACTTGCCCACTCCGCCCTTGCCGGAGGCCACGGCGATGATGTTGCGCACATTCGGCAAAAGCTTCACGCCGCGCTGCACTGAATGCGCGACGATTTTGGAAAAGACGTTGGCGCTGACATTGCCCGCGCCCGGTATGGCTTTGATCGCAGCGATGACGCGGTTGCGCATCGGTTCGATCTGGCTTTTTGCCGGATAGCCGAGCTCCACGTCGAGCGCGACATCCGCGCCGCTGAGCTGAATGTTTTTCGCGGACTTGCCGCTGACGAGGTCCTTGCCGGTGTTGGGATCAATCACGCCCGACAACGCGGCGCGGACTGCTTCTGCGGTGATGCTCATTGCCTCTCCTGATGGTCAGACCCGGAAGTCTAAACCAATCCGGAGAGGGCTTCAGAGGCGCTGAAATTACTTGAATAGCACCGCTGATTTCTGCAAGGTCACCCAGATGCCGTAGGCCAGCGGAATGCCCACGGCAAGCCAGGCGAACAGCACCATTGACGACGGCAACGGCTGGTCCGATGCTTCATGATCGGAACCCTTCTCGGCCGCCAGCTGCTTCTCGTGCGCCAGCTGCTTCTCGCGCGCCAGTTCTTCATCGCTCATGAAGTGATGATCATCCACCGGGCGCACCAGCAGATTGGCCAGCAGTCCGACCACCAGCATGCCGGCCAGCACATAAAAGATCGGCGCGTAAATCTGGTCGAACGGAATGCCTTGCTCAAGACGAATGTCATGCAGGTAGTTCACGACCACCGGGCCGAGAATGCCTGCCGTCGACCACGCCGTCAGCAAACGCCCGTGTATCGCGCCGACGAATTGCGTGCCGAACATGTCGGCGAGATAGGCCGGAATGGTCGCAAAGCCCCCGCCGTACATCGAAGCGATCACGCAGAAACAGGCGACGAAGATCGCCAGCGATTTCCAGCCAGCGGCGACCGACGCCAGCACATACAGCGCAATGCCGAGCACGAAGAAGATCACATACGTCGGACGCCGGCCGAGATGATCGGACGACGACGCCCAGATGAAGCGACCGCCAATGTTGAACAGCGAGATCAGTCCGACAAAGCCCGCGCCGATGGCGACCGCACCGGCCAGCAATTCCTTGTTCTGCTTGAGGTCCGCGAAACCGAGCTCAGGCTGCCCGATCAGCGCGCCGCCAAAGGTCTCTTGCAGCATCGGTGACGCCGCGCCGATGATGCCGATGCCGGCCGACACGTTCATGCAGAGGATCACCCACAGCAGCCAGAACTGCGGCGTCTTGTGCGCGTTCTTCAGATGCACATGATGCATCGCGATCATCGCCTTCGATGCGGTGGGCTGCGGCGGCTCCCAGCCTTCGGGCTTCCAGCCGGTGGCCGGCACACGGTAGCCGAAGGCGCCGGCGAACATGAATACCGCATAGATGGCGGCCAGCGCCACGAAGGTCTGCCAGACGCCGGGATCGCCCGGGCTCGCGAATTTCGCCATCAGCAGCGTTGCGAGCGGAGAGCCGATCATCGCTCCGCCGCCGAAGCCCATGATCGCCATCCCGGTCGCCATGCCGCGCCGGTCGGGGAACCACTTGATCAGCGTCGAGACCGGCGAGATATAGCCCAGCCCCAGTCCTATGCCGCCGATCAGTCCGGAGCCCAGCCACATCATCCACAACTGATGCTGATAGACGCCCAGCGCCGAGATCAGCAGCCCGCCGCACCAGCAGATCGCCGACACGAAACCGGCCTTGCGCGGACCGGAGCGCTCGAGCCAGCCGCCCCAGACGGCGGCTGCGCAGCCGAGCACGACAAAGAAGAGCGTGTACATCCAGCCCAGATCGAACTGTGTCCAGTTGCAGTCGGTCGCGAACAGCGCGCGCCCGGTGCCGGCCAGCTTGTCCATGAATGTCATCGCGCCTGCGGCGCACGACGGCAGCGGCGTGCCATCAGGGCCCAGCAGCGCGCTGCCCAGTGGCTTCCAGAACACCGAGAAGCCGTAGGCCATGCCAATGCAAAGATGGATAGCGAGTGCTGCGGGCGGCACCAGCCAGCGGTTGAAACCAGCCCCGGCAATGGTGTGCTCCTTGGCGAGCACATCCGGCAGTCGAAAAAAACCCATATCCCCTCCTGATTATTGGGTGCCCTCGGATGGCGGCCTCAATCGGTATTTTCTTGTGCGACCTGCACGGGCACGGGTCGCTCTGATACAGTCTTGGACGTATTCAACTGTCGGTCGCTATTCTAATCTGCAATACGGCGCGCAATCAGATGTTCAAAGTCAGGATCAGTCCGCATTGGGAAATCCGTCGCACCGATAGCAGCGCGCTGGACACGGCCGTGCTGCTGTCGCTGCTGCGCGCCATCGAAGAAACGGGCTCGATTGCCCGCGCTGCACAAACTGTCGGCTTGTCTTATCGCTACGCCTGGGGCTTGCTGCGCGAGGCCGAAACACTGTTCGGGCACAGCCTGATGCAGACCGGCCGTGGCCGGGGCACCTCGCTATCGCCGCTGGCAGAGAAACTGATCTGGGCCGATCGCCGCATTGCAGCAAGACTGTCGCCGACGCTGGACAGCCTGGCCTCGGAGCTGGAAACCGAACTCGGAAAAACCCTGGGCAACACCGGGTCAATGACCCGGCTCGACGCCAGCCATGGCTTTGCCGTCGCCGCCTTCCTGAAGCAGGCCGGCGAATCCGGGCTGCCGATCGATCTGCGCTACCGGAACAGCTCTGACGCCGTGGCAGCGCTGTCGCGCGGCGAGTCGGATCTCGCGGGCTTTCATGTGCCGCTGGGCGAGTTCGAGGCGCGCGCGATGGAACGCTACCGGCGCTGGCTCGACCCAAAGACGCACAGGCTGATCCATCTGGCGGTGCGCGAACAAGGTCTGTTCGTCAACCCGGGCAACCCCCTCGGCATCCAGTCCATCAATGACCTTGCCCGCAACGATGTGCGCTTCGTGAACCGGCAGGCCGGCTCCGGAACGCGCATGCTGCTGGAGCTGATGCTGGCCCAGCAAAGCATCCTTCCTTCGCAGGTCACCGGATTCGAGAACACGGAGTTCACGCATTCTGCGGTAGCTGCATTCATCGCCAGCGGTATGGCCGATGTCGGGTTCGGTGTGCAAACAGCGGCAGCACGTTTCAAGCTGGATTTCATTCCGCTGGTGCGCGAACGCTATTTCTTCGCAGTCAACTCGGAGTCCATCGAACAGCCGCAGATGAAACAACTGGTGTCCGTGCTGCGCTCCGCGAGCTTCCGCCAAGCAGTCGATCAGTTGCCGGGCTATGATGCAACCGACACCGGCAGGATCATCAGCTTGTCGGAAGCGTTCAGTTAAGCAAGCGATTCAATCTCGATGCAAGCGGTCGGCATTCCACGCGAACAGATCACGGGTCTGGTACTGGCGGGCGGCAAAGGCACCCGCATGAATGGCGCAGACAAAGGACTGCAACTGTTTCGCGGCGAACCGATGGCGCAACTGGTGATGCGCCGCCTGCAGCCACAGGTCGGTGCATTGCTGATCAATGCCAACCGGCATGCGGATATCTATGCGCAGTGGGGCGCGCCGGTGTGGCCGGATGAATTCCCGGCATTTGCCGGACCGCTCGCAGGACTTCACGCGGGGCTCTCTCATTGCCAGACGCCCTATCTGGTGACGGCACCCTGCGACTCACCTTTTCTTCCTGAAACTCTGGTCAGCCACTTGTCGCAAGCGCTGATTAATGCGAACGCAGATATTTCTGTTGCCGTGACTGGCGAGGGCACGGCACGGCAGCGACATCCGGTGTTTTGCCTTCTCAGCGTGCGGCTGAAAGACTCCCTTGCCGATTATCTGGGCAGCGGTGGACGCAAGATGGATGCATGGTTAGCCTTGCATCGGCAAGTCGAGGCGCACTTCGATGATGAGTCGGCGTTTGCAAACATCAATACGATCGACGAGCTTCAAACGATATCCTTGACGAGAATCCTTCCAGACAGACGCGCAATCAAGTGACCAAGGCGCGCCACGACAGTGATCGCGCCCGGAGTCGCCTGAGGATCGTCAGGCAGCAGTTTTAGGTTTGAAGTGCTTGTCACTGATCCGGAACTTGCCACGCCGGTCGCCCATCAGCTGCCGCAGCTCTGAAATCGACAAGGCGCTGACCTCGTGCATGCGTATCAGCAGCGAGGCTGTCACTGGCAAGCGGCGATGGCGTATCTTGCTGATGACCGGCGGCGATACTTCCAGCGCACGCGACAGTGCGGCATCATTCTTCAGATTCAGCTTGCCGATCAGTGAAGCCAGCAGCTGATCCGGATCGTAGCGCTGCATCATCTGCACTTTCTCTTGTTCCATGCGTTCCTCGTGCGAGTGTTGAAGTCGCTGCGATTCTGACCTCGTGCTCGCGGTTTATCTTGAGGCTCAACAACGCGAACAGCATGCTGCAAAGCTTCGGCGACGGCGCCTGTTTCAGCGCAAACTGCCGCTGATGGGCAGAGCTGTCTTGTACTTCACCTGCTTCAATGCGAAGCTCGACTTGATGTTCTTGATGCCCGGTATGCGCGTGAGATTCTCCAGGATGAATCGCTCCAGTGCCTGCAGATCAGGCACCACGATGCGCAGCAGATAGTCTTCGTCGCCCGTCATCAGATACACCTCCATCACTTCATCGAAATGACTGACCGCTTTTTCGAAACGCTCGAGTGCGGCGGCTTCCTGCTTTTCCAGCGACACGCGCACGAACACATTGACCTTCAGCCCCAGCGCATGCGGATCGACCAGCGCGACGTATTTCGAGATCACGCCATCGTTCTCCAGCTTCTTCACTCGCGCCAGCGTCGGCGACGGCGACAAGCTGACCCTGGCGGCCAGCTCGACATTAGTCAGGCTGGCATCCTGCTGCAGGGACTTCAGCAGCTTCAGATCTGTCTGATCGAGATTTTCATACACAATCGTTCTCCGAAACAATCTTCTGCAGTATTTTATGCTGTAATTAACGCTCCAAGCGAAGTTTTTCAGCATCACCTGCTGCAGCAAATGTCGTAATGTTCTGGCATCAACAGACCTCCCTCTCTGGAACATCATGGACATGAGCACTCCGGACCCTCTGGGTCGGCAGATAGATATCGACGAACAGGAAACCGCCGAATGGATCGCCGCGCTGCAATCGGTGCTGGAAAGCTCCGGGCCCGAGCGGGCGCGCTTCCTGCTGTCCAGGCTCGCCTCGGCGGCAAGGGCGAGCGGCATTCACTGGCGGGATGAACGGATCACGCCCTACGTGAACACCATCCGCGCGACGGACGAGCCGGCCTATCCGGGCGGCTCCGATGCGGTGGACATTGAAGAGCGCATCGCCAGCATCCTGCGCTGGAACGCGCTGGCGATGGTGGTGCGCGCCAACCGCGCGCATGGCGAGCTGGGCGGACATATCGCCAGCTATGCGTCAGCGGCTGACCTGTTTGAAGTCGGCTTCAATCATTTCTTCCGCGCCCGCAGCAGCGATTTCGGCGGCGATCTGGTGTACTTTCAGCCGCACTCCGCGCCCGGCATCTATGCGCGCGCTTACCTTGAAGGTCGTCTGACGGAAGATGATCTCGCGCACTACCGGCAGGAGATCACCGCAAAGTCACTCGGTCATCAGGGATTGTCGTCCTATCCGCATCCCTGGCTGATGCCGGAGTTCTGGCAGTTCCCCACCGGTTCGATGGGGATCGGTCCGATCAGCGCAATCTATCAGGCGCGCTTCATGCGTTATCTCGAACATCGCGGCCTGATGCAGCCGCAGCCGCGCAAGGTCTGGGGCGTGTTCGGCGATGGCGAGATGGACGAGCCGGAATCGCTGGCCGCACTGTCGCTGGCGTCGCGCGAGAAGCTCGACAACCTCGTGTTCGTCATCAACTGCAACCTGCAGCGGCTGGACGGGCCGGTGCGCGGCAATGGCCACATCGTCGACGAGCTGGAGACGATCTTCGGCGGCGCCGGCTGGAACGTGATCAAGCTGCTGTGGGGCTCGGACTGGGATCCGCTGTTCGCGCGCGATATCACCGGCGAGCTGGCCGAGGCACTGAACCGCACCGTCGATGGCCAGCTGCAGACCTCCGCCGCGCATGACGGCGCATTCAACCGCGAACACTTCT
>JACCEC010814157.1_pt1 | contig 13111 bp, 10 predicted proteins | sample 7450121 | NCBI WGS metagenome assembly JACCEC01 (sample SAMN15323455, study PRJNA562643) | freshwater metagenome | isolation source: river surface water | place: USA:Blue River Watershed | collected 2017-08-18 | reverse complement strand
GCTCTACGGTGGTGTGCTCGGTGCGGTGGTGTTCAAGCTGCTGCACGACATCATCTCGGGCATCACGCCGCAGTACTGGACCTTCTGGATGGGCCTGTTCCTGGTGGTGCTGGTTCAGGTCGGCCGCGACCGCCTGCTGCGCCCCTGGGCCTGGTTTGCCCGCGGCAAGAAAGGCGGTGCCTGATGAATGCCCCGATTTCCAAGACGGGCCCTGACGGCGCCGAGGTGGTGCTCTCGGCCCATAACCTGGTCAAGCGCTTTGGCGGCATCACCGCCACCGGCAATGTCTCGCTGGATCTGACCCGTGGCGCGCGCCACGCGCTGATCGGTCCTAACGGCGCTGGCAAGACGACGCTGATCAACCTGCTCACCGGCGTGCTCGACCCCACCGAGGGCCGCATCACCCTGGAGGGCGAGGACATCACCCGCCTGGCGCCGCACCAGCGCGTACGGCGGGGCATGGTGCGCACCTTTCAGATCAACCAGCTGTTCAAGTCGATGACGCCGCTGGAGACACTGGCCCTGGTGATCGCGCAGCAAAAGGGGCAGGGCGCCCGCTGGTGGAAGCCGTTGGGCGGCGATGCGGCGGTGGCCGAGCGCGCCGAGGCTCTGCTTGAGACCTTCCGCCTCGCGGAGGTTCGCAATCAGCGCACCGAGCACCTGGCCTATGGCAAGCGCCGCCTGCTGGAAATCGCCATCGCCCTGGGCTGCGAGCCGCGGGTGTTGCTGCTCGACGAGCCGGTGGCGGGTGTGCCGGCCGGTGAGCGCGAGGAAATCCTGCAGACCGTGGCGGCCTTGCCGGCCGACGTGTCTGTGCTCCTGATTGAGCACGACATGGACCTCGTCTTCAGCTTTGCCAAACGAATGACGGTGCTGGTCAATGGCGCCGTGCTCACCGAGGGCACGCCCGAGCAGATTGCCAACGACCCGCAGGTCAGGGCCGTCTACCTGGGCCATGGCGATGAGCACCATGACGCCGGTAACGGCACTTCTGGAGCCGCCCATGGCTGAATCCCTTTTGCAGGTCCAGGGCCTGTCCGCCGGTTATGGCGAAGCTGTTGTCCTCACCGATGTCTCCTTTTCGCTCGAGGAGGGCAAGACCCTCGCCTTGCTGGGTCGAAACGGCACCGGAAAGACCACGCTGATCAACACTTTGGTTGGCGCCACCCGCCAGCATGCGGGCACCATCGGCCTCGGCGGCGTCGCCCTGCACAAGCTGGCCTCGCACCAGCGCGCCGCCATCGGCATTGGCTGGGTGCCACAGGAGCGCAACATTTTCAAGTCGCTCACGGTGCACGAAAACCTCACCGCGGTGGCCCGGCCGGGGCGCTGGACACCCAAGGAGGCTTACGAGCTGTTCCCGCGCCTGGCCGAGCGCAAGGGCAACCTGGGCACCCAACTCTCGGGCGGCGAGCAACAGATGCTGGCCGTGGCCCGTGCCCTGGTGCTCAACCCGCGTCTCTTGCTGCTCGACGAACCGCTGGAGGGCTTGGCGCCCATCATCGTCGAGGAACTGCTCAAGGCCATTCGGCGCATCACCCGCGAGGAGGGCCTCTCGGCCATCATCGTGGAGCAGCACCCGCAAGCGATCCTGGCCATTTCGGACAGCGCCATGGTGCTCGATCGAGGTACCGTGGTGCACCGCGGCACCGCGCAGGAAATGCGCGAAGACCCAGCCTTGCTCGATCGCCTGCTCGGCGTGGCGCGCTGAAATTATTGGGCCAGAGGGCCAGGCCCGCGTCCGGCCTTGCTTTGGCCGAGCGTGGCCCCTTTTCCATCCGGAGACAAAGAGATGACATTGCAACTGCGCCGCATCGGCGTCATCGGTTACGGCGAAGTCGGCAAGATCTTCAGCGCGGGCCTGCGTTCGGCCGCGGGCGTCGAACAAGCCTCGGCCTGGGACCTCAAGCTCGCCCCGGGCGCCGCCACCTTTGAAGCCGAGCGCGCCCACGCGCAGGCCGCTGGCATCGGGGCCTGCGATAGCATGGCCACCCTGTGCGCCGCCTGCGACTTGGTCATTTCGTCGGTGACCGCCTCCAACACCCTGGCCGTGGCCCGTGAGGCTGCCGCGTACCTTCAGCCGGGCACGATCTTCCTGGATCTCAACTCGGCGTCCCCCGGCACCAAGCAGCAGGCCGCAGCGCTCATTGATGCGGCCGGTGCCCACTACGTCGAAGCTGGCGTCATGACCTCCGTGCCGCCCTATGGCGTGCGCGTGCCTATGCTCTTGGGCGGAGCGAAGGCGGCCGAATTGGCAGCTTTCCTTCGCGCCTGGGGTCTGGATACGAAGGCCGTCTCCGAAAAGCTTGGCGTGGCCAGCGCCATCAAGATGAGCCGCAGCGTGATGATCAAGGGCCTGGAGGCGCTGGTCATCGAGGCCTATACCAATGCCCGCGCCTACGGCGTGGAAGACCATGTACTGCCGACGCGGCAAGAGACCTTTCCTTCCATCGACTGGTCAGAGCAGGGCGCCTATTTTTTCAGCCGTGTGGTGCAACACGGCAAGCGCCGCGCGGAGGAAATGCGCGAGTCAGCCAACACGGTGCGCGAGGCCGGCTTTGAGCCCTTCATGGCCTCGTCTATCGCCGACAAGCAGCAGTGGGTGGCCGACCAGGCGGCCGCAGGTGTGTTCGAGGGCCTCCCCAAGAATGCGCCCTGGAAGGACTACGCCGACCGGCTGTTGGCAGCGCGCAAGCGCTGAGGCAAGCATTTCCATCTGCGGCGGCTACGCGCCTCTAAGCCCGCTCCGAACCAGTTGTCTTGTTCTTCACTGGCGACGTCCACGACTCTTGCGCGTCACGTACATCCCTGCGGCTATCTGTCCCTAGCAACTGCGATTTCAAGCGCTGGGAGGCCGGATCCGCAGGCTGGGACCTTGCTGCTCTCTGCATCAGTGCCTTGAGCGTTTCGTGTTCGTAGTAGGGGATGGTTTGCCCCTTGTAGTTCGTGTTGACATGCTGGCTGAATTCTTCGAACACGGCGAACACCCATCGCTCCGGTGTCATGCGAAGCCCCCACTCGGGAACGGGGCCAACGTCGGGAAGGATCATGGCGATCAAGGGCGTCCAGCGGGGGTCTTGTGAGGGCGCCTCGAGCACCATTCGAAGGCAGCGCCTCAGCTGCAGTTCCTCCGATGCTTGTCTTTTGGTGAGCGTGACGCGGTTCCAATCGGCCGCTGTCTGCACGACCACTTGCCTCAGGGCGCTGGCGACCCACATGGCATGGTCAGCCAGGCGTTTCGTGCTGTTCTCTCCGGGCGGGATGTCGTCTGGCTCACGGGAGATCGTGGCCACGAGCAGACGCAGGTGCGCATCGGTTATGCGCGGTCCACCGAGCTGGGTCACCACTGGCCGAACGATCGAGCTGGTCATCAAGGCACCGACGTTGACGTCGCTGCCATCTTTGGCTCGGAACGTTTCTTCGAAACGCCAACTCCAAACCTGCAGCAATTGCGCCAAGTAGGCTGCGCTCTGGCTGGGGTTGCGTGCGATGGCGCGGGTCAGAGTCTCCATGAAAGCGAACAACTTGCCCACGTCGCGCCATCCCGTCGAGCTTCGAAAGCCCGCGACCAGCGGGTTCAGCTCGTGCCCAATGGCTTGCGGTTCGTACCGTTCCAACTTCTCCAGTGACTCCGTGATTGATGCGTAGCTTGCGCTTTCGCCTCCGGCTCCATCCTGAGCCCGTGCCCCGTATGCGATGCTCCAGGACGAACCCTGCGTGTCCGGATCCAGAGGAGGCGACTCGGAGGTCGCCGAGCGCTTGATCAGCCGTGTTACCAGGGTGCCTAGACCCAGGCCACTACCTAGCCCCAGACCTAGCCCCAGCCCCAGTGCCAGGGCCAGGTACTTCGTGGTCCGTGTGCACAGGCTGGTGCGAGGGGGCCTTTGCGTGGCTGGCGCCTGATGTGCAGTTCGCGTTGAGGCTTGCTGCGCATCAGGGACGATCGCGGTGACGCGCCGGGATACCCGGCTGTGTTCACCCTGCGCCCTCGCCCTAGGAGCTGGGGCCCTCGGGGCCGATTCCGATGCTTGATCGGTTTCGCCCGTGCGCGGCGGCCGGCTCGGTGAATGCTGTGCTGAGCGCTGAGATGGCTGCATGGGCTTTTGCCTCTTGGAAAAGAGGGCGATGCTAGGCAGTTGTCAGGCAGCAGTACCCCGTCGGCCTGACGCCTGCGCTTTGCAGTGCCGCGCACAAGGGCCGCCCTGGTGAGCCGATGGAGGCCTTGCGAGGGTGGCCTCGCGCCTGGGGCTGGGTAGCGGCTGTGCATCAGGCACCCTGCCTCTGGTGTTACTTCGGGATGAATTTGATGTCGAATTTTTGGCCTGATTGGTGCTTTTCTGGATTGAACAACGCCATGATGGCCTCCCCAAATGAGCGGGCCGGCACAAGATCGGGCGCAGTCTCTGCGAGGTGCTCCTGGATTGCTTGAAGGATGAGGCGCTTCCATTGAGAGGCCGGCATGGTTTCTCCCTTGTCGGTTGTCGGCGCCAAACTTTCCAGGTGCGACAGAACCAAGGGGTGCCACCGCCGGTCACCTGCGGTCTGCTGCAAGAACATCCGTACGCAGCGGACCAGCTGTGTGGGACCTATCGTGAATTTTTCTGCAGATGTTCTGCTTACCTGCGCAGGGGTGAGGTACGCCATCAATTCCCTCATGGCGTCTGAAACACGCTTGGCGTGGTCCGACAAAATCCCATCGGACCCGGGCCCCGAGTTCAATCCCGCCGGGCGGATGTTGTCGGGCTCCTTGGTGATGCTGGCCAGCAGGAGTCGCAGGGCTCTATCCGATATGGATGGCCCCCCTAGCCCGATCGTCAGAGCCTTGACGATCCATGCGGGATGCACGTATTTTTCGAGGGCGATTTCCTTGCCCGCCTGATCGTGCAACTCTCCGTAGCGCCAACTCCAGACTCGCAGGAGGTGCTCGAGCTGCTCAATGTTCATGCCGTCCTTATTCAGCGCATCGATCATCGCGGATAAAAATTTGTGCATCGCATTGGGGTTGCGCCACAAGCGCGATGCCCGGTAGGCGTCGACCATGCGGTCCACAACGACCACCGGCAATGTGCCTTTCCGCCTCTCCGCCAGTTGTGTGGCAAGTGCTGACAGCTTCGTCTGCGGATCGCTCTCTAGCAGGATTTTTTCGATGGCCTCAGAGAGTGTCTGTGGTGCGAGGGGCTTGCTTGACGTTGTGCCCCCAACACTGGCAGCCAGCGTGCGCTGCGCCGGTTGCGCAACCGGACTCCTTGGCGTTATCCCCTCAGTCGCCTCGCTTGGCGTTGGCTCTTGGGCTTTCGCTGCAGCTGCAGCTGTGGCTGCGGGTGCAGGTGCAGGTACAGGTACAGGTACAGATCCTGGGCTAGGGGCCCGTGCTGTGCTGGGCTCCGTTTCCAGCACGCCGGCTTCGATAAGGGTTGTCCCCTTGAAGGGGGCCAGTGGGTGGGTCGGTTCGCATGCCAAATCCGCTTGTGTATCCGCCAAACTGCTGTTCATCCTGCCCGGAGAGCCCGGGGCAGCCGAGCTTATTGGCGCGTCCCGCGAGCTCACCTGCCGACTGGCTGAGTAGAGCAGCGCGCATGTGAGCAGCCCTGCGCCGGCCCGTAGCCATCTGGCCGTCCGGGCACAAAGACTTGGGCGCGGCCGACCAAGTTGCAGGGGCGCCGCTGCGGCTTCGTGCCTCGCGCTTCGTGGCGCGGGCGGTGGAACCGATCTGCTGCGCGGGCGCGCCCGCAGTGGCTGCCCCCTGCCGGGCGCTTCGGCGGCTTCGGCGGCCGCGGCCGCTGGTGCTGGTGCTGGTGCTGGTGCAGGCCCTTGTGCCGGTTCGCCCATGGCCCCGGGTTGGTCTGGGTCCGGCCACTGCGGGTGGGCGGCTGGCGCCTGGGCCCAGAGACGTGCCGAAAGTCTGTAGAGATGTTGCATAGGTCATCCTTGGAAGAGCGGGGCCGATGCTAAGCAGCACGGGCGAAGCCCGTTGATCAGCTCCTGACGGCTGCTTTGCCCGACCCTCTCGCGCTCAGAAATCCGCTTGGGTCTGCCCGATCTTTGCTTTGATGGGTCCCTCGATGGCATCTATTCGTCTTTGGACCTTGTCGGGTCGAGTGATTTTTGGGCTCAATTCCAGGGATCCTTGCTGGGGTCGCGGATGATGACCAGGCTCTGCTCATGCAGCGCGGCCAAGGCCTCACCAAACGATGGATAGAGTTGCAGTTGCTTGCCGTCCCGGGACAGCATCAGGTACCTGTTGACTGCATGAAGTAGGGTGGCCCTCCAGCGATGCGCCGGGATCAACGCTGCGACCTTCGGGTTCGTTCCCTGGTCTTGCAATGCGCTCAAAATCGCAGGCTTCCAGCGCGCATCTGTGTAGGGCTCCGTCAACGGATAGTGCAGATAGGCCTGCACATTGGCTTCCACCCACTTCACGTGATCTGGCCAGGGGTGCCGGACGGTGTTCAGCTGGATGAGCACCTCTGCCAGCGCCTCGCCCGCCCGGGAGGCGTGGGCCATCAAAATCCGGTCGTCACCGTTTGGCTTGGGGATCCCTTTCGGTTCTTGGCACACGGCCCGGATCAGGATCGCTTTGTGCGAATCCGCCATGTCTACCCCGCCCAGGTGGCGCGCCAGCGGACGGGCAATCGAATCCGTGAGTGTCCATCCCAGATCAGAGCTTTCGTCGATGAGCTGGCCGCTCACATCCCCGTAGGTCCAGTCCCAGACCTTTAGCAGTTGCTCCAGATGGGTGTTGCTGATGCAGATGTTGTCGAAGGGCAGAACCATGGCCTCCATGAATTCGCGTGTTGCTTCTGGCTCTCGCCAGCGCCGGGAGGCTCGGAAGCTGCTAACCATCCGCTCCACGGCGTCGATCGGGAGTCCGGTCGCCTGATCGCCTGCCATTGAGGCCACCAGCGCCAGGGCCTTCAATCGGTTGCGTTCGGTGAAAACTGAGTCCATCACCTCAGCGAGCGTGGGGGCGTGTCGCAGGTCTCCCGCGGGTGTAGCTGGGGTGTCCTCCAGGGTGCAAGGCAGAGGCATGCCGAGCGCAGGATCGGCCTCTTCATCGAACAACCACTTGTCGGCGATAGCCTCGCTGCGCTGCGTTGCTTCCTCCGACCCTGTCTCGGGCCAGGTAAAGAGCGCCACAGGAAGGCGATCAGGATAGGGCGCAGAGGTGAGCAGCTTCAACCCCAGCAAGCCAGCGCCTGCGAGCATCAGACGCCGTACCGTTCTGCTGCACAAGCAGGTGCGTGGCCCCGCCGCGGGTCTTCCCGGTGGCCGTCCGGCAGCCATCGCCATGGCGGCAATTGGCTGGGCCGCGTTTCGTCCCCTTGGCGGTGGCAGCGATGCGCTGCGCTGGCGAGGGCCAGCCGCCTGCGGACCCACGGCTGGATGTGGCACTGGCGCGGCCGGCGCCTTTGGCAAGCCGGGTTGGTCCTCTTCCCACTGCGCGGGAGCTGCAGGCACCTGGGCGTTCTGTGGATTCTGTGCAGGTTGAGGGTAGAGGCGTGGCAGGCATCGGGCGATCAATTGCATAGTTCCTCCTGGGTCGAAACCGACCGATGCTAGGAAGAGTTGCCGATTGCACTTGCTCGCCGCCTGACGCTCGGCAGGAGCCGCGCGCAAAGGCTGAAGGTCAGAGGGGGCGGGGGGGGTCTGCAGAAGAGGCGACGGGCGCTTACCCGGGAGTTTCGCTCAGGACACTGTGCGTGAGCGGCCGGTGATCACCGTGTAACTCTGGCCGGAGGCGAACAGGTCGGGGTCATGCATGGCTGCGATGGCTTCATCGAGTGAGGTCACAGGCCGCGAGGTCGTTCGGGTCTCATCGAGATGCAGCCGGGCTGCTTCCAAGAGCAATGCCTTCCAGCGGACTGAGTTGATTCTGGGGCTTTGCAAGACGGGGCCGCCCCGGTCAAGCATCAGGAGAATCAGGGGCTTCCAGCGTGGGTCCTTCGCCGGTGTGCGGAAAAAATGCTGGAGGCACGCCAGAACGTGCTGGGTATCCAATTCGGCTTGCTCAGAGCCGGGCCCGAACAAGGGCTGGGGGTTGGTCGAGGCCATCACCTGTGACAGAGCGCCGGTCACCCACCAAGCATGTTGACCAAGAGTTCCATCGTCAAACTTTCCGGGGGGTATGCCTTCAGGCTCCCGGCTTGCTACGCCGATGAGTATCGCCAACTGGGATCGGGTGATCGATCCGTGGCCAAGCGCAGCCGCGACTTGCCAGATGATGGAGCTACGCATCACCTTGCTATCGAACGGCTTATGCTTCTCCGGCTTGAAAAAATCGTCATCGCCGTAGCGCCATTGCCAGACCCTCAACAGCCGCTCCAGATGCGCGTCGCTGGCTTCTGCGAGGTCCGTCGCGCGGATCATGATTTGCATGAAGGTCTTCATGGGAAGGGTTTCCCGCCAGTGGCGCGAGTCCCTGTAGGCGTCCACCATTTTGTCCACCCCGGACAGACTCAGCCGGCTCCCAGGGTGGCTTGTTTGAAGGATGGCCAGCATCAGCAGTTCTGTTTGTGGATCTCCTCCCGCCAGGGCCGCATCGATGGCGGCGGTGAGCTGCGTTTTTGTGAGTTCTGGATAGTTGGGTTCGTCTGGCAGGCTTGGGTGACTCCGTGAGGCCTCCACTTCGCCGCAGGGGGCGGACAGTGGCGTGACATCCCAGAGCCTGGGGTCCGGCCCCTTGCTGTCGATCGAGGGCGTTGTCATGCACGCGGCATTCCCTTGTGGCGCCGCAGCCGCTCGCGCAATTCCAGCTATGCCAGCCATGCCCAAACCGACGCAGAGCCAACGGGTCAATCGGCTGCAAAGGCTCGCTTGTGGCGACCGATGCCGTGCAATCGGCGCGTGCAGCGCGCGTCTGCTGAACTCCCCACCCGGCACAAGCGAGCAGGCATCGCGCAGGCGCAGGCGATCTGGGGGTATCGCTAAGGAGGCGGGGCGTATCCAGCCCGTCGGGGTCTTGAGGGAGGTCTCAGTCGCCGAGTCGCTCTTGGAGGCCTGTCGGCCGAATGGCTCGGACCGGTCGGCGGTCCGGTGAAATGGACCGCCGCGGTGACTTGTGACGATAGATCGACTCTGCATTCCCAGTCCTCCCAAAAGGTCGGCCGATGCTAGGCAGGGTGATGGCCTCATTTGCAACGCCAGACTGACAGGTTGCAGAGGTTCATGTCCTGATCGCCATGCCCTGATTCAGCGGGGCCACCCGCTTCCGTCGGGCTCAGCGAGGTGCCGGCGCTTTCGTGATGACGTGATCGGGCAGAGGGGCCTGTGGCTACCGTTCAATTTTGCTGGCCACGATGCGATCCCCGCACTCATGACCTTGCGCTTTATCCCTTGAACACGGGCGGACGCTTCTCAAAAAAGGACGCCACCGCCTCGGCATGGTCGGCGGTATGGTGCGCCAGGCCTTGGTAGCGGCCAGCGTAGTCGAGCGCTTCGTCGAGCGTGCCTGTGCGCGCCTGCAGCAGCAACTGCTTGGTCCAGCGCAGCACCTGGGGCGGGTTGGCAGCGATGCGGTTTGCCAGCTCCAGCGCCGCGTCCATCAGCCCCGCGGGCTCCACCACGCGCGAGACGAGGCCCATGCGCAGGGCTTCGTCGGCGCCAATGGTTTCTCCAGTGAGGGCCATCTCGGCGGCGCGCGAAAAGCCCACGATCCGCGGCAAAAACCAGCAGCCGCCGTCGCCGGGGACAATGCCCACCTTCACAAAGCTCTCGGCAAACTTGGCGGTGCTCGAGGCGATGCGGATGTCGCACATGCAGGCCAGGTCGTTGCCCGCGCCCATGGCGGCGCCGTTCACCGCCGCGATGATGGGCACCTGCAGGGTCTGGAAGGCACGCGGTATGCGCTGAATGCCCTGGCGGTAGTTCTGGGCGATCTGTTCGGGCGAGCCGCCGAACATGCCAGTGCGGTCTCGCATCTCGGCGACGTTCCCTCCGGAGCAAAAGGCACTGCCCGCGCCCGTCAGCACCGCAGCGCGGACCGAGGTGTCGGCATTGAGGTCGGCAAATATCTGCTCGAAGGCGCCGAAACATTCCTCGCCGCTCAGGGCATTGCGGGTGTCAGGACGATTGAGGGTGAGGACGGCCACCGGGCCGTGGCGCTCGACGCGCAGGAAGTCGGAAGTCATGGATCTGTGTCCTTCGAGAATGAAGCGACCGCCTCGGAGGGCGGCCGCGTTGGGGGAGGTCAGAATCGGTCAGCGAGGATGCCCGTGGCCTCAGGCCTTGGAGAGGGCCAGTGCCGCCCCCTGACCCACGCCGATACACATGGTGGCCAGCGCATGCCTGCCGCCTGTGGCCTGCAGCTGGCGCGCCGCGGTCAGTGCCAAACGTGCGCCCGACATGCCCAAGGGGTGACCCAGGGCGATGGCGCCGCCATGTGGGTTCACATGGGCGCCGTCGTCTGGCAGGCCCAGGGCGCGCAGAACCGCCAGGCCTTGTGAGGCGAAGGCCTCGTTGAGTTCGATCACATCGAAGTCGCCGATAGAAAGGCCCGTTTGCGCCATCAGGCGCTGCGTCGCAGGGACGGGGCCGATGCCCATGACCCGTGGTGCTACGCCGGCGCTGGCATAGCCGGTGATGCGTGCAATGGGGGTGAGTCCGTGTCGGGCCACCGCGGCCTCGCTGGCGAGCAGCAGGGCGGCGGCACCGTCGTTCACGCCAGAGGAATTGCCCGCGGTGACGCTGCCGCCCTTGCGGAACGCAGGTTTGAGCGCGGTCAGGCTCTCAAGCGTGGTGTCGGCGCGGGGATGTTCGTCGCGGGAGACGGTGACCGTCTCGCCGCGCTTGCGGCCAGCCACCTGCACCGGAATGATCTCGCCGTCGAACCAGCCCGTGGCCTGCGCCCGGGCGGTGCGTTGTTGGCTGGTCAAGGCAAACGCATCTTGGTCGGCGCGGGAAATGCCGTGCTCCTCGGCCACATTTTCTGCGGTCTCGCCCATGGCGTCGGTGCCGTGCATCTCGTGCATGCGTGGGTTCACGAAGCGCCAGCCGATGGTGGTGTCGTGCACCTCGTTGGCTCGGGAGAACGCGCTGGTAGCCTTGGGCATGACGAAGGGCGCGCGGCTCATGCTCTCCACACCACCGGCCAGAGCCAGGTCGACCTGGCCGCAGGCAATGGCGCGGGCGGCGCTGGCTACCGCCTCAAGGCCGGAGGCGCACAGGCGGTTCAAGGTGGCAGCGCCGACGGTGACGGGCAGTCCGGCGAGCAGGGCGCTCATGCGTGCCACATTACGGTTGTCTTCGCCGGCCTGATTCACGCAGCCGTAGTACACCTCCTCGAGCGCGCCCCAGTCCAAAGTGGGGTGACGCGCCATCAGCGCCTGAATAGGCAGTGCGCCCAGGTCATCGGTGCGGATGGAGGAAAGGGCACCGCCGTATCGGCCGATCGGCGTGCGTACGCCGTCACACAGGAAAACGGTCTTCAGTTTGGTCTCCATCACAGGCCCAGCACCCGTTCGGCGTTGCCGTGCATGATTTTTTCCATGATCTCGTCCTTGTAGCCCAGCTCGGACCACTCGCGCAGGATGCGCTCGTAGGGCAGGCTGGGGTAGTCACTGCCGAACATGATCTTATCTTGCAGCCTGCCGCGGATATCGACCTTGAGGTTGCCCGGAAAATGCTTAGGCGCCCATCCCGACATCTCCCAGAAGACATTGCCTTTGTGCAGGGCGACTGCCGTGGTCTCGTCGACCCAGGGCCATCCCGGGTGGGCCATGACGATCTTCAAATTGGGAAAGTCGGCCGCGAGTTGGTCGATGTGCTTGGGGTGGGCGTGGCGAATCACCGCGCCATTACCGCCGGGCATGCCGGCGCCCATGCCGGTGGTGCCCACATCGATCATCACCGCCGCGCCGAGGCTGGCGATCTCCTCGAACAGCGGGTAGTAGCGGCGGTCGCTCACACCGAAGTGCTGCATGATGGGGTGGAAGTGAAAGCCGATGAAGCCCAACTCCCTCACTGCCTTGCGGACCTGCTTCATCGCGATCTCGCCCTTGGCGGGCTCCACCGCCCCCCAGCACTGGAGGATGCGATCCGGATGGCGCTTCCACATCTCGTGCACGTACTCGTTGGTGCAGGCGGCCGCGTCGATGGTGGTCTCCAGGTCCAGGGCCACCAGGCAGGCTTCCACACCAGCGTCCGTGAACTCCTGGATGACGTCGGCCTCACTCTTGCCGACCCACTCGCGTTTCCAGTAGCGGGCCAACTCCCCCGGGTAGGGGCCTTGTGACTCGATCCAGGTGGAGGTGCCGGGGTAGCAATGCAGGTCAATGATTCGCACGGGGATGTCTTTCGTGAAGGGGATCAGGTCGGCAGCCCGGCGCGTTCGGACGCTAGCTTGGCGGTGATTTGCTCGCCCAGGGCTTTCTTGGAAACCTTGCCGAAGGTCGAGACCGGGAATTCGGCCAGCGTCTCCAGGCGCTCGGGCAGCTTGAACTTGGCGATTTCCTTGGTGATGAGGAAGGCCACCAGTTCGCCCAGCTTGAGGTCGCTGCCCGGCTGCAAGATGACGTAGGCGCACATCTTCTCGCCCATGGCCGCATCAGGCAAGGGCACGCAGGCCACGTTCTGGACCGCCGGGTGCATGAGGATCAGGTTCTCGACTTCCTCGGCGCTGATTTTTTCGCCGCCGCGGTTGATCAAATCCTTTTTGCGGCCCTCGACGATGTAATTGCCCGAGGGGTGCTTGCGCATCAGGTCACCCGAGCGGTAGAAGCCATCCGGCGTGAACTGGCGCGCGTTGTACTCGGGCACGCCGTAGTAGCCGCGCAGGGTGTAGGGGCCGCGCACGGTGAATTCGCCCACCGCGCCGTCGGGTACTTCCCTGCCTTCATCGTCAAGCAGCAGCACCTCGTCGTCGGCGGACACCGGGCGGCCGCAGGTCTCGAGCTTGACCTCTTCGGGGTCCGAGGCGCGCACGAACATCAGCGTGCCTTCGGACATGCCGAAGTTCTCCTGCACGAATACGCCGGGGATCAGTGCGCGGGTCTTGCTGCGCACTTCGGGCTGCATGCGCTGTCCGCCGCTTTGGATCACCTTCAGGGTCGACAGGTCGAAGTCTTCCACCGAGGGATCGTTGATCAGGCGGATCAACAGGGCCGGCACCACCTTG
>JACCEC012696556.1_pt1 | contig 13112 bp, 14 predicted proteins | sample 7450121 | NCBI WGS metagenome assembly JACCEC01 (sample SAMN15323455, study PRJNA562643) | freshwater metagenome | isolation source: river surface water | place: USA:Blue River Watershed | collected 2017-08-18 | reverse complement strand
GTAAATTAAGAATGGAAGATTATCAAAGTAGAGGAATTATTTTTAGTAACATTCCATCTACATTAAGAAATGAGATCAAGGAATTTTTGCAACTTATTGGTTTTAAACTAAAAATAAGTGACCGTCTTACTGCCCAAGAAGTAAAGTATTTAACTGGTGGTTGGTGGGAAGAATACTGTTTTCATTATATAAAAGATAAACTAAAAATTGAAGCACCTTTCATTGCCATTGGACTTCAAAACACCAAAACTAACAATGAACTAGATTTATCTTTTGTCTTGAACAATGTTTTGCATGTATTTGAATGTAAAACTACCGTTTTCAGCAAAGATGATTTTGAGGATTATGTTTACAAATTGGCTGCTATTAAGGATAATAAAAATGGGTTCGGAATAACAGTCAAAGCTTATCTTGTAACTAATTTGTTTAAAATGACTAACAATCAAATTGACGCAACATTTAAGAAAAGAGCCGAAGCATTTAATGTTAAACTCATTGATAAAGCACTTTTGCAGAGTGATAATTTTAGTTTATACTAATTCTGATGCTAAAATTGCAATTTTTAAATTCGCAAAATACTAAAATTTAAGATATTGTAAGGTTAAAAATATGCCGTCTTTATTTTGAATTAATATTACAGTCTATTTTCTTTTATAATTAGGGAGCAGATTCCTAATTATAAAAGAAAATTACAAACTCAACTAGTAACTATGGCACGTAAAGTTTTTATTTCGTTTTTGGGGTTTACTAATTATGAAGCCATTAGGTACGCAACGGATGATAACGATGCAGCGAGTGCTATTTCTTTGCGATTTATACAAGAGGCTACTTTACTAAAGATTAAAGAAAATTTTGGTAAAAATGATAAAATTTTGATTTTGACGACCAAAGGAGCTTTAAGAAATTGGCACGATGGCGAACATCAAAATTTTAAATCGAAGAGCTTAGAATGGCATGAAGGTCTAAATAGCCGTTTGAGAAAACTAAATTTATTAGCTGATTATCAAAACATTGATATAAAAGATGGACAAGATACGGATGAGATATGGAGCATTTTTAATGTGATCTTCAATTTATTAGAAGAAAATGATGAGCTTTATTTTGATATAACTCATGGCTTTAGAACATTACCCATGTTGAATATGGTGTTGATTAACTATGCCAAGTTATTAAAAAGCATTACCGTTAATGGCATATTTTATGGTGCTTATGAGGCAAAAAAAACAGTAAATAATATTGAATATGCCCCAATCTGGGATTTGAAATCATTCGTAGATTTACAAGATTGGACTAACAGTGCTAATATATTCTTGAAAACAGGTAATGCAATAGAGTTGGCCACACGCATCAATGATGATAATTATCATTCATTGAAAGAGAGTTTAACTCTATACTCCAAACAACTTCTGGTAAACCGAGGATTGGATATTTATGATGGTGAAATCACCCTCAAGCTGAAAAGTCAGCTGCAAGACATTGAAAAAAACAGTTCTACATCGCCAGTGTTAACGCCCATTCTACGAAAAATAAAAAATGAATTCACTCATTATGGAAAGGATAATGCTCTCAATGGGTTCTTGGCTGTGCGGTGGTGTATCAATAACGGGCTTATTCAGCAGGCAGCTACCCTTTTGGAAGAGTTTATTGTGACGTTTGTAATGACAGAAATTGGAGAGGCTGATTCGTTGACTGATTATGACAAACGAACTACTGTAGGGGGTACCTTAGCCATCGGTAAAGATAAACCATTTAATTTCCAAAAGGTTCCCACTCAAGAGGAGGAGACCGATTTAAGCAAAATAGAAGCCAGTCAGCATTTCCATGATTGGCAAAATAGAGTTGTGTCTGTGATTAAAAACCTTCCCTATCAAAAGGATATTCTTAAAATATTGAACAATCTCAAAAATCCAATTAGAAATGACATAAACCATGCGGGTTTCAGAGAACGAGCGAGAGACTTTGATTCGTTGGAAGCCTCTATCAAATCTCGCTACAAAGAAACGCAAAAGCTTATACTAAAAGTAAAAAATATAGACTTACCGAATTTATAATATGCTCCTCAATCTCACCAATCATCCCAGTACCCAATGGCCTGAAAAACAGTACAACTACGCACTTGAGCTATACCAAAAAGTGATAGACTTGCCTTTTCCGCAAATCTTACCTGCTTTAGACTCTGCTTCCCTTGATGTGTTAGTTGAAGATTACGAACATAAAATTCGTCAAATAACCCCTCATGCTGTCCACATTATGGGAGAAATGACTTTTACCTTTCGTTTGGTACAAAAGCTAAAGGCTTTTGGCATCCCCTGTATCGCAAGTACAACGGAACGGATAACTGAACAAGTTGGGGAAGTTAAAACCTCCAAATTTCAATTCGTTCAATTTAGGGAATATTAACCCAACTGATACCTCCTACTCATCCCTGCTACAATCTCTCGAATGGTATCACGAAGTGAGGTGGGGCTGATGACTTCGCAGTCGGCACCTAGTTCGAGGATTTTGCTTTCTAGTTCTTTATTAATGATAATCTGGTACGAAAACTCCATCAACTCATCGGTATCAGTGATGGTCGCCTGGGATGTGTGGAGCGGTTTGGTGTTGACGTACCATGCTCTTGGCTTACTCACCCGTAGCACAACCTTTTCGGGTTGGTTTTCTTGCGGGTTGGTTACGCCTATAAAATGCTCAAAGTACGTAGAAGGGTCAATGATTTCATTGGCCTGAAAGGGGGTATCCGAGGAAGTAAGATGATTCATTCTGTCTAATGCCAAATTAAAAATTCGTTGATTAACGTGCTCTAGGCCAAACAAATACCAACGGTTGTTGTATTCTTTCAGAAAATAGGGGTGAATCACAAAGGTTGACTGCACTCCCTTAAAATCGGTATAATCAATTTCAACGCACTGTTGGCAATTGATGTAGTTGTAGAGTTCATTCAAAAAATGAAGCCCTTTTAACAAAGGATTTTGCTCAAAATAGACCACTGTTCGCGGACTTTCGGCAAAAAGTCCTGCTTCTGTTTCAAGTTTGAATAGTACTTCTTGCAAGCCATCCGACTGAGGAAGGGCTGAAAACTGACGAAGTAGCGCCAACGATTCGTTGAGTAGGGCCGCATCGTCTTGGTTAAGGGCTTCAAAAAGCGTAAACTCTTTTTCGTAAAAATAATGGGATTTCCACTTGGGAATGGGGGCATTGAAAACATCTTGTAAGAGTTTTATATCGTCCTGAATTGTCCGCTTTGCTGGACGCTCCCGTACTAAATCAGAAGATTCACAAGCCTCAACAAGTTGGGACCAACTAAAAGGGCGCATGGTAGCTAGTTTTCCATGAATCACCAGCAGTCTTCCTAATTGATTTTTATTTACTGGCATGGTTTTGGGCTTTTATTCAACTCCAAATACATATTTAAACTTGATTATCAAATAGATGCGTATAGATTGCATCTTATCTTTACTTCCTATTTTGAGGGTTTGTTTCTCTGCTGTACTTTTGCACCGTCGTTTTGAAACGCCTCTTCGTTGGCCGCTGTATCGGTCATCTACAAAAGCAAAAAACGTTGAAATCTACGTAGTTTTCAACGCAATCAGTGTCACCTTTTAACTTTTACGGCTATGACAAACTTCACTACTACCGACAACGCCCCTATGTTGGAACCCGCTACTTCTACTACCCCAGAACCGCAGGATGTGGCCTCTCCTACCCATCCGCACCTCTCGGCACAGGTGAAGTACGTGGAAGATCCCGAAGCATTTGGCTACCAAGAATCGGGCAGAAACTTGGGTGACCCTACGACGTTTGAGAACTTTCTAGGACGTTTTGAATCGGGGGCGATTATTGACGCAAGTCAAGACGAAGAGGCCAACCTGGTACGTCGCCAGAAAATTGAGGCCGAACGCGACGAAGTACTGTCGAAACGGTTGGAGGTGGAAGCCCAAAAGAACCAACATTTGGAGGTGTACGTTCCTGCGCAAGAGCAGCTGATTGCCAATAAAAAAGCGGAGATTGAGCAACTGACCTTGGACCACGAGCGGGGTAAAATGCGTTCGGAGTTTAAGCCTGTCAAAGTAGGTTTGCTGACGTCTTTGTTTGTTTGTAACCTCATGTACTTGCTATTGTTCTACGCCAATTTGTTGTTTACCATCTTTTTTAAGAACTACGACGCTATCATCAAAAGTGGACAAGCCGATTTGAATACACTGTTGGGCACTGTTTTTGACCCGAGCGGAATTTTCACTTGGCATCCCGTGCTGATTTTCTGCTACCTTGCTCCTACGCTTTTTTTGACGTTGGGATTGGCGCCGCACTTGTTTTTAAACGTGATTGGTCAGGCGCACCATCAGAAGTGGGTAAAGCTCGGATTTTATGTTTTGGCTTTTATTTTCGATGCTTTATTGGCTTATCAGTTGGAAAGCAAGGCCTATCAGCTACGCAAATTGATGGGAATGGAAGAGCCTTTTACTTGGTACGCTTCGTCTATGTTTTGGATTGTGTTAGGGTTTGGCTTTTTGGCCTACGTAGTGTGTGGTTTCTTGGCGGTGGTAGTGGAAAAGGAGTTTGAAAAACGCGATAACTCCCGACTTTTTGAAACTAAACTTGGTTTCTTGCAAAGCCATATTGCCGAAGCGCAAGCAAAAATCATCGAACTCCAAGAGAAAATTGGGGAGCTAAACGCTCAGCTTGGACAAATTGACTTGCAATTGGACGCTTTCAAACGCCGTCTTGAAGCTATTTCGTTACGAGTGGGGTCGCTACAAAATACCTTACAATCGTTTTATTCGGGTTGGTTGCGTTACCTCAATAATGGCAATCACTACCAAAAAAGGGCCGAATGTGAAGAACGTTTTCAAGCGTTTTTAGCCAAAAATACCGCTCCTGTTGTTCCAAGTGAAACAGAAGAAGTAATCCCGAACGGTGCAAGCGCATTTAAAAGGAGCGTTTTCAATCGTGTGTTCAATTCTTTTTTATTGGGGATGTTGTTATGCCTGGGTTTGTCGTGGGGCGTTATGGCACAGAAGCAATGGGTAGTGGCTCTTGATTTGTCTGATCGGCTTGTGACCACCCCTCATTGTGCTGACAACGACCAAAAGGTGATTATGCAAGCTTTTAATGAGTTTGAGGCAGCGGTTCGCCGTTCGTTGATAATCAACTCAAAAGATGTGTTTATGGTGCGTATTTTACCCCAAAAAAACAGCCCTTTTGATGGACACGACTACGAGCAGCGTCTGTCGCTTTCAATGCCTGCTACTTCCATTGCGGAACGCGCTAAAAAACTACAATCGCTCAAAAAAGAGCTTCCTGCGCTCTTGCGTGAATTGTACCAAAAGGCAACGTTTAGCGATCAGCCGAACAAGTATTACGGCGTGGACATTTGGCTGTTTTTCAACGATGTATTGCCTTATCTGACGCCGAAGGGTTATCAAACTCAACTGGTTTTACTCAGTGATGGCCACTTTGATTTTGAATCGTACCAACATACGGTAGAACACCACTCGCAGTACACTCACACCAAATTTATTCGCACTTTTAAAGGCCCCGATTGGAAGATTATCGCCGAAAAACAGGGGGCAGGTATTTTGCCCATTAGTCGAAAAATCGGCGGGGTATCGGTGCATGTCAGAGGGTTAAAAGCCAAAACAAGCGATATTTTTGAACTGGACAAATTGCGCTTCTTTTGGGGAAAGTGGCTTCGAGCCTGTGGCATTCAGCATTTTGAAGTGTCGCAATAAAAAAAATAAATAATGCAGAAACACTGCATCTCTGGTTGCGAACTTTGCCCCATCATTTCACCAAAATCCCTTCAACACCTTCGCAACACCAACGCTCTCACTCGGAAAAAACCTTATAGCCTCCAACGAGGTACTTCAGCCTGTATCGCTCGCTGAAGTTGTTTCAATGATTAAGGGAGATGCACTTTTACAAAAGGATACCGAGCGCTTGCGTAAGCTTTCACTGCTGGACAAAGCGGCTTATCGTACGGCTAAAACCCGACTTCCTTACGTGGTAGGTAGCGTTTTCAGGGATGGAGTTCGACGTATTGAGAACTTTGTTCAGGCGCATTTTTTGATTGTCGATGTGGATCATTTACCCAATTTTGAAGGTGTAGTACCTGCCTCTATTACCCAAAACTGCACCGTTGCGTTGGCGTTTGTCTCTCCGAGTGGTCAGGGATTTAAGGTGGTTTTTGCGTTGGAACAACCTTGTGAAGATGCCAAGCTTTTTCAGGCGTTTTATAAATCATTTGTGGGTCGGTTTGCCGAACGAACAGGCTTAGTGGGTAGCGTTGATTTGCGCACTTCGGATGCGTCGCGGGCGTGTTTTTTGGCCCACGATGCCAACGCCTATTTCAACCCTAATGCTGAGCCACTGATTGTAGAAACGATGATGTTGGAAGAAGATCAGTTTTCAAAGCAAACCCTTGTTGAAAAAAAGGAGGCGACGAAAACCGAAACAAAGCCTATTTTCAACGAAACAGCCTACCGCGAGGTGCTTCGTGAGGTTTCGCCTACGGCTCCTACACGCACTGTTAAGCAGGCGTTTGTTCCCCAAGAACTACTTGATTTTATGCCAGAAATAGATGTTGTATGCCAAAAAGCGGGGCTGGAAGTTTTTGAAAAAATGCCTATTCAATACGGTATTAAGGTGTTGGTCAAACAGGGCTATCGCAAGGCAGAGGTCAACGTGTTTTTTGGCAAAAGAGGGTTTTCGGTGGTCAAATCGCCAAAAACAGGCACCGATGCTGCTTTGATGGATTTGCTGTATGGTGTTCTCTATGCGCATTTGTTTCCTGCACCTATTAGTGAGAATGTGCCCCTAGTGAGTTATCTATCTGCTAATTAACCCTACCTAGATGTTTTGCTATGCCAAAGAAGAAAGCCTACGTTCAGAAGACGTTGCCTGAGCTCGAACGGCTTTGGCAAGAAGCGGCCTTGATTCAGCCAAAGGATGCGCCACTTGGGGAGTCGGGGCAAATCCCCCAACGACTTCAGAATTTCATGTTGTATTTACAGCGTCAGCAGCCACTTAAACGCCCAGAGGACATGTATTGCTTTATTATGTACGACATTGAGAACAACAAAATTCGGCGGCTAATGGCGAAGTACTTGCTACAAAAAGGCTGCGTACGGGTCCAAAAATCGGTATTTTTTGGCAGGTTTCACCGAAAGCTCCAACGTGAAGTGCTGGATGTGCTGCGCAAAATGCAGGAATGTTACGAAAACGAGGACACGATTTTGGTGTTGCCTGTTGGCGAAGATATGCTCAATAGCCTCACGTGCATCGGCAAATTATTTGAATTAGAATTGATGACGGCCCATAAACACACGCTATTTTTTTAATACTATGACACAACTTATTTTAAATAAACGAGGTACTAGCTTGAGCGTAAAAAGTGGTCGCTACTGCGTACGCACGCCCGAACGGGAGAGTTTTATTCCTGTCCACGAAATTAAAAGTATTCATTTGCACTCGGCGACTAGGCTCACGTACGAGGTAGTACAAACGGCGATTCAGTACAATACGGATTTGCTCTTTATTGACCGTTATGGCAAACCCATCGGGCGGGTTTGGAGCAATCAGTTTGGCTCTATTTCGACCATTCGTAAAAACCAATTGACGTTTTCGCAAACTACCATGGGGGCTGAATGGATACGTGGGCTGTTGGTTCAAAAAACAGAAAACCAAGTACTTGTAGTGGAAATGCTTCAATTATTGACGCAAAAAGAATGTCCAGAGGCATTGCAAAACTTGGCTTTTTACGGACAAAAATTCAAGCAATACGTCATCAAAGAGCTGCCCGAAACCTTTGCTACTTTTAGAGGCTACGAAGGGCACCTCAGTAAAGCCTATTTTTCTGCCTTGCGCGAACTGCTACCGAAACAGTATTATTTTGCCAAACGCTCTCAGCACCCTGCTTTGGATATGTTTAATTGTTTGCTCAATTACGCGTACGGAATGCTCTACAGTAATTGCGAATCGGCGCTGATTCGGGCGGGTATCGACCCTGCCGTGGGTGTAATGCACCGCGACGAGTACAATCGTCCCGTTTTGGTGTATGATTTTATTGAGACTTACCGCCATTATGCCGACTACGTGGTGTGTCATCTTTGTCTGCAAGAAGTGATTTTTGAGGAATTTTTTGACGTAGAAAATGGTCAGTTTTGGCTTAATACCGACGGAAAGCGTTTGCTTATTCAGTGTATGAATGATTATCTCAACGAAGTTGTCAACTTGCAAGGGCTGAGTCGAAGCCGACTTACTCACCTCGAACTGGATGCCCAACGTTTGGCAACTCAGCTCAAAAAAATTAGCTAATGCAAGAAGAGTGCATCTTTAATATTGACCTTTGTCATCATGTTTCACCGCCCACTGGGCACAACCTCTTTTACCGCTTTCATGAATCGAACCACTGCTACCCACACCCTTTTGTTTGCAAACATTGGCAATCGTAATATTAACTTCCAAGGCAAGAATTTTGACAGGCTTTCGGACGACCAAAAGTTGCTTTTTGGAGGTTCGTTTAAGTCATTTAGTCAAACTTTATTAAGTGATTTTGAACAATTTGCCCCCGATTTGTCGGTTACTATTGTCAATCAGATTTTGGAGGTTTTGGGAAGTACCTATTTTGACCAAGTAATTCTTTTTGGGTCGGATCAACTGGTCGATAACCACGCCAAAACTGACCAAGATACCTACTGGGCAGGGTTAATTATGGCCAAATTGCTCGTCCGACAGGGGTATCTCAGAGAAGAGCAAGTCAAGGTGTTACCTGTTCGATGTGATATTTCGGACAACGATGGGCTGTTGCGCTATTACCGTAGTCAACTCAAGCGTTTCAACAGTGATTATATGTATCCCAACGTGTGTATCTGCGACGCGGGAGGAAGCCCCCAACAAAAAGTAGCGCTAAAGCTCATGGCCGAGTTTATGGTGGACAGCCAGAAGCTGGAGGTTTTGTACGTAAATGCAAAAACGAAAACTGTGGAAAAAGTGAGCCAAATTGAATACCGGAATATCATCACGGCTGAGCAAGTGAGAAGCCTAACCGCGAAGGGGCAGTACAAAGCGGCTTTGTCGCTGCGACAGGTGGACGACCTCACAAGCCTGTGTACCACTAGGGTACTGGCTAATCGTTTGCTGGGGATGGGGTATTTTTTGAGCATCGGCAATGTTGAAATGTACCAAAAACTACTGAGAAGTATGAAACAAAAAGAGCGTGAAAAGTATGCGTTTTTGGTGGAGAGTCCTAATCAACTGAGCAACACTCTTGCCAAGGCTCAATTTATGAACCGAGCAGGGCAGTTTGACGCGGCGATCCTAAGTTTTGCGGTGTTTTACGAAAAATACCTCGCTCAACTTATTCAGGCTCATTTTGGATACGATTTGGTCAATAATTATCACGCCGAAAGTCGTCGGCTTCGGCAGGAGGCACTGGAGCGCTTCCCCTCTTTGGCTTCCGAAAGTGAACTTGAAAGCATGGCTGAGATGGTTTTTCAGGTCAAAATAGCGCAGTTTATTCAAGAAGAGCCGCAGGCTACGTTTATCAATACTTTGTCGAATTTTATCGGGGGGAAATCAACGGAAAACCAGAAGCTACTGTTTATTAACGTAATTCGTAATAAAATTGCACACGAAGGGCTCATTCCTGATGACTCGATGATGAGCAAGGACTTGCCTTATTTTGCGGAGTTAATCGGTGCCGCAGGGCAGCTGATGCAGCTTCCTTCCGAAAATATGTTTGAAAAACTAAACGAAGCTATTGCGCTGGAGGTGTAAGAGCAGGGGCGAAGGGCAAAAAATTAAGGGCGAGGGAGTTTATAATTACTTAAATAGATACACAACTTCGAGACTTTCACTACTACTACATCTTTACAAAATGCGCAGGAGGTGAGCCGTTTGCGCAAAAATGGTCAGTTAAATGAGGCTTGTGAACTTGCAGAACAACTGCTTGTGAACAAGCTTGATGATGTTTTTAACCGACGAGCAGCAGCATGGGTGTATATCGACTTTCTTAAACTTCATGGGGTATTTAAAGAGGAAACACTTTCTAAGCTGGAAAAGCTGTGTGCGCTGGGATTTGATGCTAGTGAGAAGATTCTGTGGGAACAACTTTACTGGGTTGTGGCGAAGGCGGTATTTAAACTAACCGACGACACTTCGTCGGCGTTGTTAGACCGTTTTGAGATTTGCTGTCAATCTTTTGCGGCTGTTCCTGGGCAAGCCTACAGCGTCATGCTCAAAGCACTTGTTAAACAGGCCCTAAAGTGGAAACAATTTTCTGCCATGGTAGCTAGTTGGGGATTAGAAAACTTTCAAACGAGTGATTTTGAGAACGAAACCCTTCAAAACGGCAGAGGAGTCCCGTCGTTGGTAGAGCGCACCTATTTGGCTGTTTCCAAGGCTTATTTGATGCAGCCTTATGCTGATACTAGTATGCTTGATTTTTTACAACAGCTCAATACGGTATCGGAGGCACATCCCGAAATGCTGTACTTGATTTATTATCGGGCTTTGTTGTACCAAAAAATGGGTCAATTAGACACTGCATTGGCCTTACTCCGTCCCTTTGCTCAGAAAAAGAAGCGGGATTTTTGGGTGTGGGATTTGTTGGCTCAACTACATCCAGATGACCATGCCCTACAAATGGCTTGCTTGGCTAAAGCCCTCATGTGTACGACCCCTCCCGAGTTTTTGGTAAAAATTCGACAACGATTTGCTGAGTTATTGGTAGGACATGAGCGCTGGGAAGAAGCACGGGTCGAAATTGAGGCATTGATTCAAGTCAGGGAAGCGAACCACTGGCGTATTCCTAGCTGTGTATATGAGTGGGTGAAAACACCTACCTATCAACTTGCAAGCAAGCGTAAGTCTAACTATGACCTATATACGCAATTGGCCAAAAACGCAGATGCTTTACTTTTTTCACCTTCAAATGCGCACATTGGTATTATTTGGCACCTCAATACAGAAAAGCAAACTGCCCAATTTTTCGTGGATGAAGCTATCAACGGCGGATTTTGTTATGCAAAACTTGGGGTTAGTGCGCCCGAAATTGGTCAGGCTTTTACATTTTGGTTACAAGAAGTAACCCACAAAGACGGGAAGTACTGGAAAGTAGATAAAGTGGTACGCTCTGAAGGGCAAATTGCGCCTAACCAAATGAAATCATTTAACGGGCGACTTCAGTTAAAAGGCCGAATGGGGTTTGTAGGCGACGTATTTGTTGATATTCCTACGATTGCTGCAAGCTTTGAACACGCCCAACTTGTAGAAGGTACGGCTGTCAGAACGTATAATCTCAAAAATAAGGAGTGGGGTTGGAAAGCAAATCACTTAAAAAAGTATAAATTTGAATCTGAAAACTAGGTAAAAACCTTAAAACCACTGTATATTTAGACTTTAACCAATTTTTATTATGTTTGAACGTACTTTTAATATCATGAGTTATGAAGCTCAAAATATAATAATTTATTTATTAATGATACCTTTAACTTGGTGTCTGTCTTTAGATTATAAATTATTCAGAGCTTTACAATTAACGTTGGTATATATAATAAGTTTTAGTGTAGCTCTGTCGCTACATTCTTACATGTATTATTATGACATGTTAGTAAAGTTTTTACAATCATTTTCAAAATATGGATATACTTATACACAAGCTTGTATAGTAGCTTGTATTATGTATCCATTGTTTTTTACGATAGTCATAATGCTCATTCCCAATTTTAAAAAAGTAGCTAAATAAATTTATAACCTAATGTTGGGTTATTTAGTAATTGAAACCACTGATAAAGTGGTTTTTTATATTATTAGAATTTATTTTAAATGTTTTTTTTTAAGATTCTTGAAATCTTTGCGAGAGGTGAAACATCTCTTTCAATCAATAATCTTATTTTCAGTAGAATAAGGATTAGGACTTTCTTGTTTACACTTTAAGCAATTTTATATTATGTTGTTATCTTTTTTTAAATACTTACTAGGATTAAGTATATTTTATAATGTTATGTTAATGACTCTGCGAATAAGTAATTATGTTAGTGCTAGAAACTTTGGTCAAATTACATATCAAGAACATATAACTTTATCTAATAAAAGATATGATGATGTATGTTCTGTATATTGTGATAAACATGGTTGTACTCACAAAAGTTATCTCAAACCTTATTTTAAATATGTTCAAAGTATTGACATTAAAAAACATAGCCTTAAACAATATCAAAGAGATAATTTGATGTTGTATATTATTATCTTTCCAGTATTATTTTATTCAGTTATATACTCAATTTTAAAAAAATGAAATTAGCAACCACCATATTTTTAACAGTAATGTCTTTTATATATTTAGTATTATCTGTACTTACAATAGGTATAGATAATATATATTGGATGTTAGTATCATATTTGGTTACTGCATCAAATTATGTAGGACTATCTTTGTATGATATATATGTAATGGTATTTATTATATTAGTACCTTTTATTGTATTACAATGTTTGTTGTATGTAATTGTAAAAAGTATTATTAATTGGAGAAGGTAAACTGTTTTTTATGGTTCCCCTTTGCTCCTACACTTTTAAGATTATTTGTAATAGCTTGGTCTAAAGGAACACGTTTGGCCGCTTCTGAATAATTTTTATTTCTACCACTTCTAAAGCTTTTTTAGTGGCACGCTCTGAAGGGCAAATTGCGCCTAACCAAATGAAATCAGTTAACGGGCGACTTCAGTTAAAAGGCCGAATGGGGTTTGTGGGCGACGTATTTGTTGATATTCCTACGATTGCTGCAAGCTTTGAACATGCCCAACTTGTAGAAGGTACGGCTGCCGGAACGTACAATCTCAAAAATAAAGAGTGGGTTGGAAAGCAAATCACTTAAAAAAGTGTAAATTTGAATCGAAAGACTAGGTAAAACCCTTAAAACCACTGTATATTTACATGATTCAATATAATTTTTTTTATTTTCAGAAGCCTAATTCATTGATTTTCAGCACAAAACTTTTGGTTGCTCCAACAACCTCATTTCCAGTAGAATAAGGATTAAGACGTTTGCGGTTGTTGTGTTTGCGCTCATTTTACTAGCCAACAACCTCATTTCCAGTAGAATAAGACTTAAG
>JACCEC010308910.1_pt1 | contig 13112 bp, 9 predicted proteins | sample 7450121 | NCBI WGS metagenome assembly JACCEC01 (sample SAMN15323455, study PRJNA562643) | freshwater metagenome | isolation source: river surface water | place: USA:Blue River Watershed | collected 2017-08-18 | reverse complement strand
GTCACCAAATTGGCGCGCAACAGCCAGCTGGTGGGTTTCCAGGGCGCTGCGTCCGCCCCTTCGTCGGTGCTGTTCGAGCACAACGGCTTGCACCTGGACCTGCAGATCAACCGCAAGACGCCCATCGGCGCCACCGATCCGGCGGGCGTGTGCGACCTGGTGGTGGAAGCCGCGCTCTCCACCATCCTCGACCTGGAAGACTCGGTTGCCGCTGTCGACGCTGAAGACAAGGTGCTGGGCTATCGCAACTGGCTGGGCATCCTCAAGGGCACGCTGACCGAATCGGTCACCAAAGGCGGCAAGACCTTCATTCGCGGCCTCAACCCGGACCGCGTCTACCACAGCCCCCAGGGCAAGGGCGAGGTTCGCCTGCATGGCCGCTCGCTGCTGTTCGTGCGCAACGTGGGTCACCTGATGACCAACCCCGCCATCCTCTACACCGGGGCGGATGGTGCGCAGCATGAAATCCCCGAAGGCATTCTGGACGCCATGGTCACCACCGCCATCGCCTTGCACGACCTGCAGGGCCATGGTGCCAATGGCCTGCGCAACTCGCGCACAGGCTCGGTGTACATCGTCAAGCCCAAGATGCACGGCCCGACCGAAGTGGCGTTTGCCGCCGAGCTCTTCAGCCGCGTCGAGAAAGTGCTGGGACTGGCCGACAGCACGGTCAAGCTGGGCATCATGGACGAGGAGCGCCGCACCAGCGTGAACCTCAAGGCCTGCATTGCCGCAGCTTCCAGCCGCGTGGCCTTCATCAACACCGGCTTTCTCGACCGCACTGGCGACGAGATGCACACTGCCATGCGCGCCGGCCCCATGCTGCGCAAGGGCGACATGAAGAGCAGTGCCTGGATCCAGGCCTATGAAAAGAACAACGTGTTGGTGGGCCTCTCCTGCGGCCTGCGCGGCAAGGCGCAAATCGGCAAGGGCATGTGGGCCATGCCGGATCTGATGGCGGCCATGCTGCAGCAGAAGATTGGTCATCCCCAGGCTGGTGCCAACACCGCCTGGGTACCCAGCCCCACGGCGGCCACGCTGCATGCCATGCACTACCACCAGGTCAAGGTGACGGATGTGCAAAAGCAACTCGAGCGCATCGACGCCGATGCTGCGCACCACGAGTTGCTCAACAACCTGCTGCAAGTGCCCGTGGTGGCCAAGCCGCGCTGGAGCGAGGCCGAAAAGCAGCAAGAGCTCGACAACAACGTGCAAGGCATTCTGGGGTATGTGGTGCGCTGGGTAGACCAGGGCGTGGGGTGCTCCAAGGTGCCGGACATCCACAACGTGGGTCTGATGGAAGACCGTGCCACCTTGCGCATCTCCAGCCAGCACATTGCCAACTGGTTGCGCCACGGCATCGTGTCGGCCGCGCAAGTCAAGGCCACCTTCCGTCGCATGGCCGCCGTGGTGGACAAGCAAAACGCTGGCGACCCGCTTTACCGCAAAATGTCGGGCCACTTCAGCACCTCGGCCGCCTATCAGGCAGCGCTGGATCTCGTCTTCAAGGGCGAGGCGCAGCCCAGTGGCTACACCGAGCCGCTGCTGCACGCCTGGCGTCTGAAGGTCAAGGCGGCCTGAGGTCGTGCTGCTCAAACTGCTGGGGGCGTTGCTCAAGTCCCTGATCGGCGGCTTGCTGGCGCTGGTGATGTTGGGCGTGGGCTATCTGCTGTTCGCCTACCACTTCACCTACTCGCAAGGTGAGAGCGTGGGCTTCGTGCAAAAAATCTCCTACAAGGGATGGCTGTGCAAAACCTGGGAGGGCGAGCAAGTGCGCGCCCTGTCCGTGGTGCCCGCTGTGCCTGAGAAATTCGAGTTCACGGTTCGCGATGCTGCCGTGGTGGACAAGATCAACCAGCACATCGGACAAAAGGTGGTGCTGGAGTACGAACAGCATCGGGGCTTGCCCCGGTGCTTTGGTGACTCTGAGCATTTCGTGATCAACGTCAGGACAGCCCCCACGGATTGACCACGTGCGCGCCGCTGGTGTGAGGCCGACCTGAGCCCACCTGCCAGCGGGCCGCCGCGCGCGCCACTAGGCCAAGGCCTGCTCCAGCGCATCGACAAAGGTCGCCGCCACGTCAAACCCCGTCTGGTCCATGATCTCGCGAAAGCAGGTCGGACTGGTGACGTTGATCTCGGTGAGACATTCTCCAATCACATCCAGACCCACCAGCAGCAAGCCTCGGGCAGCCAGCGAGGGTCCCAGGGTGGTGGCAATCTCAAGGTCGCGTTCACTCAAGGGCTGGGCCACGCCTTTGCCTCCGGCTGCCAGATTGCCACGCACCTCACCTCCCTGCGGAATGCGGGCCAGGGCGTAGGGCACGGGCTTGCCGCCAATCACCAGCACCCGCTTGTCACCCTGGGTGATGGCGGGCAGATAGCGTTGCACCATGATGGTCTGTGCGCCGTCGCGTTGCAGCGTTTCAATGATGGCGCCCAGGTTGAGACCGTCCGCCCCGACCCGGAATATGCCCATGCCGCCCATGCCGTCCAGCGGCTTGAGGATGATGTCGCGGTGCTCGGCGTGAAATTCGCGCACCTCGGCTTCGCTGCGGGTGACCAGGGTCGGGCTGAGAAACTGCGGACATTCCATGATGGCGAGCTTCTCGGGATGGTCGCGTAACGCCGCCGGCTTGTTGAAGACGCGAGCGCCCTCACGCTCGGCCTGCCCCAACAGATGCGTGGCGTAGAAAAACTCGCTGTCAAACGGCGGGTCCTTGCGCATGATCACCGCATCAAACTTGTGCAAGGCCCAGCGGGTGCAGGAGCGCTCCTCAAACCACTGCGGCTCCCGACCCGTGAGGTGCAATTCACGCACCAGCGCTTGCACGGGCCCGCCACTGCGCCAGGACAGGTCACGCGGCTCACAGGCCCAGACGCGGTGTCCGCGCCGCTGCGCTTCACGCATCATGGTGAAGGTGGTGTCCTTGTAAATTTTGAAGGATGCCAGCGGATCGGCGACAAACAGGATGTCCATGTCAGATTTCGATCTTGCTGCCCAACTCCACCACCGAGTTGCTCGGCAAGTTGAGGAAGTCTGCTGCAGCGCTGGCGTTGAGGTGCATCTGCGCAAACAGTTTTTCACGCCAGGCGGCCATGCCCCCGTGCACCGTGGGCACAATGCTGTCGCGCGAGAGGAAATAGCTGGTGGTCATCGGCGTGACCTCGCAACCGTGGGTCTTGAGGAACGACAGCGCGCTCGGCACATCGGGATCGTTCTTGAAGCCGTAATTGATCACGACCTGCCAGCAGTCATGGCCGAGTTGTTCGACCTCCAGGCGCTTGTCCAGCCCAATCCACGGCACCTCATGGCTGCGTACCGTGACGAAGAGGTTCACCGCATGCAGCACCTTGTTGTGCTTGAGGTTGTGCAGCAAGGCGTTGGGCACAATGCCCACATCCGACGACAAAAACACTGCCGTGCCATCCACGCGGGCGGGCGGCGCAATAAACACGGCATCCAGGAAGGAGCGCAACTCCAGCGCTTCATCGCGGTGTTTGGCGTTGAGCAGTTCGCGCCCATCACGCCAGGTCAGCATGAAGGTGAGAATGATGGCGCCGATCAGCAACGGGAACCAGCCGCCTTCGCCCAGCTTCATCAGGTTGGACGCCCAGAAGGCAAAGTCGACGACAAAGAAAAATCCGGTGGAGGCCAGGCACATCCACAGCGGATAACGCCAGTTGTAGCGAATCACGTAGAAGGTCAGCACGGTGGTGATCAGCATGTCGGTACACACCGCGATGCCGTAAGCCGCCGCCAGGTTGCTCGAGGACTTGAACATCAACACCGCCAGCACGATGAACCCAAACAGGCCCCAGTTGACGAAGGGCACATAGATCTGTCCCGTGTCACTCACGCTGGTGTGCTGCACCTGCAGGCGCGGCAAAAAACCCAGCTGGATGACCTGCTTGGTCACGCTGAACGCGCCAGAGATCAGCGCCTGCGAGGCGATCACCGTCGCTGCGGTGGCCAGGATCACCAGCGGCACCAAGGCCCACTCGGGTGCCATCAGGTAGAAGGGATTCTTCACGGCCTCGGGATTCTGCAGCAGCAAGGCGCCTTGCCCGAAATAGTTGAGCGTGAGCGACGGCATCACCACCGAGAACCAGGCCACCCGGATCGGCTTTTTACCAAAGTGCCCCATGTCGGCATACAAGGCTTCGCCGCCCGTCACGCACAGCACCACGGCGCCCAGAATGATGAAGGTGGTCCCCGGTTGATTGATGATGAACGACAGGGCGTAGTGGGGGCTGATGGCCCACAAAATGGCCGGCTCGGAGGCAATGTGATAAAGCCCCAGGACCGCAATCGCCGCAAACCACACCAGTGTGATGGGGCCAAAGAATTTGCCGATGCCCGCCGTGCCGCGCTTTTGCACTGAAAACAAGCCGAACAAAATCACCAGAGTGATCGGTATCACATACTTCACAAAGGCGGGCGACACCACCTCCAGGCCCTCCACCGCCGACAGCACCGAAATGGCCGGTGTGATCACGCCATCGCCATAAAACAGACAGGTGCCCCCAATCCCCACAACCAACAGCACCTTGCGCAAGCGGGGGCGATCGCGCACCGACATCGAGGCCAGCGCCAGCATCGCGACCAATCCGCCTTCACCGTTGTTGTCCGCCCGCAGCACCAGCGTGACGTACTTGATCGACACAATGGTGGTCAGGGTCCAGAAGAAAATCGACAAAATGCCGTACACGTTGTCGGGCGTGAAGGGCACATGCCCCGAGCCGAACACCTCCTTCACGGCGTACAGCACGCTGGTGCCGATGTCGCCGTACACGACACCGATAGCTCCCATCGTCAAGCCAAGGAGCGAGGATTTGCCATGTTGCATGGAGTAGGCCTGTTCAGTCGTAAATTTCAGCGTCGGGGTCGGTGGTTTCCAGTTCGTAGCTGGCGGCCAGCATGGCCAGCCTCCCGATCACGCCATACATGTAAAAGCGGTTCGGCGCACTGGAGCCCGCCTTCATGCCCGGCTGGGGCGTGTGCGCGCTTTGTTCAAAGGCCAGCGGCACAAAACTTGCGCCCGGCGCATTGAGGTTTTCATCGATGCCGCGCTCGGCATGCACTCGGTAGAACCCGCCCACGACATAGCGGTCCATCATGTAGACCACCGGTTCGGCCACGGCGTCATTGATGCGCTCATTGGTGAGCACACCTTCCTGAATGATGACGTCGGAGACCGCCTGGCCATCCTTGATGACGCTCATCTTGTTGCGCGTCTTGCGGTTGAGTGCGTCCAGGTCCTTGACGTCGCGCACCGTCATGATGCCCATGCCGTAGGTGCCGTTGTCGGCCTTGACCACCACAAACGGTTTTTCGTGAATACCGTATTCCTTGTACTTGCGGCGGATCTTGGTGAGCAAGGCATCCACATTGCTGCGCAGGCACTCCAGGCCCTCGCCCTCAGCGAAATCGACCTCGCCGCACTGCCCAAACATCGGGTTGATGAGCCAGGGATCGATGCCCAGCAGCTTGCCAAACCGCTTGCTCACCTCTTCGTAACTGTCAAAGTGGTGGCTCTTGCGGCGCACGCTCCAGCCCGCATGCAACGGGGGCAGCACATGCTGCTCGTGCAAATCCTCCAGGATGCCGGGCAAGCCCGCACTCAAGTCGTTGTTGAGCAAAATGGTGCAAGGGTCAAAGTCCTTGAGCCCCAGACGGCGCTTGCCACGAATGACCGGCTCGAGTGTCACGCGGTCACCGTTGGGCAGATCGATGGTCGTCGTTTCCTTGATCTCCGGGTTGATCGAACCCACCCGCACATTCAGGCCGGCCATCTGGAAGATGCGCTGCAGCTGCGCCACATTGCTCAGGTAGAAGGTGTTGCGGGTGTGGTTCTCGGGGATCAGCAACAGGTTGCGCGCCTCGGGACAGATTTTCTCGATGGCCGCCATGGCCGCCTGCACCGCCAGTGGCAGCATCTCGGGGGTCAGGTTGTTCCAGCCGCCTGGGTACAGGTTGGTGTCCACCGGCGCCAGCTTGAACCCGGCATTGCGAATATCGACCGAGGTGTAAAAGGGCGGGGTGTGCTCCATCCACTCCAGTCGGAACCAGCGCTCAATGGCGGGCATGGAGTCGAGAATGCGCTGCTCGAGTTCGTTGATCGGCCCGGTCAGGGCCGTGATGAGATGTGGAACCATGAAACTGTTCGCAGGAGTGAGGGGGCATTGTAGGTCGTCAAACCCGAACGCGCAGTTGGCCCGCCCTCCTCGTCAACCGCCACGCGCCTGTCGCCACACCTGCCCGCACCCAGTTCAGGGGCATGCCGGGGTCAGCGGCGGACTTCGCCTTGGCCCAGCACCACGTACTTGAGCGAGGTCAGGCCCTCGATGCCCACCGGCCCCCGGGCGTGAAACTTGTCGGTGGAAATGCCGATTTCGGCACCCAGGCCGTACTCGAATCCATCAGCGAAGCGAGTACTAGCATTTACCATAACACTTGCGGAATCGACTTCCCGCAAAAATCGCTGGGCATGAACATGGTCGCGGGTCAGGATGGCATCGGTGTGGTGGCTGGAGTAGCGGTTGATGTGCTCAATCGCCTCGTCCAGGCCCTGCACCACCTTCACACTCAGGATCGGGGCCAGGTATTCCTCCGACCAGTCTTGTTCGCTCGCGTCCACCACCCGGGCACCAGGCACGCCACTCAACCAGGCTTTTGCCCGCGGACAGGCGCGCATCTCCACCCCCTTGGCGGCCAGCACCGCGCCAATGCGCGGCAGAAAATCGGCGGCCACCCCCTGCGCCACCAGCAGGCTTTCGGTGGCATTGCAAGGGCTGTACTTCTGGGTCTTGGCGTTGTCGGTGACCGTGATCGCCTGCTCCAGATCACACGGATCATCCACATAGGTGTGGCAGTTGCCATCCAGGTGCTTGATGACCGGCACGCGGGCTTCGCGGCTGACGCGCTCGATGAGTCCTTTGCCACCACGCGGAATGATGACGTCGACAAATTGCGGCATGGCCACCAGTTCGGACACCGCGGCCCGGTCGGTGGTCTGCACCAGCTGCACCGCGTGGGGGGTGAGGCCCGCATCGCCCAGGGCCTGGGCCACCAACTCGGCCAGGGCCCGGTTGGAGTCGATGGCTTCCGATCCGCCGCGCAAAATGCAGGCATTGCCACTCTTGATCGAGAGCGACGCCGCCTCGATGGTGACGTTGGGCCGGCTTTCATAAATCATGCCGAACACGCCAATGGGCACGCGCATCTGGCCAACACGGATCCCACTGGGTTGCTGACGCAAGCCGATGATTTCCCCAATGATGTCGGGCATGCCCGCGAGCTGTTCGCAACCCTGTGCGCAGGTCTCGAGAATAGCTGGCGTGAGCTTGAGGCGGTCGATCATCGGCTCGGACAACCCGCTGGCGCGGGCGCGTTCCAGGTCCTTGGCGTTTTCGGCTTGCAAGGAGGCCTGGTTCTGACGCAGCAAGGCGGCCAGCCGTAGCAAGGCGGCACGCTTGTCGGCGGCGGATGCACGCGCCATCAACGCCGCAGCGACGCGCGCCTGCGTGCCCAGCACGTGCATGTGTTCAACCGTAGAGAGCGCGTTCATACGACTGATTTTCGCATCTTATCGGCCACGGGTGCTGCGCATGCCTGCGACAGCGACTGCGCCAGTCGGTGCAGTGCTGCCCACCCCTGCAGCGGCCATCCCGGCGCCTTCAAACCCTTGACGATGCCGTCCACGGTATGCGCCGACTGCAGCAAGGCCTCGAGTTGCACCGCGCTCAGGCGCGGCAAGACCCGCTCGAACAGGCGCTCGCGCACCCCCCAGATACGTTGCTCGCGCATCACCATGGGCAACGGCCGCCCCTGGGCCATGGCGGCTTTGCAACGATTGAGCGCCCGGATGTCCTCAGCCAGGGTGTAGTGCACCAGCACCTCAGCCTCGCCCTCGGCCTGCAAGCCATCGAGCATGCGCTGCACCCGCAGGGTCTGCCCTGAGAGCACGGACTCGGACAACTTGAAGACGTCGTAGCGCGCCACATTGAGCACAGCCAACTCGACCTGCTCAAAGCTCAACTCGCCTTCGGGGTACAGCAACGCCAGTTTCTGAATTTCCTGGTGCGCGGCCAGCAGATTGCCTTCCACACGGTCGGCAAAAAACTGCAAGGTCCGCTGCCCGGCCTCGCCCGCCTCAACGCGTTGCTGTTGCTGCGCCAATCGCTTGGCAATCCACACGGGCAAGGCAGATCGCTCCAGAGTTTCCACGGCCAGGCTCACCCCGTGGTTGTCCAGCGCGGTGAACCAGGCCGAGGTCCGCGTGGCCTTGTCCAGGCGCGGCAACAGCACCAGGAGCAGCGTGTCATCACCCTCCGCCAAAGATTCGGCCAATTGCTGCAGGACCACACTGCCTTCCTTGCCCGGCTTGCCCGAGGGAATGCGCAACTCGATGATTTGCCGTTCGGCGAAGAGACTCATCGCGCCAGCAGCCGATTGCACGGCACTCCAGTCAAAGTGCGCGCCGGCCACCGTGAAGACTTGCCGCTCGGTGAAGCCCTGGGTGCGTGCGCAGGCACGAATGGCATCGGCCACTTCCTGCTGCAGCAAGGCCTCGTCGCCCACTACCGTGTACAGGGCGCGCAAGCCCTTTTGCAAATGTGCTGCCAGCTGAGCGGGGGCGAGTTGCATGACGCGAGACTCAGATTTGCTGGAGCGCGGCGAGGCGCCGCAAGATTTGCTGGATCATGTCGGTCTGCATATTGGCGAACAGCAAGGTTTCTTCAGACGTCTTGGCCAGCACATAGCTTTCGTTGAAGGTGATGTCGCGCAGTTGCACCAGTTCGGTCTCGGGTATGCGCTCGATGCCTTCGCGATTGCGCACCCGAAAACGCACGCGCAAGCGCAACTGGTTTTCGCGCACGGCACCGGTGGAGGTGCGCCCCACCACCACTTTCTCGCGCAACTCCTGCAGAATCTCCAGCACCAGGTCGGCACGTTCGATTTGCCGTGGATCGGTGATGACCTCCACCGCGCTGCCCGTCTGCAACAGTCGCTGCATTTCCGGCCCCAGACCCATCAGGCTGGAGCCGGCAATGTGAATAGAGCGAAATGCATACGAGGTGGGTCGACTCAGGGTAAAGCCACAGCCCGCCAACAGCAACGCGCCGCCACTCGACAACCAGGTGCGACGCGTGGTGTTCATGCTCAGACCACCAGGTTGACCAGACGACCCGGCACCACAATCACCTTCTTGGGCGATGCGCCTTGCGCCTGCTTGGTGAAGGCCTCACTGGCACGTGCAATGGCCTCGATCTCGTCCTTGCCGGCTTGTGCGGGCACTTGAATGGAGCCACGCAACTTGCCGTTGACTTGCAGCATCAACTCGATTTCATCCTGCACCAGGGCGGCTTCGTCCACCAGTGGCCACGGGGCGTCGAGCAGGCTGTTCTGCGCGCGTGCATAGCCCAGTTCGCGCCAGAGCTGGTCGGTGATGTGCGGGCACACCGGGTAGAGCAGGCGCAACAGCAGGGACATGCCCTCGCACAGCACAGCACGGTCACCCTCGCTGTCATCGCTGGCAAAGTCATCCAATGCATTGAGCAACTTCATGCACCCCGACACCACGGTGTTGTATTGCATGCGCTCATAGTCGTAGCTCACTTGGCGCAGCAACAGGTGCAATTCGCGGCGCAAGGCCTTGGCGGGCGGGCGCAACGGGGCGCCACTCAGGTCGGTGGCGGTGGCAGCCTCCAAGGCCACGTGATGGCGATGCGCGAGCTGCCACACACGGCGCAGGAATCGATAGCTGCCCTCGACCGCCGAGTCGTTCCACTCCAGGGTGGCCTCGGGCGGTGCGGTGAACATGGTGTACAAACGCGCCGTGTCCGCGCCATAGCGCTCGATCAGGTCTTGCGGATCCACCCCGTTGTTCTTGCTCTTGCTCATCGTCCCCACCCCTTCATAGGTGATGGGGGTGCCAGCGGGCAGAGGGCCTTTGGCCTCTTTGAGCTGGGCGCCGATGACCTTGCCGCTGGCATCGTGCACATCGTTCACCTCGTGCGGCCAGAAATACTCGACGCCACCCTTCTCACCCTTGCGTGAATAGATGTGGTTGAGCACCATGCCCTGGGTGAGCAAACGGGTGAACGGCTCGTCGATCTGTACCAGGCCCAGATCGCGCATGACCTTGGTCCAAAAACGCGCGTACAGCAGGTGCAGGATGGCATGCTCGATACCCCCGATGTACTGGTCCATCGGCATCCAGTACTTCGCCCCCTCGGCCACCATGTGCTCGTCGTTGCTCGGGTCGCAATACCGCATGAAGTACCAGGACGAATCCACAAAGGTGTCCATGGTGTCGGTTTCGCGCCGAGCGGGTTTGCCGCAGACGGGACAGGTCACGCCAGCATGAAAACCCTCGTGCTTGTTGAGCGGGTTGCCGCTGCCATCGGGGATGCAGTCAGGCGGCAGCACCACCGGCAAGTCGTGTGCCGGCACCGGCACGGCACCGTGCTCGTCACAGTGGATGATGGGAATCGGCGTGCCCCAGTAGCGCTGGCGCGAAATACCCCAGTCACGCAGGCGCCAGGTGGTTTTCTTCTCGCCCAAGCCCTTGCTGTGCAATTCGGCGGCCACCGCGGCGATGCACGCCGGGAACACCAGGCCATCAAAACGGCCTGAGTTGATCGCCACCCCCTGGCCTTTGGCGGCATACGACTCATGCCACTGCGTGTCATCGAAGGTCGGCGCACCCTCGGCCTGCCGCACCACCTGGCGAATGGCCAGGCCGTACTTGCGTGCGAACGCAAAGTCGCGTTCGTCGTGCGCGGGCACCCCCATCACCGCACCATCGCCATACGTCATGAGCACGTAGTTGCCCACCCAGACCTCGACCGGCTCGCCGGTGATCGGGTGTTGCACCTGAAGACCCGTGGCCATGCCCTCTTTTTCCTTGAGGGCCAGTTCGGCTTCCGTGGTGCCGCCTTTCTTGCATTCTTCTATGAATGCTGCCAGCGCCGGGTTGCTGGCAGCCGCATGGGTGGCCAGTGGGTGTTCGGGCGCGACTGCACAGAATGTGACCCCCATGATGGTGTCGGCTCGGGTGGTGAACACATACATGCGGCCATCACCGATCAGATGACCGGCGCTGTCGCGGATGTCGTGGGTGAACGCAAAGCGCACGCCCTCGCTCTTGCCGATCCAGTTGTCCTGCATCAGCTTGACGCGCTCCGGCCAGCCCGGCAAGCCGGTGCTGACATGGTCCAGCAGTTCCTGGGCGTAGTCGGTGATCTTGAGGTAGTACCCGGGAATCTCCCGCTTTTCAACCACCGCCCCGGTGCGCCAGCCTTTGCCATCGATCACTTGCTCGTTGGCCAGCACGGTCTGATCCACCGGATCCCAGTTGACGATCTGGGTTTTGCGGTACGCGATGCCTTTCTCCAGCATCTTCAGGAACAACCACTGGTTCCACTTGTAGTAGCTCGGGTCGCAGGTGGCCACTTCGCGTGACCAGTCGATGGCCAGGCCCATGGCCTGCATCTGCCCCTTCATGTAGGCGATGTTCTCGTAGGTCCACTTGGCCGGCGGCACGCCGTTCTTGAGCGCGGCGTTTTCGGCCGGCAGGCCAAAGGCGTCCCAGCCCATGGGCATGAGGACATTCAATCCCTTCATGCGCAGGTGGCGGGTCAGCATGTCGTTGATGGTGTAGTTGCGAACATGGCCCATGTGCAACTTGCCGCTGGGATAGGGCAGCATGGAGCAGGCGTAGAACTTCTCCCGGCTGGCGTCTTCACGGACTCGATAAACATCGTGCTGGGTCCACAGGGCCTGGACGGCCTGTTCCACCTCGGTGTGTTGGTATTTGTCTTGCATGTCGCATCAATGAAAAAACCCCGAGCTGAACAGCATGAATCGGGGCGAATCCGGAGATTTTAGGGCTTGCCGGTCACCGGGGCGGCGGGATTGGCGCGATGCAGCAAGGTCAGTCGGGTGACTTGCTGGGCTTGGAGCCACTCCAGCCAGGGCAGCAAGTCGGCGTAGGGCACGGCCTGGTCCACAGCCAACCACACCTCGGCATGCGGAGTGCGCGCCAGCGCTTCTTGCAATTGGCGTGTCAGGATCTCTCGGGTCACCGGGACGTCAGCCCAGCTCAAGCGACCTTGCAGCCCCAACCCGATCCGAAAAGGATCCTCGCGGGGCTTGAGGGGCGCTGCCGCATCCACCCCGCCGCCGAGCGGCAAGGACAGGCCGCGCATGGCGTCCGAAGCGTCCGAGGCGTGGGCGCGGGCTGGTCCACTCGCCTGTGACGCGGCCCAGGCCATCACGCCCATCACCAAGAGCACGAGCAAGACATCAACCAGTGGGGTGATCTGTATCTGCGCTTGCGGCATGGGCGACATGGGCGTCAGGGCATGCCGCCAACGCCCATCCCCCCGGCGCGGTTCGTGCCCGAGGGGTACCGCCCGTTTCTGCGGCGCGGCGGATGGAGCGGCCCTCATTCGAGTCGACCTGTTTGCAGATGGTCAATCACATCGGCAGCAAAGTCCTCAAGGGACTGCTGCAACGCGCTCAGGCGGGGCGCCATCAGGTGGTGCGCCGTCCATGCTGGCACGGCGACACACAACCCCACCGCGGTGAGATGCAAGGTCTGTGACATGGCGGGCAACACCTCTTCCCACGCTCCCTGGGACGTGCCCGTCAAGGCCGTCATGGCGTCGAGCAAACCCCACACGGTGCCGAGCAGGCCCAGGAACGGCGCCACCGAGGCCACGCACGCCAGCCATGGCTGCCCCCACTGGACCCGCAGGCAGACCAACCGCAGAGATTGCACCACCTGGCGTTGACGCGATGCCTCTGTCTGCGTTTGGCGCTGGCCGCCGTGCGGAGATGCTGCCACGCTGGCGCCCGCCGCAGCCGTCAAGGGCTGCATCAGGGCATGGCGATCCAGCAGGGCCAGCACCTGTTGAGCTTCAACGGGGTCGGAAGTTTGCCAAAACGCCTGCTGCCCTGCCGACACGTCTTGCACCGCGCGCCATATCCACCAGGTTTTGTAGACGATCACCACCCAGCTCGAGACAGACAATGCCCACAGCATGCCCGCCACCCCGGCCGTGAGGGCGGCTTCGCTGATCCCGAACAGCATGGCCTCTCC
>JACCEC011533588.1_pt1 | contig 13114 bp, 11 predicted proteins | sample 7450121 | NCBI WGS metagenome assembly JACCEC01 (sample SAMN15323455, study PRJNA562643) | freshwater metagenome | isolation source: river surface water | place: USA:Blue River Watershed | collected 2017-08-18 | reverse complement strand
GATACGGTTATTGAAAAATTACCACTAAAATACGAACAACCGTTGGGACGTAAGTTTTCCAAAGGAATCGAACTTTCGGGTGGAGAATGGCAAAAAGTAGCATTGGCAAGAGCCTATTTGCGTGAAGCCGATGTGCTGATTTTAGACGAACCAACGGCCGCACTCGATGCTCGTGCCGAATACGAGGTTTTCCGTCGTTTTGCCGAACTCACCAAAGGCAAAACCGCTATTCTGATTTCGCACAGGTTTTCAACCGTCAGAATGGCAGATAGAATTTTGGTGCTTGATAAAGGAAATTTGCTTGAAATCGGTACACACGAAGAATTATTGGCAAAAAATGGCCGATATGCTGAATTATTTTATTTACAAGCAGAAGGATACAAGTAGTAGATAGTACTACTCCTTTTCCCACAAAGCCAATGCAATTCTGAGTTTTGCGTAGTCATAAATTCCTTCGAGAGCTTCAAATAATGGTTTTATGGCATCACCTTTTTGAATATTCAGTTTCATGGCTTCGGCTATGATTTGGTTATATTCGTAAGTAGCAATGTATTGTTTTAGGTCAATATTTTGCCCATCCTGATAGAGTTTTACTAAATGGCTCACAATCGTAACTGGATTTAGCGAGCGTTTAGCTGCCATTTCTTCGAGCGACATCCCCGCTTTATACATTTCAAAGGTTTCCAGAAATGTCATACCTTTTTCTTGCTTAGCTCTTGCTATAGTTGGATTCTCACCGCCAAATCTCAATATTTCGTTGATAAATTCATCGCCATATAGTCTAAACTTCTGTTCTCCAACACCCGAAACAGCCATCATCTGAAAACGATTGATTGGGCGTTTTTGTGCCATATCCGAAAGCGTAGCATCTGAGAAAACCACAAATGGTGGTACATTCTGTTCATCGGCAATTTTCTTACGCAGAATGCGTAACTTCTCAAATAAAGCATCTTTGATAACTTCTTTCTTCGATTTTTCTTTTGGTGCTTCTTCGTCTAATCTGGCACGTTTTACATCGTAGGCTTCAAATCTTACTAAATCAACCTTTCTTTCGCCTTTTAGCACCTGCCAAGAAACCGAGTTGAGTTTTAAAGCGTGTCGCTCGTCGTATGCGATATCAATAACCCCCGAATTAAGTAGTTGCGTTATGTAATCTGCCCACTCTTCGTATTTTAATTCTTTTCCTACACCAAAAGTTTTTAGATTTTGATATCCACGCTCATAAATAGCTCTATTTTGCGAACCTCTCAGAATATCAATCAAAAGCCCCATTGCTACTTTCTCTTCAGCACGGGCAACTCCTGATAAAGCTTTTTGTGCAAAAATGGTGGCATCAAATTTCTTAGGGGGATTATGACAAACATCGCAGTTGCCACAATCGCTTTGGGCTTCTTCGTTAAAGTAGCTTAATAAAATCCTTCTTCGACAAATCTCCGATTCGGCATATTGTTTCATTCGGTCGAGCTTCGCAAATTGCACTTCTTTCATTTCATCGGGTAGTTCCGACTTCTGAATCATTTCTTTGCGAGTAATAATATCGCCAAAGCTATAAAAGAGTAAGGTGTCTGACTTCATACCATCACGCCCAGCTCGGCCAATTTCTTGGTAATAACTTTCTACATTCGATGGCAAACTATAATGAATCACAAATCTTACATTCGATTTGTCAATCCCCATTCCGAATGCAATCGTAGCTACAATTACTTGAATCTCATCTTTTATGAACGCATCTTGAACCTCCGAGCGAGTTTGTGCATCAACACCTGCATGATAATGCATGGCACGAAGCCCAAGTTTGCGGAGGCCTTCAGCTACCTCTTCGGTATTTTTTCTGCTCAAACAATAGATAATACCCGATTGAGACGGGCGTTTGGCAATAAATTCATGAATAATCTTTAAGCGATTTCGCCCAGGTAGAACTGCTAAACTAAGATTTGGCCTGTCAAACGAAGAAATAAAAATTTTAGCATCAGGAATACCCAACTGAGTCAGAATATCTTTTCTTGTTACTTTGTCAGCCGTTGCGGTCAAAGCAACCATCGGAACATTCGGAAAAGTTTCTTTCAATACTTTTAGCTGAATATATTCTGGTCTGAAATCATGGCCCCAGTTCGATACGCAGTGCGACTCATCGATGGCAATCTGATTGACGTTCAAAGTTTTTATAAACCCTAAATAATTATTCGAGAAAAGTTTTTCGGGCGAAATATAAAGTAGTTTTAATTCCCCTGACTTACATTGCTCCTCAATGGTTCGCATTTCAATCATCGAAAGCGTACTGTTCATATAAGCCGCAGGTACGCCATTGGCTTTTAATGATTGTACTTGGTCTTGCATCAAGGCAATTAGCGGAGAAATAACCAGCGTTATACCCTCCATAACTAAAGCAGGCACTTGAAAACAAATAGACTTCCCACCACCAGTGGGCATTAATACCATACAATCTTGTTTAGCCAAAATCGTATCAATTATATCAGCTTGTAGTGGACGGAATTTATCGTAACCAAAATATTTTTTTAAAACTTGCTCTTTAGTCATTTATTCAGAAAAAGTAATTTGAGCAAAATTATGCCTAAAAGATGAATCTAAATTGAAAAACATTTAATTTTACTGAAATTATTTTCAACAAACCAACCATTATACATGAAAAAAACGCTGGTTTTATCATTATTAATTAGTGCAAATCTCTACGGCCAAGATAATAAATCTACCGAATTTGCCGCCACAATTTCCGCACAGGATTTAAAAAAACACCTCACTTACATCGCTTCTGATAGCCTCGAAGGCCGTGATACTGGTTCAGAAGGCCAACGAAAAGCTGCGGCCTACATCTCAAAACATTTTGCCAATTTGGGCTTACAAGCCATTGCACCACAAAAAGATGGTAGCAAAGGCTATTACCAAAAATTTAATCTATATCAGAAAGGCTGGAAAGACGCCTATATAAAGATAGGTAATAAAAAGAAAGAGTTCTTTAAAGATTACTATCCGAATGGTCTCATGAGCATTCCCGAAGAACAATCAATGTCGGTTGTTTTTGTAGGATATGGAATCGAACAAGATGGTTACAACGATTATAAGGATATTAATGTAGAAGGTAAAGCGGTAGTTTTTTTTGATGGTGAGCCAAAAGATAAAGAAGGTAAATACGTATTCACAAAAGCTGATGAAAAATCAGATTGGGTAGAAAGAGCAGGCTTGCAAAAGAAAATAAACATTGCCTTGAGTCACGGAGCAAAAATGTTCTTCGTAATCTCTGCCACTGATGCCCAGAAGTTTTCTTCATTGGCAGCTGAGCGTAAAGCAGTTCTTTCAAGATTCAATCAACTAAGTTTTAACGCTTCGTCATCGGCCGAAAAAGCTACTTCAAATCCAACATTCTTTGTCTCTCAGGAAATGGCAGCCGAAATGCTTGATGTAAAGTCAAGTAGACTGTCAAAAATTGTTGAAGAAATCAGTGATAAGAAAGAAAGCTTGGCAAGTAAGTTAAAACCCTCAACAGTTTCGATTAAAGCCGAAAGGGGGGAGGTTCCAGTCGAAACACAAAATGTCTTGGGTTTTATGGAAGGTACTGATAAAAAAGATGAAGTTGTATTGATTACGGCTCACTATGACCACGTAGGAATCCAAAACGGACAAATCCACAACGGAGCCGATGATGATGGTTCTGGAACTTGTGCCGTTCTTGAAATTGCTGAAGCATTTGCAAAGGCAAAAGCAGCAGGAAATAGCCCACGTCGTAGTATTTTATTCATGACTGTAACTGGTGAAGAAAAAGGATTACTCGGCTCACAGTATTATACTGATAAAGACCCAATTATTCCGTTGGCTAAAACAGTTTGTGATTTGAATATTGATATGATTGGCCGAATTGATAAACAACATGCTCCCAAAGAAGAATACGTTTATCTCATTGGTTCAGATAAGTTATCCTCAGAATTGCATCAAATTAGTGAGGAAGTGAATAAAAAGTATATCAATTACGATTTAGACTATACCTTTAATGACCCTAAAGACCCTAATCGCTTCTACTATCGCTCTGACCACTATAATTTTGCTAAAAATAAAATTCCAGTAATTTTCTATTTCACTGGTGTACACGAAGACTACCACCGCCCTGGCGATGATGTAGAGAAAATACTTTTTCCAAAGTACCAGCAAATTACTCGCTTAGTATTCCAAACAGCTTGGGAATTAGTAAATCGTGAAGAGCGAATAAAGGTAGATAGCAATAAGCAATAAGACTTTTGAGTGTATTTTAGGCTAAAATATTGTAATTCAGAATAAAAAAAAATAGCAACGAAAACTTTAGTTTAAGAAATTATTGAACTTAATTAAAAACATGGCTAAATACTTGATAGCTAAAATGTTAAGAGGGTCTATTGTCTCAAATTGATACTAAGAAATTCTTGGAAAAGTTCAATAATCCTATTTTTGACTAAAAATTAATTGTATTTATACTTTTTTGTTTCACGGTTTTTCTATAAAATTGTCAAAAAATTAAAAAGAACACATTATCTGGATTGGCAGTATTTTCTTTTGAAATCGCTCGATTTTTTAATTTTTTAAACTTTTATTTAACAAAAAAACATTTTTAACTTTTTAAAACCCTAAAATTTTCTAATCTAATGGAAAAAAAGACAGCAGCCCCTGCAGCTAAACCAGCAGCAAAACAATCAACTGGTGGTGGATTAAATCCAGCGTTAACAATTCCTGTACTTCTTGCAATCGCAATCGCAACTTACGTTTTCATCTTAGGTGATGCAAGTCACTTCCTTGATGCCGAAAAACACAAACCAAAACCAGGTGACTTCTTTGGCCTTATCCACAGTGGTGGTGTTGTCGTGCCTATCTTGATGACTTGTTTTCTTTGCGTATTAGTATTCTCAATTGAGCGTTTCTTCACAATCAACAAAGCTTCTGGTACAGGTAATATCGATGCTTTTGTTCGTAAAGTACGTTCATTGTTAGACTCAAACAACGTTGCTGATGCAATCAAAGAGTGTGACAAACAAAAAGGTTCAGTAGGTAATGTTGTAAAAACTGCTTTAGGTAAATACAGCCTTTTAACTACTGATGGTTCTTTAGACAAAGAACAAAAATTAGCCGCTCTTCAAAAAGAAGTTGAAGAAGCAACTTCATTAGAACTTCCAATGTTGGAGAAAAACCTTACAATTCTTTCTACTTTGGCAACTGTATCAACTTTGATTGCCTTATTAGGAACTGTACTTGGTATGATTCGTGCGTTCTCAGCTCTCGGTGCTGGTGGTGGAGCCCCAGATGCAGCTGCTCTTGCAACTGGTATCTCTGAGGCCTTGATTAACACAGCCTTAGGTATCGGTACTTCAGCTATCTCAATCATCATGTATAACTTCTTTACGTCTAAAATTGATGATTTAACTTACAAAATTGACGAAATCGGTTTGAGCATCCAACAAAATTTTGCAGCTCATAACTAATTCAATTTGACAAATTCTGATTGTTTGAAAATAAATTATATATTTAGACAACATTCTAAATTTGTTCTCGTTATATTTGTAAATAAAATTAAATCATTAAGGAGTTATGCCAGCAGTAAAACCAAAACGAAAGAGTCCTGTCATGGATATGACAGCGATGTGTGACGTGGCATTCTTGTTATTGTCTTTCTTTATCATGACTACTCAGTTCAAGGGTCAAGAGTCAGTAACAATTGATACACCTTCGTCAATTTCGCAGACAAAAATCCCTGAAACGGGTGTGGCTACTATTAGTATTGACCCTAAAGGAAAATACTATTTCGGTATCGCAGATGCAAAGCAGCGTGGTGAATTACTTCAAAGAATGGCCCAAAAGTACGGAGTGTCTGTAAGCACTACTGACTTAAAGAGCTTTGAAAAATTATCAGATTTCGGTATCAGTATTGCTGGTTTAAAGCAATATTTGAATCTACCTCCAGAAGACCAATTAAATGTGGTAATGGCTGGTATCCCGAATGATAGTACGAAAAGTGAATTAGGTGACTGGGTTTCAACTTATCTATTAGAAGTAAATCCTTCAGCTAAATTGGCAATTAGAGGTGATGCAGCCACTAATTATCCAGCTATCAAATCAGTACTTAACGAACTTGGTAAGAGAGATATTAACAAGTTTCAGTTAATTACAGGTGTTGAGAATGCACCTAATTAATATTTTAATGAATCATCTAAACATTGTAAAACAATGGCAGAAATAGACACCTCCAGTGGTGGTGGCAAAGGTGATGGTAAGGTACGGGCCAAGAAACATTCCGCAAGAGTTGACATGACTCCCATGGTAGATTTAGGATTCCTACTGATTACATTCTTTGTTTTCACCACGACGTTCAGCAAGCCTAATATGATGAAGTTGAATATGCCAGAGAAGGAGAAGGACCAAAACAAACCACCTGAAACGGCAGAAATCAAGGAATCAAACACGATTACAATCTTAATGGGCAAAGATAATCGTATCTTCTATCACCAAAAGTCGTCAAAGAATTTGACTCCTGAGTTATTGATGGAAAGCGATTATTCAAAAGATGGTATCCGTACCGCTATTTTGAAGGCAAAAGTTAACGCAATTGACCAAACTAAATTTACTGTGGTTATCAAACCAACTGATGACGCAACTTATAAGAACACAGTAGATATTTTGGATGAGATGGCTATCACGAAGTCAGACCTTTATGCAATCGTTGACCCTTCAAAAGAAGAGTTGGAAATCTACAAGCAGAAAATCGCTGCTCCAAAACAGTAATTAAGTTCATTCGTCAAGTTATAAAAATATGGACCCTAAAAATAATGTCAATGTTACCTTAGATGACATGGTGTTCGAGACCCGTAACAAGGCCTACGGAGCATATGACCTAAGAAAGACCTACAAAAAGACGGTTAACCGCTCGCTTCTGTATGGTTCTGTTGCATTTTTGGCAGCTGTGGGTGCTCCAATGCTTTATGCGTCAATTACGCCAAAAGCAAAGAAAGAGGTTGCGGTAGAAATCGACTTAGCTAAGTTGAAAGAAGAGAAAGTGGAAGATAAACCGCTTGACCTTCCGCCACCGCCACCACCAGAGCAAAAGCCACCAGAAGTTGCTACAATTAAATTCTTACCTCCTGAGCCAAAACCAGATGAAGAGGTAAAAAATGAAGAGCCGCCACCACCTGCTGAGCAGATTGAGAAGGCGGTAATCTCAAACGAAACGAAAGAAGGTGTTGAGTCTGACGAAATTGCAGCCGCTCCACCTCCAGTAGTTGAAGCTCCAAAAGCCGTTGAGATTGAGCAACCAAAAGAAGATGAAATCTTCACAACTGTTGAGCAACAACCAGAATTTCCAGGTGGTATAAAAGAGATGTATGCCTTTATTGGTAAAAACCTTAAATACCCATCGGCTGCTCAAAGAGCAAACGTTTCTGGAAAAGTTTTTGCTAAATTCGTTGTTGAGAAAGACGGTAGTTTAGGTGATGTTCAGATTTTGAAAGGAATCGGTTTTGGTTGTGATGAAGAAGCACAACGTGTATTGAAATCAATGCCAAAATGGAATCCTGGTAAACAAAACGGACGTAGCGTAAGGGTATTCTTTACTATGCCAATTTCATTCGTTCTTGAATAATGTTGCAGAATCGAAAACCAGAAGGTTTCAGCCAAATTACAATTTATATCAGAGCATTTACAGCTATTGCGTATATTGTAATGGGAATATATGTTTTTATGAAGCGTACGCTTCTTCCAGTATCCGATGGTGTTGCTATGATAATGAGTATTTTAATCATTGTTTATGGTATATTTAGGGGCTGGGGTGCATATAATGCTTATAAAAACAATTTATAGTTCTCGAATGGCTTAATATTGAAGGCCACTTCCAATTTACGGAAGTGGCTTTTTTGTTTTTACGAGTGTATTTTATTATATTATTAGTACAAATTTTGAAGCAAAATTTTATTTTTCGATTTTTGTATTGTTTAAGAAAATAATACTGATATATTTGTGATTATATATTTAGCAAATAATCTAAATGTGTTTAGCAATTAATTAAAGTACTTGAGCGTTTAAGTATTAACCACCGAAGTTTATAATGAGAAGAATACTTATTGTGATGTGTACAGCACTTGCATTATGGCAGTGTAATTCACAAGAAAAACAAGATTTACCTAATGAAGGTGAAATTACAATTGCTGCGGATGAATCGTTACAGCCTATTGTTGAGGCAGAAGTAATGGCCTATAATGCTCATTACCCAAAAGCTAAGCTCAATGTGGTTTATGTGCCTGAGCAAAGAGCTATGTCGTTGATGATGAATGATTCGGTAAATCTTGCAATAGTAACTCGTGAAGCAACCCCAGGCGAAAAAGCAGTTTATACAACTAATAATATTCCTTATTTACCAGCTAAAATGGCTCTTGATGGAGTTGCTATTATTAGTAATACAGAAAGTGCAATAAAAAACCTTTCGATTACAGAATTGAAAGAAATGTTTGAAGGCCAGAAAAAAACAGAGATTAAGTTGGTTTTTGATAACAGTAGCTCAAGTAATTTAAACTACATGATTCAAAAACTTGGATTAAAAGATATAAAGAAAGCTAATATTTTTGCAGCCGATGGTAATAAAGATGTAATTGAGTATATTAAGAAAAATAAAAATGCTATTGGCGTGATAGGTGGCAATTGGATAAGTGATATTGATGATTCGAAAAGTCAAAGTTTTATTAATAGTATTCATGTGGTTGGAATTTCTGATACAATAACTCCAGATAAATATTACACACCTACAACTGCCAGTTTGAAAGCTCGTAAATATCCGTTCGAGAGAAGAATTATACTTCATACCAAAAGAGGATATGGACTTACAAGTGCATTCATTAGATTTTGCTGTGCATATATAGGTCAGTTAGTGGTAGAAAAATCTGGGTTATTACCTTATTATATATACGAAAGGGAAATAATCTTAGAAAAAAAAACAGTAGAGAAACTTCCATAAGAAAGAAGATTAGGAAGTTAGGCAGGAATGACAATTAACGAAACATTAACATTTTATTCGATAACTTTCCAAACAAAAAACTGTCTAATCAATAAATAGCAAAAGAATAAAAAAGCGGGGTATAAAAATATTTTTTTATCTAAACGACATTTTATTTAACTTTGCTTACTTTTAATTTAAACCAAGAATCTGTAAACCTAACTTTTAGAGTGAAAATGAACAAGATTTTGAAATCTTTGGCAGTAGCAGCAGTGGCTGTACTGGCGTTGTCGTTCCACACAATGGCACAAACTGTGCAGGACGGACTGAGAAATTTGGATGCTGAGCGATACAATGCTGCTGAAACCATTTTCAAGCAATTGGCATCAACTGCACCATCAGCAGAAAACTATTATTCACTTGGCTACTTCTATCTAAATTTACAAGATGAAGATGGAAAAGTAAGTTCAGAAAATTTAGAGAAAGCAAAAGATGCTTTCACGAAAGGTACTGCCTTGGATGCCAAGAAACCAGACCCGTTGAATCGTGTTGGTTTGGCAACTGTAAAGTTATTATCGGGAGATAGAGCAGGTGCAAAGGCTGATTTTGATTTAATTAAGAAAGATACAAAAAATAAGAATGCCGATGTGATTTTCCGTATTGGCGAAGCTTATTCATTATCGGCAAAAGTTAATGACCCAGCGGAAGCTGTAACCAATATCCAGGCGGCGTTGGATTTACAAAAAGTAAAAAACAATCCTGACTATTACATTGCAATAGCGAAAGCATACTTGATTAAAAATGATGGTGGTGCTGCTATGACTGCTTTGGAAAATGCTGCTAACATGGGCCAAAAATTAGCTAAAATCAAAACACTGATGGGTCGCGTATGGTACCAAGGAAAGCAATATCAAAAAGCTGAAGGTTTTTTCAATGAAGCAATTGCTGCTGACCCAGAGTATGCACCAGCTTATTATTACTTAAGTTTATTATATACAACTTTCGGTAAATTCAATAAAGCAAAAGAAAATGCTTTGTTAGCATTAAAGAAAAGTGAGGCTACTGCTGCTGAAAAATTACGTTATATAAAGTTAGCATTTGCAAGCAAAGATTATGATGGTGCATTAAGTGTACTAAATGAGATTTTTGATGCAGAAAAAGACCCAATCAAATATCGTTTGAAAGGTTATATTCAAACAGAAAAAGGCGAATGTGCTGATGCTGTAAAAAATATCACAGAGTTTTTGAACAAAGCAGAAAAGGAGCGTCATTTAGCTTCAGATTGGGGTATGTTAGGTCGTGCTTATGCTTGTATTAAAGATGATGCAAACAAAAAGCTCAACGATTCATTGTCTATCATCAATATGGATATTGCCATTGAAAAAGGTGATTCAACGTTCGATTATAATGGTGCGATTATTAATAATTATAAATTAGCTAAAAACTGGCCTAAAGTTGCAGAACGTCTTGAGAAGTATATCTCAACTTCTAAAAAAGGTGGAAATGCAACTGACTACTACAACTTAGCTGATGCGTACATGCGTTCGAGAAACTTCATCAAAGCAGATACTGTTTATTCAAAAGCAATTGAATTATACAAAGACACATGGATGTTCCCATATATTCAAAAAGCTCGTGCAAAACAATACGCTTTAGGAAACACAGTGGATAGTACATTTTCAGCAGCACCTTTGTATGAAAAATACATAACTGTTTCGACTGACGCAATGAAAGCAGATACGAAAAATGCTAAGTATTTCTCTGAAGCTTACGGCTATTTAGGATATAAAGCATTATTGGTTGAGAAGAACCCAGCAAAAGCAACAGAATATATGAATTTTGCTTTGAAGTACGACCCAACTAATACAAAAGCTCAGCAAGTATTGCAAAGTATCAATGGTGGTACCACTCCGCCAGCTGGTGGAACTACACCACCAAATAATAACTCACCTAATGGGGGGGCTCAGCCTAAAAACTAAGTAAAATATTATATTGCAAAGAAGCCTGACTATGAATTAGTTAGGCTTCTTTGTTTTAGAATGATAATTTATTTCAATTAAAAGATACATTTTCTAAAAATTGCTTTTAATTTTGCCTTTAATACGCTTTAACTAAGAATTTTAATAGAAGTAAACCTCCTAATTGTTTAAGAACCAATCAAATATGTTTAATTTAGTAATATTCGGTCCTCCAGGTGCAGGAAAAGGTACTCAATCGGCAAAGATTATAGATAAATACAAATTGGCCCATATTTCTACTGGCGATATGTTCAGAATGCATATTAGCCAAAATACTGCATTGGGGCAAAAAGTAAAACAAATCTTAGCAGATGGATTATTAGTACCTGACTCAATTACGATTGATATGTTGGAAGAAGAAGTGCAAAATAATCCAGATGCAACTGGTTTTATTTTTGATGGTTTTCCACGTACGGTAGCACAAGCCGAAGCACTTGATAAATTTTTAGAAGGTAAAAACGAAAAAATAGATTTAGTTTTACAATTAGACGTAACTGAGAGTGAAATTAAAAATCGTATTGCTGAAAGAAAGAAAGTAAGTGGTAGAGCTGATGATGATGAAGATAAGCTTATTAAGCGTATTGACGAGTATTTTACAAAAACGATTCATGTTTTACCGTTTTACCAAGAACAAGGTAAAGTGGTGAAAATCAATGGAATAGGTGAGGTAGAAAATATATTTGGCATGATTTGTGCCGCTATTGACGAAGCAAAATAGTTCAAAACTTTCTTGTTTGAGAGTTTTTATTAAGGACATTTTAAAGTAAAATATCATTTAGAATGTCCTCGTATTGTACATTGAGATATTGATTTTAGCTATGACGAGTAATTTTATTGATTACGTAAAAATAAACTGTGTTTCAGGAAATGGTGGTGCTGGTTCAAGGCATTTTAGGCGTGAAAAACACGTACCTAATGGTGGCCCAGACGGCGGTGATGGGGGTAGAGGTGGACACATAATTTTGCGTGGAAATTCTCAGTACTGGACTCTTCTGCACCTAAAATATCAAAAACATATCAAAGCTCAACATGGCGTAGCAGGTGAAGGTGGACGTAGGTCTGGCCGTCAGGGTGAAGATGAAATCATTGAGGTACCACTCGGAACAATTGCACGTGATGCTGAAACAGGAGAAGTGATGGGAGAAGTTACCGAAGACGGACAACAAATTATTTTGTTGCCAGGCGGTAGAGGAGGCTTAGGAAACTGGCACTTCAGAAATTCAACTAATCAAGCTCCTGAGTATCATCAATCTGGCGACTCTGGACAAGAGTTGTGGATTATTTTAGAATTAAAAGTATTGGCAGATGTGGGCCTTGTGGGCTTCCCAAATGCTGGAAAATCAACATTGCTTTCTACGGTATCGGCTGCTAAACCAGAAATAGCCGATTATCCATTTACAACTTTAACCCCTAACCTTGGCGTAGTTGCTTATCGTGATTTCAAATCGTTCGTGATGGCCGATATTCCTGGAATCATAGAAGGAGCTTCTGAAGGCAAAGGTCTTGGGCTTCGCTTCCTGAGACACATCGAAAGAAACTCAATTTTGCTGTTTGTGGTTTCTGCCGATGCTGAAAATCCAATGAAAGAGTACAAAACACTACTCAAAGAATTAAAGGTTTATAATCCAGAATTGCTCGATAAGAAAAGAGTACTTAGTATCTCAAAGATTGATTTGATTGATGAGAAACAAATCAAAAAAATAAAAGCCAAAATTCCCGAAGATTTACCTTATGTATTTTTCTCGGCTGCAACAAATCAAGGAATTGATGAGTTGAAAGATTTGATATGGCAAAATTTGGACAGATAAATCTTAGTGTAAAATTACACAAGTGTTTCTGATATTTTGAAAGTAAGTTATACACACACAACTCTGATTAAAATCTGAGTGAACCTTTATTTAATGATTTCGCCATGAAAAAAACTTTTTTAAGTTTATTTCTCTTGGTGCATGTATCCGTTTTTGCTCAAGTAGCAATCACTTTTCCTGTAAATAGGGCTGTTTTTCAACGAAACTCCTCTAATACAGGAATGATTCCTATTGCAGGTACGTTTCAGACCCGAGTTGAAAGAATTGATGCACGACTAACTCCCATCAATGGTGGAAACGCTGTTGATTGGACTGCTATTAGTGTTAATCCTAAT
>JACCEC011341031.1_pt1 | contig 13114 bp, 7 predicted proteins | sample 7450121 | NCBI WGS metagenome assembly JACCEC01 (sample SAMN15323455, study PRJNA562643) | freshwater metagenome | isolation source: river surface water | place: USA:Blue River Watershed | collected 2017-08-18 | reverse complement strand
TGGACTTATGGCTATGATTCCACAGGGAAGAATAACTAAAGACTACAAAAACTTAAAAAGTGGAGACCAAGTAAGAGTATCGGTTTACGAGGTTGATCCAGTAATGGGAAAAATATTCGCAGAGCCAGTAAATGAGTAATTTCACACATTTTGAAAGAAGTCAAATTCTATCTTCAGCCATAATCGGATTCGAATTCGAATTCTTTTCTGAAATGGTTAGAGGAAGAATTGTTGATTCTCTTTCGAAATTGTTGGGGAAAAAAATCATACTTACTGACAGATACCATTCTAAGATACCGGTTAGCTCAGATACTTTTAAGTTAGAACCAGATTATTCTGGCGGTAGCAAAATGAATGAATTAATTACGGGACCATTGCCTTATTCAGAGGCAATGCCCGTTTTAATTAAAGTATTAAGATGGATAGATGAAAATGGATGGACCAATGATAAGTGTGCCTTCCAATTTTCGATTAGTTTTGACAAATTTGATAGATCACTTAAAAGAATTGAAGAGCTTGATAAGCTTCAATTTGTTCTTGGTATAGACGAAGGATTAATTTACTCAAAGTTTGGTAATAGAACAAACAACGTTTATGCAAGGTCTGTTAAGAAGGTAGTTCCTCGTAACAAGTTTTCTAACTTAGAAAACATTACAACTATTGACCCGAAGATATTCAAAATACCTGACGAGAAATATTACGGTGCAAACTTTACGAAAATTCCCAAAGGATATATGGAAATCAGATATCTTGGAGGGAGAGACTATCAGAAAAAAATAAACTCAATCCGTGAAATCATAGACTATGTTTTAACTTTCACGAGTGATATCCTGGCAGGAAGAAGGGTTTACACTAAAACCGACCTTGAAAATCTCAAATCTTTGATGAAAGATTATTCAAAAGTGGTAAGAAGCTTTTCTGACCCTGAATCGTTTTTCATGAATTTTCCTGATTTTCACCTTTTGGTTGATTTGAAGGGATATGAAGAGAACATAAAAACTTACTTTCCAGTAATTAGAGAAAAGATCTTCGACCTAATAATTGAAGGAAACGTTAGAAATGGATTTTTCAATTACGACACATCTAACGGTAGGTTCCAACTGAAGGATGCCAAAATTAAGGAAGCATCTATCTTGGACAACATTGATCTTATCAATTGCAAAATAAGAAGCTCTAAGTTAGATAATTGTAGATTGTACGGTTGCGACGTTAAAAATTCAGAGATCCATAATTCGGAAATATTCAATGCAAATGTTATTTCCGATAGTAAAGTACAAAACACAAGCGCAACCTATGGGAGTAAACTCGAAAGCTGTTTTATAGACAGCCCAAGAAAAATGATCGATTGTGAAGTCAAGGGTGGAGTGTTAAGAAAAGCTGATCTTGGAAGAAATTCTCAAGTAAGCGAAGACACTGAGAAAGTTAAGGACTTCAATGAAATAAGACAATCCAGATTCATTACTGATTCCAGACTGAAAGATCTAAACGATCCTTTATCCAAGATAAGGTTTAAAAATCAAAATTACTAAGATGACAAGGGATGAACTAGTACAAGAAATCAAGGACGACCTTTCTGCAAGTTGTTCTTTGCCCTACAATTTGAATGATGACGAAATTCACAGAATTATTCGAAGAGCTAGAGATTATATGTATGATAATTACCAATACGCTGTTGAGGACAGAGTTTTTATCTTAGCTAATAATCTTTTTGCAACTCCACAATTCAGGAAAACTAGACAAATACAATTGCCGGAAAAGATAGTTGCTGTTTATGATGTAAGAGAAGTAAACGGAATGGGTATTTCTGGTAATCCTGATCGTGATTTTGGTGATTCAAAACTACTTGGATCTGAGTTACTTCTTTCTCCTTTTACCGGAGACAACTTGGTTTATCGTACAGTTATGTACTCTTATTTTGACCTTGCACAAGCATATCTATTACCAACATTTGCATACAAATACAATAAAAACACCAAGAAGTTAACCATACTAGGTAGAGATCCAAATAGGTCTGGTACGGGTGGAGTAGGAACGGGTTACGACCAGAATGGGATGGACGTAGCTGTTAGATGCTTCGTTGCTATCGACGACGACGAGCTTTTTGACGATGAACTTTTCGTTAGATACTGTCTTGCTAAGTCAAAAATTTCTTTATCAAGAGTCCTTAGTGCTTTCGATTACAATCTCCCTGGAGGTGTAAGAGTAAACACCGCAGAATTGAGATCTGACGGTGAAAGGGAGCTACAAGAAGTGATGGATATGATCAATGGAGAAAATACTCCATCTTATTTCTTGCAGTGGAACTAACCTTGATATATATGGGGAATTAATTCCCCTATGATAGAAATTTATAATAGAGACCCTTCAGATTTCAACTACAAAAGTGATATAGTTGAAATTACACAGCCTGTTGAGATTTGTCTCGGCCAGCTCAAGATGTTTCTTTTAACTAACAAGGGAGATGTCCTTGGTGATCCCAAATTCGGTCTGAATCTTGAGGATTTAGTTTTCAGTTTAGAACTTTCGGAAAAAACACTTAGAGATGAAATCGAGCAAGGTCTCAGATTTTACGTCCCACTGTTTGCTCAGCTCGGAGGTTATTTCGATCTTAAATTTTACCAGGGAACAGAAAGAGATATTGCTTTGCTGGATTTTTATATTCCGCAAAATGGTAACGAAAGTCCACTCATTTCATTGAAAGTAAGTTAAAAACATGGCCAATAACATTTTTAGAAAGAACAACATCCTAATCAGAGGGCTTCTGAGTGATTCCTATGAATTTCTCCAAAGAACCTATAACCAATCTAGGAACGTCTTCACAGTAGCTTCTGCTTGGGGACAAATCCTTTTCGTTATTGAAAACCTATCTCAGCTCATACTTTACTTCATAGAAGACTCGATAACCGAGTTAAATATGGAACAAGCAACTAGAAGTTATTCAATAAAAAGCTTGGCTAGAATCGCAGGATATGATCCTGCCCGAGGAATGTCTGCCCAGGGAGAGGTTACAGTTTCTTGGAACTTAAAAGAAGCGGATGCTGGAGGTGGTGCTGTTATTTTAAGTGGTTACCCAAAGATTCAGAGTATCCAAAATGGACTACCTTACACTTTGATTCTTAATTCCCCTTCAATCAAAATTCTTCTTACCAGAGGTACTACTTACAATTTCAAAATAGTTCAAGGATCATTTTCCAGTTCAAATTTCACAGGAACGGGAAGGGCTTTGCAAAGTTTCAACCTTCCTTCCAAAGCTGGTGCTTATATCGATCAATTTTATGTTGATGTTTATGTAAACGGAACAAAGTGGGAAAGGTATGAATCCCTTTATGATATTCCTCTTAACGGAGAGGGATATTTAGTTAAGTCTGGGATCGAGGAGGGTATAGATATCTATTTTGGAAACTATAATTTCGGTAAAGTCCCACAGTCGGGAAGTACAATTAGAGTAGAGTATTTGCAAACATCCGGATTCAGTGGAAATCTTCAATCCAGAACCGATAGCCCGTTAACTTACCGATTCTTGGATTCTGGAACTGACCTATTTGGAAATGATGTCAATCTGAACAACTACCTTGCGATGGTTGGAGTTTTAGATCCTTCATTTGGAGCAGACCCTGAACCTATTGAGATTACTAGATTAGTTGCTCCAAAAACGTCTAGAGCTTTTGTTTTTGCCAACGCAGAAAATTATGAGATCTTCTTGCAGAGATTTAATATATTCTCTCAAATCCAGGCATTTTCAACATTCGACGACGAATACTTGGACGATGATAATGTAATTTATATTTTCCTTGTTCCTGATGTTACGATTTCTTTAACATCGAATCAGGACTATTTCGACATACCACAAACACAATTTGTTTTAACAACTTCTCAAAAGTTGTCTATACTTAATTTAATAGAGGATTCTGGAAGGATGATTGCTACCACAGTCGTTAAAATTATCGATCCTGAAATCAAGAGGTTTGTTGGTAACGTTTCAATTTCGATTTTTGAAGGATATGATCCTGAAGTTATCAAAGACAAGATTAGAAATTCAGTTTCCGAGTACATGCTTAATTTGAAAAGAAGGGATAGAATTCCAAAATCTGACATAATTGCTTTAATTGAAGGAATTGACGGTGTTGATTCTGTATCATTCTATTTCGTTGGACAAGAGAACGAAAGCTATCATGCTACGGTTGATAACCTATCCAATGCCTCTGCAGCTCAATTGAACCGACAAATTGGCCTTGATGAATTTGGCGATGTTATTATAGGAAGAGGTGAACTTGTCCTAATGAGAGGTGGATGGGCCGATAGATATGGTTTAGTTTATGAAGAAGGTATTGTGACGGGCAAGCCTAGTGCTTTGAATATCTCTATTACATCAATTAACCCTAGAGACTTCCTTAATCAATTGAATGCACAAACTAAGGCAAGAATAATAGAACAGAACAGATAAGATGGCAAAAAGAAATTATTCACCATTCCTTCCTCCGGTCGAGTCCACTTACACAGTTAATGGATTGAGCTTCAAAACGAACACTACTAATTTTGAACAAGCAGACGATCTTTACAAATCATTGGATAAAGCGCAAGAAAGGGCTTACAATCTAGGATGCTCTGGATACAGAAAAGTAACCACAGACTCAGTTGGAAATGTTTTATACGGTCCTTGTTCTAGCTTAACTACATACACCGATATTGTAAAACAAATTAAACCTGGGGATCGACCAAGGGAATACTATAGTTTTGATCCAACAGACAATCTATTCGATGTTAGAGATTCAGTCAATGACAAAAACATAAAAAATGGATTCGATTACAAGAATGAAATTTTTTCTAGAACAATGTCGCTTGTTATGTTTAGAGATCCTCGTAGGACCGCTATTTTAGAAAATATGCAAAAAATTATTTTTGCTCTCATCGAATCGGTAAAACAAATTAGAAACTTTGTAAACTACACTGTTCCTTCAAACAATAAAAGGGTGTTCTAAAAATGGCAGATAGACATTTAAAGTTTTACGATAAAAAGGGACATCCTCTTAATTTCGAATATGTTGGTTCGGAGCCAACTACTCCGTTAACACTTACGTTTAATTACGAGACTGCTTCGAACAACTCTACTCCATCTGCTGGGAAGATCTCGTTCTTTAACTTGTCCAGCAATTTAATTTACATCAACACTGTAGATGCGAATGGATTGGACATTTCCTCTTGGGCAAATTCGGTCAGTGAAAGTTTAATTCGGGGAGCAAAGATCACTCTGAAATTGAATGTGATACCTGGCATCGTAATTCTGGCGGAAATATTTTCAGCTTCAGTTTCGTCCGGAGTAATCACATTAAATCTAATTAGATTTGTTGGTACTTCATCGGTATCTAACGGTAACATGGTTTATTGTGAAACCATTTGTACAGATCTTCCTGGTGGATACTTTAGAGGAAATATTTATTTTGAACCTGTTTCTGCTGGTCTTTATGAGAACGAACAAATTTTTATAATTCAGCAATTTAAGGATGCAGTTACTGGATCTCCGTTTATTGGATTCCCGCACACTGGGAATACTGGAGCAACTGGAAATCCACTCTGGAGAACTAGATGGGAAGACGACACTTACGGAAATGTTGATGTAAGCAACATTATTTTCACCTACAAAATAATTGAAAATGACCCGGAAATTGGCGGGGATCCTGCTATAATCAACTATCAAAATATTGCAATTCCGGTAATCCAGGATTCTTCGGATTATTATGCAGGTGGTTATGTTAATACAGTTGAGGCAGCTACACCGTCGAGAGCATTGCAACTAAATATTGCAACTAACGCTCCAGATCAAGCTGCTGAGGTTTATCAAAGGAGATTGATTGTTGAGGATATTACAGGTTCTTCCCCAGCAAAAGTAGCTGAAATAGATTTCTATTCTCAAATCATCGGAGCCGATGAAAGACTTGATGTTTTGACCCGAAATCTTGGAAGGGCATTTCTTGCTGAGGATTCCACAATTCTTAGAGAGCATGATCCTAATGAACCTTTACCTAACTACATTGAGATAAACGAAAAGAGGAAAGAGCTTATGGTAGCAGGGGAAGAAATCTTCCCATATATAGGTAGCTACAAAGGGCTTATTGGAGCTCTTAAATTTTTTGGTTATCAAGACCTAGAATAAAAGAGTATTGGTTAAATCTAAATTATAAACAGGTAAGTTTAACCCCACTCCAAGAAACACAGCTTTTTCTCGATAAGTATACAAACACAAGAACTCCAAATCAGACCATTCTCATTGAGGACGTTTTGGACAACGAGAATACTGGAAAATACAGACTGGAGCAAACATATGGACCAAACGCAGATGGCGAATATGTTCTCGACGTTTCTTCGGAAAACACATTGATACCATCGAGAACATATAAAAAGACTTCTTTATTTGGGCTTTATTACGACATCAACACTACTTCTTCTCTAACAGATGAGTTTGGATATCCGATTACTCCTGAGGCTTTTGCATTTACCCAGGAGGATGTCTTATTGAAGCTTTTTGCTTTACAACAAAGACTGAAGCAATCTTATCTCCCACTAAACGCCAGAATTATTGACATCACTGGTGAAGGTGTATACTACAATATTTACAACACTAAAGCCTGGGTAGATACTGTTGACAGAAGCGATGTCGAATCTGGGAATAATATCAGTTTTAAAACCAACCCGGATTTCGGTTTTATTGAAGATCTAAGGGTTTTTGGAACCCGTACGTTTCCAACGTCAATCCAAGCACCGATGAACTATTACAATGTCGAAGGCATTGATGTTACTGTAGTTGGAGGAACTGGTGATGCTTTTAAATTTTCAAATTCTGCACAATTTAATCCAGCAATAGAGTTAACCAGGGGCAAAAGGTATAACTTCAGTTTAGACACAACCGGGTTTGATTTCTATGTTACACAAGATATAAATCTGACTCAGGTTGATCCTGATGGAATTAGTAATAACGGAGCAACTGGTGGTGTTATAACGTTTGACGTTACCCCGCAAGCTACTGGCCCATACTATTATTATTCAACAGTAAACCCATCCAAGCTAAACGGAACCATAACATTTGTTGATGCGGCTGTTTCAGATTTTGGTAATGTAATTGCTCCTCTACAGAACGGACAGAATTACACAGCAACACAAAACCTTTCCATGATTGAAGCCATAAACAATTTTTATGAGCTGAAAATGGATGACGATATAATTAATCTTGGTGATAATCTGAATTCTACCGAATGTGGTGTACCAATTGGAATGCCGGTAGTTTTGGAATTAGATGTTGATACGTGGGATTGGAATGAAATGGGAATGTCATGGGATTCTTTGATTCTTCCTCAGTTCTCTAGCACACAGCAAGCTTTGACTTGGAGAACTATCGATTTCTCTGCTTATAATGAAATAGAATGGGTGATAGAAAAATCTCAAAACCAAGTAGGATCTGGGTATTATTTTTCATTTAGAGGTTATGCCGTAGATTTCTACAGACTTGCGCATTTCCTCCCATTCACGGGTGAATATGACGTAACTTGTTATTTGTATGATGCTTTCAATTTCAAAAATAGAAAAATTAGTAAGTCTGCAATTACAGTATCACCAAGAACCATTCAAATTGATGGCTGGACTAGATATAGAGAAAACGAGAGATATTCTTGGGATTTAACTATAAGAGACTGGGATTCGTATGAATCCATTTGGGAATATCCAGCAGAAGGGAAAACTCTAAGTGATGTTTCAAAACAAATTCCAGAAGCCATTCTAGACTTTGCTATCTATGGAAACAATGCAATAGATGGTCAGCAACTCGAGGTAAAAAGGGATTTGCCTGCAATAGGAGCATCTGGTAACATCCAACTTGCCCAAAATATTTTAGATGTAGATAAAATCTATTCTTTATTTATCTCGGGTACCCAGTATGGGTTTGCAAACGTATTTACTACCCAACCTCATGGTTTTGTTAATGGATCCCAGGTCTTTATCTCTGGATCAATTCCCGCTTTAAATAAATCCTGGTCAGTTATCATACCAAGCGGGGCAACTGGTTACTCCTTTCAAATCCCTTACATTCTTGGCGTACAAGCTGGGGTTGGAGCTACCTCAGGAACTGGATCAATAGCGGGAGGAACTGCTTATTATGTTCTCCCAAGTTCTTATCCTTCACAAAAAGTTACTGGTGGCGGTTCCATCTCGGTTTCTATAAATGGAAGACAAATAGGTGCTACTAGTTCTGGATCTAACCTCCAATCGACCGCAAATTCTATTATACAAGAAATAAACTCCGTTGTTACTCAGCCTGATTATTTTGCTCAAACATTTGACCCTGAAGCTAATCCTGTTACAGTCAACCTAGTTGCTGATACATCCACTGGAAACATTGGAAATGGTGATCAAATTTCGGTTTCAGTAACGGGTTCTCTAGTCTTAGTAAACAATGACGTTCAACTATCAGGTGGAGTCACTGGAAGTACACAGTATGTACCGTGGGATCCATCAACAGGCGAGCTTCCTGTTCAAAGTCTTAAGTATTTTGGAACTAAAAATTTGAACTGGCAAACTTTTACCGATTCTTCGTGGGATAACGCTTATGCACATGGGTGGGATGATTTTGAATACGAAAATGGATGGCTTGGAGGTTTCGAGCTTCACACCACAAAACCCGGGGATAACGTTAAAGTAAGCACTGGAAATGAGACTTTCCCGTTTCCTACTGGTGTTACTTTTGATGCTTCTGGGGGAACTGGGGCTTCTGCATATTTAACTTTGGGTTTTGCTGCGGAGCAATTGAATGCATCGGATGATAATCATATTACTAATTTTTATTATCGTGTAGTACCTTCTAATGCTACTACAACTTTAACTACGAGTGGTCCTTCGTCAATATCAATTTTTCCATTTGCTGCTACTGGGGGAACCGGGGCAACACCAGCTTCGGTTCCTGGGGCTCCACCACCATTAACAGTTTCATTTACTGTAGCTACTGGACCATAAAACGAAATTAGACTATGCCTTCAACTATATCGATATACCAAACTCAGTCTGTTCTATTCACAGATACATCTAGCGGAGGTTTACCACCTTATTCTAGGTTATGGAATTTTACGGGTGGAAACATTTCTTCTGCTACAGGGGCTACGGCTTACGTTTCCTATGCAAACCCAGGATCATATACTGCAAGTTTGACGGTCACTGATTCCATTGGGGTTGCTGCAACATTTAGTAGTGTTAGTGGAATAAATGTTTTACCCCCTGTTCTAACGGCTTCATTTACACCAAGTTTAAACAGTGTCCTAATGTCGCAACAAGTCACATTTACCGATACCACTACTGGGATGCCTACAGGTCCTACTGGATGGTCCTGGAGTATCGGTGGAAGTGGATTTGCATCTTCACAAAATACCAACATTACTTTCAACAATTGGACTAGTGTTCCTGGAGCAAGTATAGGAGATCCCCCTGGTACTTCAGTTAATGCTCCAGTAGTTCTTCAGGCATCAAACTCATTTACTTCAGATACCGAATCAATCAGTATAACTTTTTCTAAAGTCGGCGAACAAGAGCAAACTATATTAAACCGTTCTGCTCCTAGCGGGAGTTATGCTAGATATGCAGATATAAGTTATTCTGGTATAATTGCAAGTTCTTTGGGCTATCCAACATCTACTTATATTTTTGATATTAATCTGGGATCATATGGAAAGCAAATTCAACAATTCCATTCCGATCTGGAAGATGCTTACCTACTTGTAACTGGTCTGACTGGTAAACCTGAATTTTTGGGATCTGGTGTTTCTACTGTGGCTGGTTACATTGCAATAAACAATGCCCTTTACGGAGCTGGGACACCTGAGATTGATTCTGGCAAATATGTAATACCTTCAAACAATGCTAAGAGGATTTTCTTTACTGATGATGGCTCTGTAGGCAATATAACTAACCTGATAAACACTAAGAACTGGTCTACATCACTGGTTTCTTCTATATTAACAAACATTTATCCACAAATAAACTCTGCCCAGGGAATATACTATGGAATAATTTATCCAAACTCTGGTTTAAGTGGAGGTAGGAATCCAATAATTTATTCACCACAATACTTAAATTCTTTGGGAGCTTCTGGACAAAGTATCAATATCCGTATAACTGTTGTACTAGGTTCCTCTGTTACTATGATAAGTTCCTTGAATGGAAATGCAGGAGTTGGAAATGAAACAGGTGGCAATTACTACACAATGCAAGATATTGGCGGGAATGTTGGTGTAGCTTCTATGTTAAATTCTACAATAGCAGCATCATCGTTGCCTGGTGGAACTGGATCCCTCGAATTCGTAGCAGATTCAACTTTAAATATCTATCCAGGAAGCACACCAGCTAGTTATAGCGGTATAAGATTGGAAGTAAAAAATAGATCCATAACGTCTGTTACTTTGAGTGATAACATTGAGACCTTAAACTCTACCTACGGACTCTCTCTTCTACCCGTATTTTATACTTATACTGGAACAACACAACCCTCCTGTACCGGTATGCCTCCATATTTTAATTTAGCTAATCTCTCATATAACGTTGAAGGTACTAGCATTTATTATGGTAACACCATTTTTTAATGAAAGATAAATAACATAATGCCAACTACATTTTTATACATTAACGACGCTAAGCTTGATTCTTTTGGGGATGTCTGGGCTGTGGGAAGAGATCTTACGAAATATGACGGAACATCTTGGGACTACTTTGATTCTTCAAATTCAGTGGTGCCTTCTAACACCCCCTACTATTTAGACACAAGATCAATATCTATAGATAGTAACGACAACAAATGGGTTGGATGCGCAGTTACTGCTTCCTTATCGCAGGACTTGATATTTGTTGCCAATGGTGAACAAGCTGCAACTGGAGAAAGCTGGAGTCTAAGCCAGTTTGGTAATTTATCTTCAATATCTCCTAACTGGGATGTACCAACAATCTATGCAAGCCCGTATACTGAAGAAATTCTTGCATTCATTTCACCTCTCAATGGTGGTGCTGGAACAGGAGGAACCGCAAACACTGGTGTTACTGGTGGTTACCTTTGGAGATACGATAAAGTTGCTGAAGAGTGGTCCGAGGTATCTCCGGGGTACACTTGGCCTCATATTTATGAAATAACAGCCAAGGGAGAAGGCGGAAATTTCTTTGAATATTATCTTTCTACTAACGATGGGTTACAAATCATACCTTCGGGCAAGCTTGATAATGCTGAATTGAACGACGGCAATCTTTACATACCACAACTTAGAAGACTCAATTCTTACACATCCGGCATCGGTGGAAATATAGTTTATTCCACCTCGTTTGATGAAAACGGTAATTATTGGTCTGGAACTGAAAACGGAATAACTTACTGGGATGGAAAGAAATTTTATACTTGGGATTATGGATCTGGTGCGGGAGTTACAAAGGTGGTGGCTAGGAAAAACGGACACGTTTTCTTTAGAATTGGAGATCCTTTCTTATTGACTTCGACTTCGGTTGGTTTTTACCATTTTAATGGTGACACATTTACCCAATTTACAACTTCAAATTCCACATTGCCTGACGACAGGGTTATTGCACTTTTGAAAGTTGATGAAAAATCTGTTGCTGGTTCCCTTACTGCATTTGAGAATGATTTGTGGATAGTTTCTGGTAATTACATTTCACTCTTTGATTATGTAATTCCACACGTATATGGAACCTCAAAATATACAGGTACAACGGGTTGGAATTTTGTTGACTATTCATATACAACCGAAGGTGGAACCACCGACACCGCAAGAATTCCTAAAGCCGATAAGTACTCCTGGGTATATCCTTCTTGGAGACCTTACGATAATAAGTATTTAGAAAATTTACATCCAGGTCTCGATCCAAGAAATTTGTTCTTAGATGCTGATTTCAAAGCAATAGCAAATGGAAGAGCAGGAACTCAAGATTATTGGAACAAGGGCGAAATAGTCCCTATTGAGGATAGAGATATACAAAAATTAATTCCCAATTCTGAGTGGCTAACAGATACGACATCATTTCAGGTAACTTCTGTTTCAAGATACAAAAATTTAAATGTTGTTACCGGTTATAGCAGTGAGGCAACAATCAACCTGGGTGAATTGAACAACAATGTTTCCTATTCGTTGACAAACCCTAACCCAACCAATTCCGCGGGGGGAACGGCAAATGTAGGATTCGTCTCTTTTTATACTGATGGTGGTCAGATTAGAACTTCTATCCCTTTTAGGGGCTTTGAAACCAAGGTGTACAAAGCTCTACCCTCATCCGATGATTCATCTCTGTTTGTATTAGGAACTTTCAAAAAATTCATAGAATTTTCTGAATTGGTTTTTTCTTCTACATATCCCGGTGCAAGTCTAATGAATGCCACAGGGGTAACCGGTCCAACAGGAGGTCCAATTGGATTTTCCAACATTGCTACTCCAGGCTTAACTGCTTCTTCGGAATATCCTTGGATTCTTAATGGCCCAACCGGTGCTACGAGTGGAATCTTCTTACCTGAAACTGGATTCTTAGAAGATAAGGAAGCAATTTTTATTGCAGAGATAGACGTTGACTTAGGTAACAAAGTAAGCTATGGTGATATTAATTTTTCTCAAGTAGGATCACCTCAATCTCAATTCTGTCTTAAAAACTTTAGGTATTTCCCGGGTGCTAGTGGTGCCTATGACCCAACTGGAGTAATAGATGCAAATTTTTCCGCACCAACATCAATAGAAGATTTAGATCTGGCTGTTTCCAAAAATTCTGTCAGATTGATATCCAACTATATTGGTGGAATTTCAACTCTTAAAAGTGGTTGGACTGGGCAAAGTGATTTTCCAAATTCGCCAGAGTTTGTATTTTCCGCCAAACAATCGGCAACAGGATCTTATGACTATAGTGGATCCGTTATTGATCTAAATTCTAATTTAGCTTTAAGAGATGCGTTTACAGTGGGACTATCTGGAGGTGGTACTTCATTTTTGAGTGGAATTAGTTCTTTGGAAAATGGATCAACTTATTTACTAACCGGAACTTCTACGTACGGTGTAACATCAAAACAAATTAACCTAAACCACCCGGATCCCGGTTACTC
>JACCEC011594903.1_pt1 | contig 13115 bp, 9 predicted proteins | sample 7450121 | NCBI WGS metagenome assembly JACCEC01 (sample SAMN15323455, study PRJNA562643) | freshwater metagenome | isolation source: river surface water | place: USA:Blue River Watershed | collected 2017-08-18 | reverse complement strand
GAAACTACTGCTGAAAAAGCAGTATTAGAATTAGAAGAAAAAGACAACCAAATTGACAACACAGAAGAAGGTAAAATTGCTCAAGCTGGTGATGATGTAGAATCAGAACAAAATAGCTCATCTAGTGATGATAGTACTATTGAATCTGGTGAAGATTTAGATGCTGTTGATTCTGAATTTAAAATAGTGGACCCAGCAGTTTTCAGAAAAGAAGAAGGTGTGAATACTACTGTAGATGATTCTACGCTAGAAGAAAAATATATTGAATTATCTAGCGAACAGACTCCTCCTTCTCTTGCTGATATTAAATTAGGAGATAGTTATTCGACAGAAAAAGAACTAATAGATAGCATTTTTCCTCCTATTGATTCTAGTCTTATCGAGCCAAGCAATAATGATGAGAATTCAGATGCTATTGTTTTAGAGTTTAATAAGAAAACAATTAATGAACTGATTCTTAATTATGCTGAAGGAGATATTGTACTTGATGAAAATACTAGTATATTAAATTCTGAAGAAAATCAAAGAGCTAGACATTTAATTAAAACACTGAATGCAATCAATACTGCTGGTGGTGATAAAATTGAAACTAAAATATTAAGTTATTTATCTTTATATATGGAGCCAACAGATTTACCAAAAAGTCCAGGTATGTTAATGCAACTTATTGCAAAAGAAATTAATGAGGCAAAAACTATATCTGATTTAGATATGGCTATCTTTATTTTAACTAGAATTTTTACACATGTTGCAAGTTTCAATATTAGAAGCTTCTTAAAAATTGGAACTGACTATAGTGCTGCATTTAAAGTTGATGCATTACAAATGGTTGAGGCATTCTCTCAATTATCAACTGCTGGTGATAGAAAGAAAAAAATAGGTACGGTTATTAGTTTACAAAAAACATTTAAATCGTCAACATCATTCTTGAATGCAAATGGTGCTAAATTAATGATTGAGTATTTCTCTAAATAATACATAAACAAATTACTACAGTCTATTACGGACTGTAGTAATTATTATTTTTTATTGTTTCAATCACAAATTAGGCACATATTATAAATGTGTAAAAATGGAATACTATTTAAAATAGTAAATAGGCTAAAGACAATATACCTTGTCTTTAAACAGATTAATAATAATATAAGGTAAGAGAAAATGAAAGTAAAAGCAAGAACAACTACTCCAAAAACAAGAGGTGCAAAAGATACTAAAGCTGCTACTATGACTGCCAGCTCAGCAGCGGCAAGAATTGAATTTGGTTTATCTAATAGAGATATCTCTACAAAAAAAGAAGAGTTGTTGAAAGACAATAAAAAGAGCAAAAAAGAAACACTAGCAATTCTGCAGGATAAGATTGTAAATTTATTTACAAGCCATAAAGTTAATTCGGCTGAAGCTCTAGTAAGTATTTTTAAGAAAGATAGTATTGTAAGAACTGATTTGGGTTTCAGATTTATGCCTGACGCATTCGAAACATTTAGAAGCTTTAAGGGTACAATCTATGCAGTAAATGCATTTGGTATTCCTTATGCATACAATATAGAGTTAACAGAAGAACAAACATCTGTTAAAGATGCAAACAATAAAAAGATGATTATGAATTTTATTCATAGCGGTTCTTATATTCTTGGTGTTACAGCTTTTGGATTTAATAAAGAGATGGAGCCAAAAAATGTGTGTATGTTATTTAGCATACCTTTCTATAATGAAAATGTTAATAAAAAGCATTTTGTTATTAACATGCTAAACTACTTAAAAGATTTAAATAAAAATTCATATGTATTTACATCTGGTACTATGGCACTTGATATATCTGTAGTTCCAAAAAATGTATGTGATTGGGTAGATAATTCTGAAGCTCCAATTAAAGTTTTAGCTTCTAAAAGAATTGATGACATGTATCATGAGACTTTGTATCATCAATTGGTTTCAACAGATAGTCTAGATGATTATGCTCTTAAAATGTTAGGTAGAATTCAATATTCTACATTTACAGATAAATATAAAGTTAGTTTTGTGCCTGAAGCTAGAGATGGGCAATTGAGAAAAATGTGCTTCCTATTCTGGGATACAAAATATAATAGATTTTTAATTTCTCATACTTCTGGTATTGGAGAAGGTAAGAGAGCATTAAGATTGGGTATGGCTTATTCTATTGTTGATAAACAAACAAACAAAGTTGCAAAACAAGCTATGTTCAAATTCACAGATGAACACAGAGACTTTATTAATAAAATTATTATTGATACTGAAACATTTAATTTAACTATTAATGATGTGTGCAATAGAATAAAATAAACGAAGCTTTACTTTTGCTTTTTGTTTATTTCGAGATATAAATAACCACATATCATTAGTGTGTATTAAACTAATAAAATAAAAGGAGAATATTATGTTGCTTGCTAAGTATACTGATATTATAAAAAGTTTCAATGTGCTATTGAAACTAGAGGGAGTAGACAAAAAGAAAGCGGTAGATTTAAAAAATGAATTGAATAGTATTTATGTAGATGCTACAGAAGTAGCATATGCAAAACCTGAAGAAATTAATGACTACATGAACAGAATCCAAACAGGGTTAGATTCATTTAAGAAAAATTTATTGGATGTGTTTTCTAGTCTAGACAAAAACAATGCAGACATATTCATGTTGATGGAGAACTTAAGAAGTTCTGGTTTTAAGGCTGGTGAGTTAGCTACAAATAATGTAGCTGCTTTAATGACAAAATTAAATCAAGAAGGATTGACAATGAACGGTACAGATAAAAACAACAATGAAGAAACAGTAAACGAAGCTGCAAAAGCTTTTAAAGAAGAAATTAAAGATGAAGTAAAAAATAGTGAAGCTGAAAAAGCTGGTGATGCAGCAAAGTGTAATTGTGAAGATGGTGTAACTATTCCTTTATGGGCTGGTGTAGCTGGTGTAGCTGGTATAGCAGCTATTGGTGCATACTTTGGTTACAAGTATGGATATTCAAAAGGTCAGGATGAATGTTCTGTTATCATTATTAACAATGGTGGAAACGAATAACTAAATTAATTACGATAGCATTTGCTATCGTAATTAATAATCAATATATTTTTTTTCTTTTTTTATCAAAAATAGATTGCTCCGTTATTTTGAAATTTTACTTTAAGGTTAAAACAATGAAAAAGCTACATCTAAATTTTGAAGATGATGCATTAACTTCTGGACTTGAAGCTCAGATAGCTGTGCAAAATGATGAACCGTTTATTAATAAAATGCTTGAAAGCATAAGTGCTATTAGAAAAGTATGGGAAGACAATAAAAAGATATATGGAAATAGTGAATCTTTATTTACATTAAACAAATCAGCTAAGGATTTATTGGCTAAACTAAATGATACTTTAAATAAAAGAATAGGTATTAACTTTATCATATTACCAGATATTACAGGTAATGCTTGTGTATTTCAAGTAACTGCAGAAAACTTTAATGTTCTTAATGAATTTAGCGAAAATAATAGACAAGCTATTGTGGACCAAATTGAGTTATTAAAAACAATTGGTTCTGGTCCAGGTGTTGAATATGACAAAAATTCTCCAATGTCTATGCAAACCACTTCTGGATTTATTAAAATATTCGAATCTATGCTACATGGAGTTGAAGAATTGAATAAACTATTAAATTCTGAAAAAGTAGAATTTGATTTAAAAAATGCTAAAATTAAAAACTTACCAGCTACAATGATGTCAGTAATGGCTGTAGACTTTGTTACTTTCTTTGCTTCAATGACAGATAGAGAAATATTATCTATCATTATGCATGAGACCGGACACCAATATACTCACCTATTAAATATGTATAGAAAAGTAAAAACAAATACTATTCTGAAAGATGCAATGAAATTTGGATTAGAAGATAAGATAGATAAGATTAGTATTACATTTAAACAAGAGTTTAATGTTGAATTGCCAAAGTTAAACAGTTTTAAAACTTCTGATAATGTAAAAGAAGTAATGGTGTTTATGGAGAAATTAACAAGTGCTACTACTGGTGTAAATGGAAACTATGGTAAATTATCATCTAGAGATAGTGAAGCATTAGCAGACCAATTTGCTACTCACTTTGGATTAGGTGCAGATTTATTTACAGCATTAAATAAAATATCTTCTAGCTATAATAATGTAGACTTTATGTTAGGACTTCCGATAGTTATGAACTTTTTATATACTGCCATATTTATAGCTGTTATAGGTATTGTATTATTACTATCTGGAATGCTTCTTGGTGCTACATTTCTATCATCTGTTGGACTTATGTTGGCTGCTCAAGGTGGAGCATTTATACAGATAGCACAAATAGCTAGTTTAATTTGTACTGTAGCTTATTTTCTTGGGGGAGAAGCAGATAGTTGGGAAATGGTATATGACGATAAAAAAAGAAGACTTGAAAGAATTAGAAATGATTCCATTAGAGTGCTAAGAGGAATTTCTGCTACTGGGGCAGATAAAAATTTAATTAAATCAAAAATAGATGAAATTGAAGAAATGGAAAAAATTATTTTTGAAACAAGAAAAGGTAGAAACTTGGCCGGTATCTTAGGAGAAATTATATTCCCTTGGAACAGAAAACATTCTACAGAAACTTTAATACAACAAACACTAGAAAATTTAGAAGCTAACAAGCTACAAATTTTAAGTGAAAAACTAAAATAAATTAACAATAGGAATATAAAATGGTAGACTATACGGATGCAAGCAATATTAGCTTAGGAAAGTTCATAGCTAGTAAAAACAATGTAGATGAAAAAAATGTAATGTATTTTGCTATAGCTTATGCTATATTTAATGCCATAGAACAAAATGTTGCTGATAAAAATATTATAAATAAATTACATCCTAATTTTTTATCAATTATTAGAAAAACATTAAATGAAGTTAATGAGTTATCTCCTATAGATATAGATGTAGTTAGAAATTATATTCTAAAATTTGCTGATATATATAATAGCAAAATTAGTAGAGATTTTTTAGCTATTAACAATATTTATTCTATTTTTAATATTGATTCCATTTTTGGATTTTCTTTATTAGATTTAGTTAATAAAAATATAGATTTATTTAAAGATGCTACTAAGTTGACTATTCTTTCTAAAGTTATATCTGAGGATTTAAAAAATAAATTCTTAATAGGAGAATAAGCCAATGAAAAATATACAACAAAGTATTGCTGCAGCAATAAGCTTAGGAGAAGCTTTAGAAAACAATAGAGTATCTAGAAGTTTAATAAGTAATTTAAAAGTAGGTTTAGAGAGCGATTTCTCTAAACATATAGAATGTCCTGATTATAAATTTTCTAAAGATTTATCTTCTGTAGGATTAGAAGATGCACTTGTTCAATATCATGATGCAGTTAGTATTATAAAAGAACATACATATTCTAGTATGAAAGATAAGCTTAAAATATCTAAAGAAATTCTTGATGGATTAATAAATAGCTTATCTAATATTACAACTGAATATGAAGTAAATAATGAATTAGTAGATAAATTATTGCATTATTACAATAATGAAGCCAAAGGCTACTGGAGTGTGTATAAAGAAGGTGAAGACAAGATAGAAAAGTTTAAAGAAGAGAAAAAAGAAGAAGATGCAGGGATAGACTTAAGATATGATTCTTCTAATATTATTGCTTTAATTAATGAATCAAAAGTTATAAATGAATCAAATAGAAAAATTCTATTAAATCATTTTGAAGATATTACAAATAGCATAAACAATAGAAATACGCATCATCCATTCTTATCTTTTATTCAAAATTTAACAAATAATAAATCTATAGATGATACAAGCTTCAATGCATATGATGTTATAAATAGCATTAGTACAAAAGTTTCAGCAGTAAAACTTATTGATTTAATAATTAATAACTCTGTATCTAGTGCACTATCTAGCTTTACCAAAAATGGATTTGATTATTACTCTAGAAAGTATTTTGATATTACAGATATAGAAAATATTGGAAAATCTGTAGATGATGATATATCTAAGAAGACAGAATATCTATCTGGATATAGAGCAGATTCTGAGTTGTTGGATTTTTTTAATAATTCTAATCAAAATGGAATATCAATATTTATGTTCTTTGTAAAATTAATTTATAGCAAAGATATTAAAACAAATGAAGAAGCAAATTAATATATACTAGTCTACAATAGACTAGTATATATTTTAAATATTGTTTTCTACTTTTAAATCTATATTATAAATTAAATCTAGATTATTATTGTCATCGATAAACAATGATTTACTTAATGTAAATACATTCTTATCGCTACTATCCACTTTTACTATCTCTTTGTTGTCGCTAGTAATATTTTCTACTTTTACACCTATAACAGTAATACCCAAAGCTTTACTTATAGAATTTCTAATGTCAGATAAAGAAAATTCTCTATTTTCTAAATATCCATGAATAATTCCACCTATTATGTCTTTGTAGTTTTTGATTGTAGCTATTGATAAAGTAATATTTCCTTTAATATATAGAGTAACCACAGGATAAACAACAGAAGAATGGCTAGTAATTAAATTATTAGATATTGTTTTAACTGAGCCCATTTTCTTAATTGGCTTCAGTAGCACATCTGTTTTTTCTAATACATTTTTGTTCAATAATGTTATTCCATGGTTTAACCATGTAGTAATAGTATTTGTATATTCTTTAACATATAATGGATAATTAACATTAGCTACTAAGAACTTATATTCTATCATAAGCAAATCAGCTGCTCTAATAACTCCTGCTGAACCATCTAATATCATATTTCCATTTGTATCTAAAATATAATCTCCAGCTTTGTGTGCAAATATTGGATTGTTATATTCATCCAATATGATTGTACCTTTTTTATGCTTTAATCTATATTCTACATCTACTATTTCTTGTGTACCTGGGTCTCTAACATAGAATAATATACTTTGTGTCTCTTCGTTATATTCATATACATCTTGAGCATATTTAGCATAAGAATCATAAGTATATTTTTTAAACTTTTTATTTGTATAAAAGTTTTTAACATCACTCCATAAGTAAGGAAGCTCTTGTCCAAATTTATATTTTACAGACTCCAATGTTAGTACATTTAAGTATGTTTTATCCTCAATCATAATTAAATCTCCATAAACTGGAGCAACTGTATTTTTTGTTATTGTTGGGTCTAAACTGTATAATGCAATATTTATTTTGTCTTCTATATTTACAATCTTTGTAGTTAATGTAGAAGTTCCACTTGTAATATATAATCCTTGGTCTGCATCAATAAAGAAATTACTGTTTATGTTAAACTCGTAATATAATACTGCTCCATCATTAGCTACTTTAATTTGTTCTGTAAAATATATATATTCAGAAGAGTTGTTTAGCTTAATTGCTAACTGGCAATAATTAAAAGATGCTCTAGCAGCTAAAAATGCATCATTACCAGATACTTGTAGAGTAATTTTATATCCAGATGCACTAATAGATATAGACATTGCTACAATATTACATCTAGGTATAATATCTTGATTTTTAGCTACTACCTTTAACTCTGATAAATATGGATTATCTAAGTCGTATACTCTTGAGTTAATTACATCATAATCTTTTTCTATAATATAATAAAATGGATTATATAAAACATTGTTGCTATTTAAGTAAGCAGCCAATTCTTTTTTTGTCATTTTTGATATATTAAATACATCGTTGTCATTTAGAATTTCAAAAATACCATTATTAAATTTAAATAAGTTTTTTGACTTAATAATTACAGTATCGTTTAATGTTACAATTTTAGACTTATCAGAAATACTATCTAGTTTAAAATTTATAGTGTCCATATACAAGTCTGCTTTAGTATTGATATTAGCCACTGTAGCTACTGGTAGGTTTTTATTGGCTACCAATGTTCTTTTTGTAACAGTATCCCTCTGAAGTGATATTGTAAAGCCTTCTCTGTATGCTTCTTCTTCCTTTTCGCTAAAAGTTATAGCTGTATCAATTTTACCAATAGTGTTGTTAATTACAGAATTACGAATCTCATCTATACTCTTTCCATTTGTACCATAACTCAACATACCTCTAGACACTACAAACTTATTAATGTTTTTCATTACAGATGATTCTGATGTTAAAGTATCTCCTAAAGATATTCCAAATTGATTGCCACTTAATATTTCAACAGGAATGTTCAAATTCCCTTTTGTGGTATATAATATAATTTCTATTCTAGAATTTATTAAGTTTTTTATTTGGTATATCATTGGTAATTCGTACACTATTTTGTTTTCTAAAAACTTAACATAAACAGACGGAGTATCTAAACTAAATATTGTATCATTGTACTCAGTAACTAATTTTATTCTAGTGTTATCGTTGTTAATAGCATATACTTCTGTAAAGAAAAAATTATCTTTAGTTGGAACTTCATAAACAAATTTCTTACTAGAAATAACTGATTCTTGAAACTTTTCTCTTTTAACTTGCTTTACGATTGTTTGGAATACTATCCATTCTACAGAGTCTTTATCTGTTTCTATTATATTATCTAAAATATATAAATAGTCAATTCCTAAACCAGTTTCAGATGTAGATTGCTCTATACTTACTTCTCCAGAATCATAAATAAAAATATCAATTTTATTTAACAGTGTAAAGGCAGTACTATTGATATTTATTTCTGTGTTTACTGGTATACTACATTTTTTATATCCATCACCTGCTACTGCAAAATGCTGAACATCTATCTTTTTAATGTAGAATACAATATTAATACTAGATGGAATAGCTGATATTCCTATAATATCTGCATCAGATATATGCTTGTATAAATCATCAGACTTAGTAGATACAACAGGGAATGTTGTTCTAATATTTATGTCATTCTCATTTATTGCTGCAGATGTTAATGCAGCAGATGTTTCCAATAAGTTAGTAAATGGGTTTGTTGGGTCTGTTAATATTAGTGTTCCATTAGATTGTTTACTTATTTCATCTAGAACAGCAGATACTGCTTTAGAAGGGTCTAATACAAATTGTGTTAATTCCATGCTATTTTCCTAATTATAAATTTATTTTATTTTTTAATATATCCAGTCTTCTGGAATATACCATTCTAACTCTCTTGTGTCTGGATTAATATATGGATACCCTCTATATCTATAAATAGATATTAGATGTCTAGGTATTTTTACTAGAGTAGTTGCTTTACCGTCTAGCATATTTGCAAATTCTGAATTAACTACAGCAGTTGTTTCATTAAACTGTGTAATTAGTATTGGGTCATCTACCATATATCCTACAGATTTAAATACATATTGTAATTCTTTATTAGAATCAGAAAACGGTATCTCTGTATTCATATCGAACATTTGTCCATCCGTAAAGTTTACTGGTACTGAATATCCACTAGCCATAATAGATTCTACTCTAGTTAATGTAGCATCCATTACCAATCTATATACTCTAGTTGTATAAGGTATTTCACCTGCCAATTTATAATCCAAATAATTATCTACCATTCCTTCGAAAAATAAACTATTCCATAAGCACCAGTATCTTAACATCCTACCTATTAAGTTTCCTTCCGAATTTCTAAATGTAGCATTAATGTCATATTGTCCATTTATTTCATATGTTCCATCTATTAAGAAGTATTGCTCTTTTCTTACACCTTCTTTACTTACATATACTGGAGTTACTCTATCTTGTCCTCCAGATATATTCTTTAATGCATTTGTTAGTATAGGTATAAAAGCTTGTTCATTATCTATTAGTGCAGATTTGATTCCAGTCTTATGATAATTATACATTAATCTAGGGTCTAGTGTGCATCTAATTATCCTATTAATAGATAATTCATTTTTATCTAATAAATCATATAGAATTCTATTCATTCTTATATTTTTATCTACCATATTCAATAATGGTCTAACAAAAAAAGCATACCCAGAATTTAATCTTAAGTCTTCAGCTATAATATTTATTTTTTGCTGATTGAATCCAAATACAGCATTTGTATATCTTCTTGATAAGTCCATATTTCCCATTGCTGATAATTCTTCAAATTTTGATACACTTTTAATTGTGGATTTTGCTAGCTTCTCTTCTACTTCTTTAAACTTGTTATTTGCCATATTTAAATCCTTAAATGTATTTTTACATACTTTATAATACCCTTGTAATCAAGTAATTCAAAATAACTCCAATATATGAGAAGTTTATTTTGTGACAATATAAAGAATAATTCCTAAAAAGAAAGGTGCAAAAATGATAGCAACAGTTGGTACGATATTTAATGTTTTAGATGGTGCTCTTAACTTAATCAATAAGAGTGAAGTAGATGATGTAATTAAAAAAGGTAAACTTGGACTAGAAACAAGGGGTTCTATTACAAAGCTAATAGCTGAAACAGTTATAGCTCCTAGAATAATTATTTCTGAGTCTTTAAAGACAAATGCAGATATAGATAAAATTGTAAACTTAAATACTGACATTATTGTAGGTATGCTAAGTAGAGCTTTTTTATTATTGACAAGACTAAAAGGTTTTGAACCAAATGCAGCTTTTGATGTTTTAAAAACTGATAAGAAAACATTTGGTGGATTAGAAAGTTATGGCATAGCAAATGTTGAAAATATTGCTAAACAAATGTATTCTAGTAAAGGTTTAACATTAGGTAAAAATATTACTGTTAGATTAGAGGATGATGAAAAGAAAAAAGACTACAACCAAACTACTGGATTATATTCTAAAGATATAGATTTAAAATTGGAAGTTAAAAATGATAAAGGTGAAATTAAAGTAATAGAAATTCCTATTATTATTAAGTCACATATTAGTTATAACTCTTTAATACAAATCAAAACAAGTTTGATAGATAAGAAATTTGAGAAAGATTTAGGAGAAAGAATATTAGAAGCTAAAGCTGGTATTATTCCTTGGCTAAATGTAGTAATCCCATTTGATATGTGGGCAGAATATGAAAAGAAAAAAATTAATGATACTGAAGAGTTATTAGCATATGCAGAAGAAAGAGGAAGAACATCTATTACTAAATTAGCTACATCTGGTATGCCAGGATTAGGTTCTTATTTAGGTGCATTAGTAATTAGTTTTGATGATTTAGAAGATATTGAAAGCAATGTATTAAGAGGGAAAATTACTAGCTCTAGCAAACTAGAGTTGTTGTTTAATAATTCTCACACTTCACTATTGAATATTGTAGATACTGATTACAACAAATTAACTATCCACACAAAAGACATAGAAGGTCAAAGCATTTTTGATTTAAAAAGCTTAAAGAAAAATAGTAACGGAAATGATATCTCTGATTTATTTAAAGATATCTTAATGAATAAAAGATTTTAGGAGAAAAGAAAATGATAAATAACATTACTGATGTAAAGCTTGGCTTAGTAGAATACTTGCCAGATACTTTTAAAAAGTCAGAACTGATAGAAACTTTTAAAGAGAGTTTAAACTTTTTAAAAACAAATATTACTTTAACTAAAGATGTTGGAGAATTAATTGTAAACGATAATATATCTGAGTATCCACTATTGAAAACTCTATTGACATACAATGGTATCAAAGGTGATAAAGTTGTGATAGCTCTTATGTTTATTCTTGGATTGTTAAATAGCTTAGAAAGTAATAGCAGAGATATTGAGAAAGAACTATTGAATCTACCAGATGTTGTAGTTAAAAACAATATTTTATTGTCAAGTGCTATGCTATTTAAACTAGTAAATGATTATTACTTTATAAATAGATATGTTGCTGAATTATTAAACTACATAGTTGATATATATGGAAATAGTAAAAGAGATGATGCAAGAGAAATAGATATTAAAAACTTAACAGATAATGAATTGTCATTCTTGAAACTAACTAAGTTCTTATCTGAAAATGATAGCTTTGCTAAAAACTTTAGTTCTAACTATCCTGAAGTAATAATAGAATTAGGTTCTAAAGACTCTGAGCCATTCCTTGACACTATTATTAAAAAGATTAAAGGTAAAGGTGCTATTAATATTTTATCTAGTGGATTTAAATATAATCCTATTTATCAAATTGGTAAAATGTTTATTGACTCTAGAGTTAAGAAAGCTAAAACTTTAAAAGAAAGACAAGACATGCTTAAGTTTAAAATTATTGAAGCTCAAACTCTAAATGAAGAGGGAAAGATAGATAATGAAAAAATGAAAAAAGCTATAGCTAAATATCAAGAAGAGATAGATAAAGCAGAATATGAAATTATTAGAATATTAGATAGACATTAAAAAATATATACAGCATGGAATTAACCATGCTGTATATATTGCATTGTTTCTATAGTTATATTTTGATAATGTATAAAATTGCAATTTTTGTGCATTAAATATTTTTTTTATATAAGGAAAACAAAATGAGAAATAGAGGTTACATAGCAAGCTTAGAAGCTGGATTATTATCTGAAGATAATATTGGGGATACATCAGTAGTAGATGGTGAATCTGTATTAGAAGAAATTTCAAACGGATGTGAAGATATTATCCCTGATGGATATACTGAAATTGATGGAGAAATGACTGTAGTTGAAAATTTAGCAGATGCTGTTGAAGAAGAAGAAGTAATTATGAAAGAAGTTGAACTTCCAATGGTTGAAACTGGTACTGAATCAGACTTCAATGCAAATGTTTTAAAAATGCTTGCTGCTTCTAACAGAAGATTAAATACACTAATGGGCGTAGATGAAAGAAGAGGAGCTCCTGTTGCTGCTTTAGAATCAGATGTTTATGGTGGATATAAAAAAGCATTTATGGCTGGATTAGAAGCCAAAGAAGGTTTCTTAAAAAATCTTAAAGAAAATGTTGCTAAAGGTGCTAAGGCTATTTTAGATACAATTAAAAAATGGATTCAAAAAGCATTGGTTTTCTTTAGTGGAGCTGAAAAATCTTCTAGAAAATTAAAAGAAATTTTAGATAAAAAAGAAACAAAAGCTACTGATGCTAAATTATCTGATTCTGACAAACAAGCATTAGCTGATAAATTTGGTGCTTGGATTATACTTGGTGGTACAGTTTCTAACTATTTAAAATATGCTTCTGAATTAACAAAACCTGCT
>JACCEC010109897.1_pt1 | contig 13121 bp, 9 predicted proteins | sample 7450121 | NCBI WGS metagenome assembly JACCEC01 (sample SAMN15323455, study PRJNA562643) | freshwater metagenome | isolation source: river surface water | place: USA:Blue River Watershed | collected 2017-08-18 | reverse complement strand
GGCAACGAGGATTTAGTCTACCCTGCCAAACGGCTGGGGTCAAACCTATTTACTCTGCGTTTTGCTGATTTACAGAAACGCTTGCCGGTGCTGCTGCCCCGCCACTGGTCGCACGGCGCGGTTTACGCCTGCCCTGGCCCGGAGCTTTTGGTTCTGGAAGCGCCTCGAGAACAGCCTCGAGAAGCTTTTCAGCTTCTACCTTTGCCGGAGCCTCAACTGAGGCCTTTGGTGCAGTAAGGGAAATCGGTGACTCTTCACCAGCAGCTTCGTGGGCTGCAACAGTTGAAGCCGCAATCTTGGTAATCACGTTGTTTAGTTCAACGGCTCGCTCAGGTGTTACCACTTTGGCAACCTCTTGCTTCTGGTTGCCACTGCCGCGATTGCGCTTCTTACCTTGGCCCTGCTGGTTTTGCTGTGGTTTTGAATCTTCTGATACGTGGTGCTTTGATCGCATGATCGGTTCGTGGTGAACAATGACACCGCGGCCGGCACACGCCTCACATGGCTCGCTGAACGCCTCTAGCAGGCCAATGCCCAACTTCTTGCGAGTCATCTGCACCAAACCAAGGGAGGTAACCTCGGCGACTTGGTGCTTGGTGCGGTCACGGCTCAGGCATTCCATAAGGCGGCGCTGCACAAGATCGCGGTTTGATTCCAAGACCATGTCGATAAAGTCCACGACGATAATTCCGCCGATGTCGCGCAGGCGCAGTTGTCGAACGATTTCTTCGGCAGCCTCTAAGTTGTTTTTAGTGACGGTCTCCTCGAGGTTTCCGCCTGAACCAACGAACTTTCCAGTGTTTACGTCAACTACGGTCATCGCCTCGGTGCGGTCAATCACCAAAGAACCCCCAGATGGCAAGTAAACCTTGCGATCCAGTGCCTTTGAGATCTGCTCGCCGACTCGGTACTCATCAAAGACATCTCGAGAGCCTTCATACTTCTCGACGCGCTCCAATAGATCAGGCGCGACCGACTTTAGGTACTCCTCGATTACCTCACGAGCGTCATCGCCTGAGATAACCATTTTTTGGAAATCTTCATTGAAGACATCGCGAACAATCTTGACCAATAGGTCTGGTTCGCTGTGCAACAGTACCGGAGCCTGTCCCTTTTCGACCTTCTTGCTAATGGCCTCCCACTGGGCCTGAAGACGCTGCACATCGAGAGTCAGCTGCTCCTCAGTGGCACCTTCTGCCGCGGTGCGAACAATAACGCCAGCATCCTCAGGAAGAATCTCTTTCAGAATTTTCTTGAGACGGGCACGCTCTGAATCAGGCAACTTGCGCGAGATTCCGTTCATTGAACCGTTTGGTACATAAACCAAATAGCGGCCCGGAAGCGAAACTTGGCTAGTTAGACGTGCACCCTTTTGACCGACTGGGTCCTTGGTCACCTGAACCAAGACTGTGTCGCCTGACTTTAGGGCAAGCTCGATGCGGCGCGGCTGGTTGCCGGTCTCGGCAAGCTCCCAGTCAACCTCGCCAGAATAAAGAACGGCGTTACGACCGCGACCCACATCAACGAATGCGGCCTCCATCGAAGGCAAAACGTTCTGGACCTTACCCAAATAAACGTTTCCGATTAGTGAAGCCTCCGAAGCCTTAGCCACGTAGTGCTCAACCAAGATGCCATCTTCAAGCACACCGATTTGAATCTTTCCGTCTTTCGAACGCACGACCATGGTGCGGTCTACGGCCTCACGGCGAGCCAAGAACTCTGACTCAGTAATGATTGTGCGACGACGGCCAGCGTCTCGACCATCACGGCGGCGCTGCTTCTTTGCCTCTAGGCGAGTTGAACCCTTTACCCGAGTTGGCTCGTTGCTTGGCTCTTTTGGCTCACGCGGTGTGCGCACCTTGACGACGGCATTCGGGGCAACATTCGAAACATCACCCTCTTCTCCGGCACGACGGCGAGTGCGTGTGCGTCGATGGCTTTCGCCGTCATCGCTAACATCAGCAACTGGGCGCCCGCGCTTGGCATCGATTACCGGTGTCGGCAAATCTGGCGCCATAAACATGAGTGAAGTTGCAGACAGGGCTGGTGTCGCTGCAGGTGCAACCGGCGTCTCAACGATTAACTCTGTTTCCACAGGAGCCTGATCTGCATTGGCCGCACTGCTCTTTGACTGAGCTTTGGAGGTTGAGCGTTTTACCGGAGTACGCTTCTTGGGTGCCGCGGCAGCATCAACAACCTCATCGATGGTTGCTGGTTGGGCAGTTTTGGCTGACGCGCGCTTTGCGGCTGGCTTCTTGGCAACTTTCTCTGGCTTGTCTAGCTGAAGAATCTCGAGGGCTTCAACGGCAGCCTCAGCTACCTTTTTTGAGCGTCGAACTCGGGCTGGCGTTTCTTCGGTAGCAGGTACGTCTAAGTTTTCTTTTTTCACCATTTCTGGTGCACTCCAAGCTGCTTTCGGCTTGGGCCACACTCACCAAGCGTAAAAGCGTAAATCGTTGCTGACTACTTTTGCAATCAACCAAATCTGTGTTCGAGCAACCCTGTCTTGCGGTGCCGCTGCCCGATGGGTCTTATGCGGTTTCAACGCCGTGGTTCTCGAGAAATCTTGCGTTTTCAGGTGTGGCCTGAAACGACTTCTCTAAGTATGACACTTAGGCGAGCAATTGTCATCAACGCAGCGTGCCATACTGGAATTGTGATCATAGGAAACAACCGCGAAGCTATTTCCACCGAGCCAGGCAAGAGTTTTGGCTGGACCATGATTTGGACGGGCATCCTTGGCTGGATTGCCGCCTTCACCTTGACTTTAGAGCGCATCCACGTGGCGACCAACCCTGATGCAACGCTCAGCTGCGACATCAGCCCTTTTATTTCCTGTAAATCCGTGATGCTAACGCCTCAGGCGGCTCTATTTGGATTTCCAAACCCTTTGATTGGTCTGAGCGCCTTCACTATTCCCGTGGTTATCGGTGTAGCAGTTCTGGCGGGAGCTAAGTTTCCAGCCTGGTTCTGGCGCCTATTCAGCATCGGCGTCACCCTAGGCTTCTTATTTGTTTTGTGGCTGTTCGTACAGAGCTCATTCGTTATCAACGTGCTATGCCCCTACTGCATGGTGGCTTGGGCCGCTATGGTGCCAATGTTCTGGAAAGTTGTTTTATTTGGCGCCAAGGACGGGTTCATTGATACGCCACTTAGATTTGTTGGTTTCTTTGACCGCGCCTACGACAAGGCCTGGGCGTTCACCATCGGCACAGAACTGTTGATCATCTTTGTAATCGTTCTGCGCTTCTGGCAGTGGTGGCCAACCCTGTTCTAGGCAGGGCCTTCTTAGAACCAGAGAGCAAGTTCTCGTTCTGCCGACTCCGGTGCATCTGAACCGTGCACTAAATTCTGCTGAACCTTCAGCCCCCAGTCGCGGCCCAGGTCTCCACGAATGGTGCCTGGCGCTGCAACAGTTGGGTCGGTTGCGCCAGCCAAAGATCGGAAACCCTCAATAACGCGGTGCCCTTGCAACTTGATGGCAACAACGTCGCCAGAACCCATAAATTCAACCAGCGGCTCATAGAAAGGCTTGCCTTCGTGCTCCGCGTAGTGGGCGGCCAACAACTCACGGCTTGGGGTGAACTTCTTTAGGTCTGCCACGACATAGCCCTTGCTCTCGCAACGAGCGATGATTTGACCGATCAGGTTGCGCTTCACACCATCAGGCTTGATAAGTACCAAAGTCTGCTGAATTTCTGACATTTACTGCTCCTCTGTTGGTGTGTTTTGCGCAAGCCCGCGTTCGTACGCGGCTCGAGCTTTGTCAATAGTGCTGCCGGCAATCATGGCCCAAGCCCACAGGCATACAAAAATACCGCCGATTACGTACATCAACGGAACCCAAATACCCGTGGCAACCACTACGAGCTGCAAGAACCAGCCCCAGGCGTAGGAAAACTTTTTACCCAGGACAGCCGGAGTGAGAATTAGCAAAAATGAAATTGACAATCCCACGGCCCAGACCGTCGGCCCGTCAGCCACCTTTAGCCCAAAGGCAACCAGCATGGCAAAGAAGACCACAAAAGATTCAAAAGCCATGAGCATTGAACCTAGGGTTCGCTGTGTTGAACGATTACGCATCTTGTTCCGCCTCGATTTGCTTGAGTCTAAGAATTTCTCCGACGAGAGTTACTGATCCAGTCACCACAACAGCACTTGACTGCCCCGCCGGAAGAAGGTTGATAGCTTCGGCGAGAGCCCACCCAGGATTAGCCTGGATGCGGACCCGATCCTGGCCAAAGATTTCGGTCGCAATATTCGCTAACTCTTCGGCCGGAATCGCACGTGGTGACGGCGACTGAGTGATGATGAATTCAATAAATGAGTCATCTAGTGCCTGCAGCAAAGCACGTGCATCTTTGTCAGCCAGGACAGATATCACGCCAACCGCATATGGAGAACCAAAATCAGCCTTTAGAGCGTTCACCAAAGACTGGGCGCCATCTGGATTATGGGCTGCATCTAGAATCACGAGCGGATCACGCGAAACCACCTGAAGTCGGCCCGGTGAAGAGAAATCCGCAAAGGCTGCTCGAACCACATCATCGAGGATTCGTTGGTCGCCGCCACCCAAAAAAGCCTCTACCGCGGCAACGGCCAGGGCAGCATTCTGTGCCTGATAGTAACCGTGCACTGGCAAGTTAAGGTCGTGATATTCACCCGCTAGAGTGCGAATGGCAACAGTCTGGCCAAGCAGATTAGGTTCCGAAGATAAAACCTCAAATCCAACGCCATACTTGGTCATTCGTTCGGCCAACTCCGACGAGCGTGCCTCGATTTCGGCAAACGCCTCTGGAGGCTGGCTGGCGCTGAGAACAATAGCTCCAGGCTTAATGATTCCGGCCTTTGTCTTGGCAATTTCGGCAATAGTACTGCCAAGTCGGTCAGCATGATCCATTGAAATAGGGGTAAAGACTGCCACGTCACCATCTGCAACGTTGGTGGAATCCCACTCGCCACCCATGCCAACTTCGAGCACCAGTACGTCCACCGGAGCATCGGCAAAAATAGCGAATCCGAGCACTGCCAAAGCCTCAAAGAATGTCAGCGGCCCCTCGTTCTTGGCCGCTAACTCAGAGTCCACGAGCTCCAGAATTGGCTCAATTTCGGTCCAGATTGTGTGTAAACGCTCGTCAGAAACCGGCTCGCCGTCAACTGACATTCTCTCGTTTAGCTTGACGAGGTGAGGGCTGGTGAAACGCCCAGTCCTGAGCCCGTGCTCACGGAGTAGCCTCTCCACAAACCTTGAAGTGCTGGTCTTGCCGTTAGTTCCGGTGATGTGAATCACTCGATAAGCCTTCTGAGGGTCACCGAGCAATTCGGTGGCTCGGAGAGTTGGCTCAAGGCGAGGGCGAATCTCATTTTCAGGCACTCGCTTCAGCAGCGCCACCTCTACTTCTTTGCCTTTGAGCTCCCAGTAAAGGTCGTCATCAATGTAGTCGCTCAACGCTTCTCCACCACAACCTGAACCAGCTGCCCCTCGCCTACCGAAACACCATTCGCTAGGGACTGAACTTCAACCGTTTCTAGCTCTACCGAAAGAGTCTCTGATTTGACTAGGTCCTCATGCACCGAAACCGCCGCCAAGACTGCTGCATCCGCTGAAACTGTCAATTTGATGCGGTCAGAAACGTCAAAGTCAGCCTCTTTACGGGCATTTTGAACGGCACGAATAATGTCACGTGCAAGACCCTCAGCTGCCAGCTCCTCTGAAACCGAGCCATCAAGGATCAAGAATCCAGTTGGCAAAATTCCAATGTGGTCGGTTGACTGATCCTCGGATTCAGTGTTGGCAACGAGGTCGATTGTGTATTCGCCATCGATTAACTCAATGCCACCAACAAGCACAACGCCATTTTCATCTGACCAGTCATTGGCCTTTGCCGCTTGAATAACTGCCTGCACACTCTTGCCGATTCTTGGCCCAGCCGCGCGAGAGTTGACAGTAAGCCGTTTTACCACGCCAAATTCGTCTGTTGAGTCGAGTGACATTTCGACCAACTTGACTGCCTTTACGTTCAATTCGTCGGCAATAATTGCGCTGAATTGTTGCAGGGACTCCGCATTTCGGGTGACTACGGTCAGTGCTGCCAGAGGCAGGCGAACACGAAGCCCAGCAGTCTTTCGCAAACTGTTTGCCACCGAGCTCACGGTGCGCACTTGGTCCATGGCCTCAACTAACTTGGCATCGTGAGGCAAGTGAGCAGCCTTTGGCCAGTTTTCTAGGTGCACGCTTCGGCCGTTGGTTAGACCGCGCCAAATCTCTTCGGTGACCATTGGCAACAGTGGTGCAGCCACGCGGCAGACTACCTCTAGCACGGTGTAAAGGGTGTCAAACGCTTCGGCAGAGCCCTCCCAGAAGCGGTCGCGTGAGCGGCGAACGTACCAGTTAGTCAAAACATCAGCAAAGTCACGCAGTGCGCTGGTTGCCGAGTACGAATCAAACTTGTTCAAATTTGATTCAACATCGATCACCAAATCATGTGCCTTTGAAAGCAGGTAACGATCTAGAACGTCACTGCTGTCAACCGACCACTTGGCCTCGTAGTTTGAAGCGTTGGCGTAAAGCGAGAAGAAGTAGTAGGTGTTCCAGAGCGGCAGCAAAAGTTGACGCACACCCTCGCGAATTCCCTGCTCGGTGACGATTAGGTTTCCACCACGAAGAATTGGGCTTGATAGCAAGAACCAACGCATGGCGTCAGCACCGTCGCGGTCAAATACCTCGTTAACATCTGGGTAGTTGCGCAGCGACTTAGACATCTTCTGCCCATCATTTCCCAAGATGATGCCGTGTGAGACTGCCGACTTAAATGCCGGGCGATCAAAGAGTGCAGTAGAAAGCACGTGGAGTGTGTAGAACCAACCACGCGTTTGACCAACGTACTCAACGATGTAGTCACCAGGGTTGTGCGATTCAAACCACTCACGGTTCTCAAACGGGTAGTGCGCCTGAGCGAAAGGCATCGAGCCAGATTCAAACCAGCAGTCCAAGACCTCAGGAACTCTGCGCATGGTTGATTTGCCAGTTGGATCGTCTGGGTTTGGTCGAGTCAGCTCATCGATTACCGGGCGGTGAAAATCGGTTGGTCGAACGCCAAAATCACGCTCTAACTCGTCGAGTGAACCATAAACATCAATACGCGGGTAGTTTGGGTCGTCAGATTTCCAAACCGGAATCGGCGCACCCCAGAAACGGTTTCGGCTAATCGCCCAGTCACGAACATTCTCTAGCCACTTGCCAAAAGAACCGTCTTTGGTGTGATCCGGGGTCCAGTCAATCTTTTGGTTTAGTTCAAGCATGCGATCTCGCAGCTTTGTGGTTTCAACGAACCATGAAGAAACAGCCTTGTAGATCAGCGGGTTCTTGCAGCGGTAGCAGTGAGGGTAAGAGTGCTCGTAGCTAGACTGACGCAAAACTCGGCCAGCGTTTTTGAGGTACTGCGAGATTGGCTTGTTGGCCTCAAAAACATGTTGTCCCTCAAAATCGGTGATTAGTGAGTTGAATTCACCGCGCTCATTGATTGAAACGTAGGTTGGAATTCCTGCCTCGTTACAGACGTTTTGGTCATCTTCACCGTAGGCCGGAGCCTGGTGAACAATGCCGGTACCGTCTGAATCGGCCACGTATTCCGCAACGACTACCTGCCAAGCATTGGCAATATCAAACTTCGATGCGTCGGCGTAGTAGTCAAAAAGTCGTTCGTATCGAATTCCCGCTAGGTCTGCGCCTAGGACGGTCTCGAGAATGCCGGCACTAGCGGCCTCGGCTGATTCGTAACCCAAATCTTTGGCGTAACCGGCTAGAAGCGACTTGGCAATGATGTACTTGGTGCCCGCAGCTCCGCCGTCGGTGGCGCCAGACTCGCCAGCAACAACAACTGCGTACTCGATATTTGGTCCGACCGCCAAAGCGAAGTTGGTTGGCAGAGTCCAAGGTGTAGTGGTCCATGCCAACAGACGCGCACCCTCAAATTTTTCGCCAGCTGAGATTGGGAAGGTCACGGTCAGTGTTTGGTCCTGACGGTTCTTGTAAACCTCGTCATCCATGCGCAGTTCATGGTTAGAAAGAGGTGTCTCACAGCGCCAGCAATAAGCCAAAACCTTGAAGCCCTCATAAATCAGACCCTTTTTGTGCAGTTCGCTGAAAGCCCAAAGCACTGACTCGGTGTAGTCCTTGTCGAGAGTTTTGTAGTCATTGTCAAAGTCAACCCAGCGGGCCTGACGGGTTACATAGCTGCGCCATTCCTCGGTGTACTTCAACACCGATGTCTTGCAATACGCATTGAATTTATCGATACCGAACTTTTCAATCTCTGGGCGACCGGAGATCTTGAGCTGGCGTTCTGCCTCTACCTCAGCTGGCAGACCGTGGGTGTCCCAGCCGAAGCGGCGCTCCACTCGGTAACCCTGCATGGTCTTGAAACGAGGAACCATGTCTTTGGCGTAGCCGGTAAGCAGGTGACCGTAGTGAGGCAGACCGTTAGCAAATGGAGGACCGTCGTAGAAGACAAACTCCTCGGCACCCTCAGCTTTACGCTGATCGATCGATGCCTGGAAAGTACCGTCAGCCTGCCAGTAGCCAAGAATTTGCTCTTCTAACTTTGGGAAACTTGGGCTTGGGTTTACGCCCTCGCGCGCGGCGTTAGAGGAGTCATTTTTCTTGGGATACATGCAAGGCTTTCTTAGCTGTAATCAGAAGGATTTCTAGTATCAATGTTAACCTGTAACAAACCCTTTTTTTGGAGACTTTCAGCGTGAATACTGCCCCATCTGGCTCATTGAGCAACATCCTTGCCACAGCGACTACACCCGACAAGGTGGGAGTCGAAGGGCTCGAGGACAAATGGGCCCTTCGTTGGGAAGAAGAGGGCGTTTACCGCTTTCGCCGAGAAGCAACTCGAGAGCAGATTTACTCGATCGACACTCCACCACCAACCGTCTCTGGTTCACTTCACGTAGGCCACGTATTTAGCTACACACACACCGACGTGGTTGCTCGCTTTAAGCGCATGTCAGGCCTCGAGGTTTATTACCCAATGGGCTGGGACGACAATGGTTTGCCTACTGAACGCCGAGTACAGAACTTCTTTGGAGTTCGCTGCGACCCATCACTGGCATACATTGAAGACTTCGTTCCACCGTTTGAGGGAGGCGACAACAAGAGCTCAAAGGCGGCCGACCAGGTGCCAATCTCACGCCGAAACTTCATTGAGCTTTGTGAGCGCCTGACCACCGAAGACGAGAAGCAATTCGAAGCCCTTTGGCGCCGGTTGGGTCTCTCGGTTGACTGGAATCAGACTTACCAGACTATTTCGCCAGCTGCTATTGCAGTCTCGCAGAAAGCGTTCTTGAACAACCTAGAACGCGGTGAGGCCTACCAGTCAATGGCGCCGACTCTTTGGGACATCACTTTCAGGACCGCTGTGGCTCAGGCCGAGCTTGAAGATCGCGAGCAACCGGGTGCTTACCACCGCTTGGGTTTCGACGGCCCAGAAGGCAAAATCTTCATTGAGACCACCCGTCCAGAGCTTCTTCCTGCTTGTGTTGCCCTAGTAGCCCACCCTGATGATGAGCGCTACCAGGGTCTGTTCGGCAAAACTGTGAAGACTCCCCTATTCGGTGTTGAGGTTCCGGTAGTTGCCCACCGCCTTGCTCAGATTGACAAGGGTTCAGGAATCGCCATGATCTGTACCTTCGGAGATGTCACCGACGTAATTTGGTGGCGCGAACTAGACCTGCCAAACCGAGCAATTTTAGGTTGGGACGGCAGAATCATCGAGGAAATGCCTGAAGCAATCACCTCTGAGCAGGGCAAGGCAGCTTATGCCGAACTGGTTGGCAAGACAGTTTTCTCAGCTAAGCAGAGGGTAGTTGAGCTACTCAAAGAGTCTGGCGATATGGTCGGAGACCCAAAGCCAATCACTCACGATGTCAAGTTTTTTGAAAAAGGCGATAAGCCACTCGAGATTGTCTCAACTCGACAGTGGTACATCCGCAACGGTGGTCGCGATGCGGCCCTTCGCGAGCGCCTAATCGAGCTGGGTAAAGGCTTGAACTTCGTTCCAGACTTCATGCGCGTGCGTTTTGAAAACTGGGTGAATGGGCTAACAGGAGACTGGTTAATATCACGCCAGCGTTTCTTTGGAGTCCCAATCCCGGTTTGGTATCCGCTCGATGCAAATGGTGAGGCGCTCTATGACCAGCCTTTGGTGCCAACTGAGGCGCAACTTCCGGTAGATCCGTCTACCGATGTTCCTGATGGCTACATTGCCGCTCAGCGCGGGGTTGCTGGCGGGTTCATCGGCGAAATGGACATCATGGACACTTGGGCAACCTCTTCGCTAACCCCGCAGCTGGCCGGCGGTTGGATTGAAGACCCAGAGAAGTTTGCAAAGGTCTTCCCTTATGACTTGCGCCCTCAAGGCCAAGACATTATTCGCACCTGGCTTTTCTCAACCTTGCTGCGCGCCGAACAGGAACACGGTGAGCTGCCTTGGACTAACGCTGCGATTTCGGGTTGGATTCTTGACCCTGACCGCAAGAAAATGTCAAAGTCCAAGGGAAACGTCGTGGTTCCAGCCGAGCCAATTGACAACCACGGCGCCGATGCAGTGCGCTACTGGGCAGCATCTGCCCGGCTGGGTACAGATGCCGCTTTCGACGAAGGGCAAATGAAGGTTGGTCGCCGACTAGCCGTCAAGTTGCTCAACGCAGCAAAGTTCACCCTTTCATTCGACGTGCCAGCCGGGTCGACTGAGGTCACTGAGCCACTGGATCAGGCAATGTTGCTGAGCCTGGCAGATGTGGTAACAGCGGCAACCGACGCCTTCGAGGCCTATGACCACACCAAGGCACTTGAACTAACCGAAAAATTCTTCTGGGGTTTCACTGACAACTACCTCGAACTTGTTAAAGACCGCGCCTACAACGCAGATGGCTCGGTAAGCGCCGAACAGCAGGCCTCTGCGGCAATTGCTCTGCGCACGGCACTACACACAATGTTGCGCCTTTTTGCCCCGTTCCTGCCTTTTGCAACCGATGAAGTTTGGGGCTGGTGGCAGAAGGATGCCGGATCAATTCACCGTGCCAGCTGGCCAACAGTGCGAGAAATTGCCGCCAACCTAGACGCCTCGAACCACGGGCTACTTGAACTTGCCGCTACAGCGCTTGTGGGCGTGCGAAAGGCCAAGTCAGACGCCAAGGTGTCTATGAAGGCTGCTGTTGAGTCTGCAGTTATCGAAGCGCCTGCGGCCGTTTTGACGAGCCTCAGATTGCTTGAGGCAGACCTCAAGGCAGTTGGACGGATTGCCACTCTCGGCTACGCCGAAGCTGAAGAGTTTGCCATGGTAGACGTGATTCTTGCCGAGGTTTCCGAAGCCTAAAGTTTGAATACAGAAAAGCCCCTGACTTTGACCTAAGTCGGGGGCTTTTGTCTCCCCCTGAAACTAGGAGGAAAAGTTCTAACTAGGCGGATTTCTCTTGTCTAGTTGATTTGAATGGCTCAACATGTGGAGCAGCACCGTCAACGACAACGTTCTTCGTGATGCGCACAACGCCTTGCTCTTCACTGCCTGGAATCTCAAACATTACCGGTCCAAGAATCTCTTCCATGATGGCTCGAAGCCCACGGGCACCTGTTTCACGAGCCACAGCCAAATCAGCAATGGCGACCAGTGCATCATGGTCAAACTCAAGCTCAAAACCATCTAGCTCGAACATGCGTTGGTACTGCTTGACTAGGGCATTCTTTGGTTCTGTGAGGATCTGCATCAAAGCAGCACGATCAAGCGGCGTAACGCTAGCTAGAACCGGAAGGCGACCAATGAATTCCGGAATCAATCCAAATTTGCGAAGATCTTCCGGCTGCACCTCGGTAAAGATCTCGGTGTTGTCATTCTTGCCAGCGATTGGGGCACCAAAACCGATTCCCTTTTTTCCGGCTCTAGCCGAAATGATTTCTTCAAGACCAGCAAATGCGCCAGCAACAATAAATAAGACATTGGTGGTGTCTAGTTGAATGAATTCTTGCTGTGGGTGCTTGCGCCCGCCTTGTGGCGGAACTGACGCAACGGTTCCCTCAAGAATTTTCAGTAGGGCCTGCTGAACGCCTTCACCAGAGACATCTCGGGTAATTGAGGGGTTCTCTGCCTTACGTGAAATTTTGTCGATTTCGTCGATGTAAATAATGCCGGTCTCGGCTCGCTTCACGTCAAAATCGGCCGATTGCAAAAGCTTGAGCAAAATGTTTTCTACGTCTTCACCTACGTAACCAGCCTCGGTCAAGGCAGTTGCATCAGCTACGGCAAAAGGTACGTTTAGCCGCTTGGCCAGAGTCTGCGCCAAGTAGGTCTTACCACAACCGGTAGGGCCAATCATCAATATGTTTGATTTGGCAATCTCGATTGAGTCATGCTCTTTGCCCGCAGCGGTGAGTGTTCCGCGAGAGCGAAGACGCTTGTAGTGGTTGTATACCGCCACCGAGAGCGCCTTCTTGGCTTGGTCCTGACCGATAACGTATTCGTCTAGGAAACCCTTGATCTCACGGGGCTTTGGAAGGTCGATTTCTTCAACACCTTCGGCAACCGCAGCACCTAGCTCTTCTTCGATGATTTCGTTGCAGAGCTCTATGCACTCATCACAGATGTAAACACCTGGACCAGCAATCAACTTGCGCACCTGCTTCTGGCTCTTTCCGCAGAAAGAGCACTTAAGCATGTCGCTGGATTCGCTTAGCTGAGTCATGTAAAAACCTTATTGCCTAGAAGTGACAAAGCGGATGAGCCTCGCCCATCCGCCTTGATCAAGTTTGTTTACGCGTTCTTGCGCGAGGTCAACACCTGGTCGATCAAACCGTAATCCAGGGCTTCCGGAGCGGTAAGAATCTTATCGCGGTCGATGTCTCGGTTGACTTCTTCGATTGAACGCTTCGAGTGCTTTGACAAAGTTGATTCGAGCCATTCACGCAAACGCATAATCTCTTTAGCTTGAATCTCAATGTCTGATGCCTGACCACGGCATAAACTGACCCATGAATAACCTCACTCATAAAGTGCTGTGGAGTCGGCGGAGCCCATCCGCGTTCTTGACCAATACGGCCAAAGCCAGCTAGGTATGCCGGC
>JACCEC013198392.1_pt1 | contig 13123 bp, 10 predicted proteins | sample 7450121 | NCBI WGS metagenome assembly JACCEC01 (sample SAMN15323455, study PRJNA562643) | freshwater metagenome | isolation source: river surface water | place: USA:Blue River Watershed | collected 2017-08-18 | reverse complement strand
GAAGTAGAGGAGGAGGGAAGGGGTGAGGGGTAGTCGTGCGTCACCAGTCAACCGATTTGATGATATCCTGGTGTTGCAGAGGGTTGAGTGGAAATCTTGGGGCAATTGTTGCATCCATGAGCACTCATCCCTAGTACCGTTTGGTGCGGTTAAAAAGAATACGATATTAATGATGTTTCCATCTAAATTTCCCCAAGACAATGAGCGTTCTGAAGAAACCTACGTCACCCTGACCGATGAACAGGGGCGATCGCTGGTTTGCACCTTACAATCCTCAATTCAGTTAGAAGATCAAGAGTATGGATTGCTTCTACCTGTGGATGCGCCCATCGAGATTTTAACTTGGAATGACGAGGAGGATGATGATGAATCTGCCGTTCCTGTAGAATCCGAAGCAGAAATTAACAGAATTTTCAAAACAGCTAAAGCGGTTTTAGCAGAACAGAATTTGGATTTAAAAAGGACAGGAATTACCCTAACGGTAGAAGGAGAATTACCCGAATTTCCCGACGAAGAAGAATCCAATTCTAATCTTGATTCTTCTGAAGCAGACGAACAAGAATTTGAGGAACTTCTGTGGTTAGCAAGTTTCTATCACGAAGAGCAAGAATATGGTATTTACACCCCGGCTGAACCGTTTTTTATTCTGGCTAAAGCCGATGAACGGGGAGAATATCAACAACTCACCCCGGAAGAGTTTAAGCTCTTAGAACCTCTGTTACCGATGATCGAAGATCAACTCTTTGATGCTTTAGACGAATAGATTAAGATTAGTTGATCTGTTTTGACTAAATCTCTCTTTAAAGGGAGAGGGGCAGGGTTGCAGTAACAGGTAAAATCAAGTTTTGATTTGGGAGTAGCAATTTGGAAATTGCAAAAACGAAGCCAAAGAAACCTCAAAAGCAACAAACCGTTAAACGGTTTTCCAGAGGTTTTTTTTATCTTCTTATCCTACCCGCAATTTGGGGATTTTTGGGATGGCAAGGTTGGATGTGGTGGAGTTGGGCGAGTGCGGCTCCCCAAAGTGAAGAACAGGTGAATGCTGCTAGTGGAAGTGGAAACCGTGTGAAAATTCTGATTCCCCCAGGAACCTCTAGTCAGCAAATTGGGGAAGATTTGAAGGCGGCGGGATTAATTCGTTCCGATTTAGCTTGGCGACTTTGGGCGAGATGGTTAATCTTCAAAGATCCCCAAGGTGATTTTAAAGCGGGAGCTTATTCTCTGTCTCCGACTCAACCTTTAAGTGAAGTCGCCTCTAAAATCTGGAATGGGGAAGTAATGACCTTGAGTTTTACCATTCCCGAGGGATGGTCAATTCAACAAATGGCTGAATATTTTGAACAACAAGGCTTTTTCTCGGCGGAGGAATTTCTCGCCGCGAGTCGTCAAATTCCAACTCAAGATTATCCTTGGTTGCCTCAAAATTTGCCCTTACTGGAAGGTTTTTTATTCCCCGATACTTATCAACTGGATGCTGGGGAAGTGACACCCCAAGCGGTTATTCGTCAAATGTTAGACCGCTTTGAATCCTCGGCTTTACCTGTTTATCAACAAGCTAAATCTCAAACGAATTTGAGTTTAAATGAATGGGTAACACTGGCGAGTATTGTAGAAAAAGAAGCGGTTGTTTCTCAAGAACGCAATTTGGTTTCTGGAGTGTTTCACAATCGTTTACAAAAAGGAATGCAACTAGCCTCTGATCCGACGGTAGAATATGCCTTGGGAATTCGGCAAACGGTTGATCAACCCCTAACCTTTAAACAGGTGGAAACTCCTTCTCCCTACAATACTTATCTCAATGTAGGTTTACCGCCAACGGCGATCGCTAGTCCGGGTTTAGCGAGTTTAAAAGCGACTCTAACGCCGGAAAAAACCGACTATCTTTACTTTATGGCCCGTTACGATGGAACCCATATTTTTAGCCGTACAGAAGCGGAACATCAATCGGCAATTGCTGAAGTTGAACGCAATCTTTCAGCCCAATAAGTTAGTCATGGGATTGCCATCAGTGGTGATCAATTCAAACCTCTCAAATGGGTGCGATTTTCCGCTAAAATCAAAAAGCTAAAATTGTATTTTTATTATGTCTTGGGGGAAACTCTTACAGCCCGATTTAGTTCTGGGCGATTGCGTTATACATTTGACACCGGATCTCTTACAACAGCACGACATTAAGGGAATGGTGCTCGATGTAGATGAAACCTTAGTTCCGATTACGGAAAAGTCCGTGTCGGAACATCTCAAAGGTTGGGTCGATACCTTCAAACCTCATACTTGTCTATGGTTGGTTAGTAACAATATTAGTCAATCTCGCATTGGCAGTATTGCGGAAACCCTGAATTTACCTTACATTAGCGGCGCGGGTAAACCTTCGCGACGGAAACTTAAGCGCGCTGTGGAAGCGATGAATTTACCTGTGGAACAGGTGGCAATGGTTGGTGATCGTTTATTTACGGATGTGTTAGCGGGAAATCGTTTAGGAATGTTTACGATCTTGGTTGAACCAATGGTTGACCCCACCCTGATGCCTCCGGCTAATTCTGTGCGAAATATTGAAGTGTGGATCTCCAAAATGCTAGGGGCAACCCTGCACTGATGACAAGGACAATCGGTTTTTTCTGTCGCTAGAATTTCTGAAAATCTAAAGAAAAGCTTATGAAATTTTATCAAGTTAAAGGGTTATGGGGTTATTTTAATGACTCAATAATCAAGCGATTCAGCTTATATAAATACCCTTACCTGAGAAAAGCTTCAATTCCTCTGTAAAACGCCAGCCTTCCCTGCTTTGGGGGGGTTGGCGTTTTACGATCAACTGTCAACTGTTAACCGTCAACTGTCAAAACTCTCTATGTCTCAAACCCTTGTTATTAAAATTGGTACATCAAGTTTAACTCAGGCTACAACTGGACATTTAGCGTTATCGACGTTGGCGACCTTAGTCGAAACCTTGACTCGGTTGCGCTATCAAGGGTATCGAGTAGTTTTGGTTTCTTCCGGTGCGGTGGGAGTCGGACGCGCTCGCTTAGGATTAACCGAACGTCCCCGCACCATTGCCTTAAAACAAGCGGTGGCGGCGGTGGGTCAAGGTCGGTTGATGCGGGTTTATGATGATTTATTTAGTTCCCTGCAACAACCCATTGCTCAAGTGTTGCTAACGCGGGGAGATTTAGTTCAACGCAATGGTTATGTGAATGTTTATAATACCTTTCAACAACTTTTAAAATTAGGGGTAATCCCTATTGTTAATGAAAATGATACCGTTGCTGTTGATGAATTAAAATTTGGGGATAATGATACCCTTTCGGCGTTAGTTGCAAGTTTGGTTGAGGCAGATTGGTTATTTTTATTAACAGATGTTGATCAATTATATTCGGCTGATCCTCGTGAAAATCCCAATGCCCAACCCATTAGTTTAGTCACCAGTATGAAACAGTTGGAAGAATTCCAAATCCAAACGGGAGATTCTCGGAGTGGTTGGGGAACTGGAGGGATGATTACTAAAATTGAAGCCGCACGAATTGCAACGGGATCTGGGGTCAGAACGGTAATTACAGAGGGGAAATACCCCCAAAATTTAGAGAAAATTTTACAAGGAGAAGCCATTGGGACTCAATTTGAACCCCAAATTAGATCTGTTAATTCTCGCAAACATTGGATTGCTAATGTTTTAATTCCGATGGGCAAATTATATTTAGATGCAGGAGCAGTTCAAGCAATTTCTAAAGGCGGAAAATCTTTATTAGCGGCAGGAATTACACAAATTGAAGGGGCGTTCATGGTTCAGGATTCTGTGCAAATTTGTAATGAGGAAGGAAAAGAAATTGCGAGAGGATTAGTTAATTATAGTCATAACGAATTACAAAAAATTCAAGGTTTACATTCAGATAAAATTCCTGAAATTTTAGGCCATGAAGGGGCAGAAACGGTTGTTCATCGAGATAACTTAGTGATGAGTTAATCCAGATTAAAGCCGTTGCTCAAAAGATCTGAATGTTAATCCAAAAACCGGAATCTGAACGGATTTTAAAGCAAAAAATGGAAAAACCGCTTAAAATTGATGGTTGTTCAAACCTTTTAAATTTTCAATGACGTTATCAGAATCTTGGACAAAGGAGTGGCGTTTTCAACTGGAAAATGACTACCCCAACTCTAACTCAAAAACACGAGAAACCTTGATTCGTTGGTTACTGGGAGAACATTCTGAATCTTTAGAGACTCTCCCTCCTGACCAACAAGACCGGATCAAACAAGGGTTAAACTTTCGCTATGGGATTCTCAAACAACGCTATTTAGAGGTGTCTCCTGAAAAAGCTTATCGCAATTTAATGCAGCGATTAGGAAGTTTAGTTATTTTGCGGCAAAAAGTACGTTTGTGGGTGGCGACCAGTCGAGATCGTCAACGTCAAGTGGTGGATGTTTTACAAGAAGTGGTACAGGAAATGTTGAATAGCGATCGCTATTTACAACAACAAATGCAATGGATTTCTCAATGTACCTCTGACCCCCAATTAAGAAATGCTTTATTATTAACAACCCTAGAAGAATATTGTCTGCGTCCTATTCGCAATCAACCGTTATTAGTTTATCGATTTGTTAACTATTTACGTCGCACTCAACGGGGAGGATTAACCCAAGTTCCCACCGGAGAATGGATTAAACAGTTATCGGATGAAATTCTATCAGATGAAACAGATGAAACCATTAGTTTATTAGATCATCAAGCGATTTCTCGTTATGATGATGAACAATATTTTCAAACCCAACAAAACCAACGGTTAACGGTGCAAGCGGAATTTGAAGCGTATTTAATTAAAAATGTTGATCCGATTTCGGCACAATGGTTGCGGTTATATTTACAAGGATTATCCCAAGAAGCGATCGCCCAAAAGCTGAATTTACCCATTAAACAAGTTTATCGTCTGCGGGAAAAAGTCAGTTATCATGCGATTAAAAATTTTACCTTAAAACAAAACCCAGAATTAGTCACCAGTTGGTTAGGAACCTCTTTATCCGAACATCGTTTAGGGTTAACTTCTCAGCAATGGCAAGAATTTTGGCAAGGTTTAACCCCAACCCAACAAGAAATTCTGGAACGTTTAAAAGCTGGAGAAATCTTAGAAGCTATTGCAAAATCTTTAAAGGTTAAAGTCACTCAAATTCAAACTGAATGGACAACCATGTATTTAAAAGCTCAAGATATTCGGAATCAATCCTAATGCCTCAAACCACAACCTGCTGATCCGTTAGGTAATTTTTACAAGGATTTATCTCACACAAATTGCGTTAATATAAGATTGATAAATGCAGCCATCTCCTAAACCGAGCCCTGTCAAAAGCAAGTTATGACCTATGATTCCACAAAAACTGACCTTGAAAAATTTCCTCAGCTACCGACAAGCAACCCTGGATTTTAGTGGTTTACATACCGCTTGTATTTGTGGTTCTAATGGGGCGGGAAAATCCTCTTTATTAGAAGCAATGGCTTGGGCAATTTGGGGAAATAGTCGGGCAGAATCGGAAGATGATATTATCTACATGGGAGAAGTAGAAGCTCGTGTGGATTTTACCTTTATTAGTCAGGGTAACTTGTATCGGGTAATTCGTAACCGTCGCCGAGGTCAGTCAGGAACCTTAGAATTTCAAGTGGCTACGACTCCATTACAAGAAATTGAAGATTTAGATTCTTTGAAATTTCGCCCCTTAACTGAACGGGGATTAAGAGCGACTCAACAAAAGATTTTAGATTACTTAAAATTGGATTATGATACCTTTATTAATTCCGCTTATTTGAGACAGGGACGGGCGGATGAGTTCATGATCAAACGTCCGACGGAACGAAAAGAAATTCTCGCTAGTTTATTAAAATTAGATCAATATGATGGGTTATCGGAAAAAGCTAAAGATTTAGCCCGTGAGTATAAAGCCCAAGGAGAAATTTTAGAACAAACCTTAAACTCAAATCAAGCTAAAATTATCCAAAAAGGTCAACTCGAACAGGATATTATTCAGTTACAAACGACTATTGATCATCTTCAAGAAAAACAAATCCAAGATCGGGATTATTATCAACAGTTACAAGCTCAACAACATCATCGTCAAGCCTGGGAAAAGTTACTGATCGGACAACAGCAACAGCATCAGACTTTTTCTCAAGATTATCGACGTTTACAACAGGAATTAACAGCAACTCAACAACAATGTCAAGAACTCGAAGCGGTCTTACAACAAGAAACAGAAATTCAAGCCGGATATACCCATTTTCAAACTTTACAAACTACGGAAGAATCTTTATCCAGTCAATTTAAACTGTATCAAGAATATCAACAGCATCGTCAACAGTTACAAGAACAACAACGTGAACATCTCAATGACTTACAACAGCAAATTCAAACGGTACAAGCACGGTTAGAAGCCTTAACCCAACAGGAACAAGATTATTTACAAATTTTAAGCCAAAAACCTGATATTGAAGTGGGGTTAGAACAGTTACAAACGGCGCGAACTCGTTTAAACCAGTTTGACCAATTGCAATTAGAAGTAACCCCCCTTTTACAACATCGTCAACGGGTACAAACCGAGTTAGATCGATCTCAATCTCGTCAACAAGCTCGGTTAGAAGAATTAAAAATATCGGTGGGAAAACTTCAACGAACCCTCAAACAGCATCGCCCCCAATTAGAAGAACAATTACAAATTATTGCGAATCAAATTACGGAACTAGATAAGAAAAAAGTGTATCAACTACGGGTACGAGAAAAGGGACAAGAACGTCATCAATTTATGGAACGTTTGAATCATACTAAACGGGATTATGAAGAAAAATTAGCAGAATTAGAGCAAAAAATTCAACTGTTATCAAAATCGGACTCTGAAGACAAAGAAACCGATGATGCACCGTTATTGCGAGGGGCTCCGCCCAGCCAAAGGCTATCGCAATTTCCCCCCTGTCCCTTATGCGATCGCCCCTTAGATGAACATCACTGGAATCTCGTTATTTCTAAACATCGGAATCAACAACAGGAATTCAGAAATCAAATTTGGATTGTTCATGAACAATTAGTGGTTGCAGATCGAGAAATTAAAATATTACAGGAGGAATATCGACAAATTCAACAGGATTTATTACCCTATGAAGAATTACGAGAAAACCGAGGAAAGATTCAAGCTCAGTTAGAAGTTTTGTATCAAGATGAACAGCAATTACAACAACTAATTTTAGAACAACAATCTCTTCAAGAGATGTTAGAAACAGGTAGTTATGCAACGGATTTATATGCAGAATTACAAACCTTAGAAGAAAAATTAAGCCAAATTAATTATAACGAACAAAGCCATGCTTTAGCGAGAAATGAAGAAAAACGCTATCGGTGGGCAGAAATTAAAGCGAGTCAAATTCGAGATGCGGAAGAAAAATTAACGAAAATTCAAACTCAAAAACCGGAATTAGAAACCCAAATTCAAGCCTTAACCCAAACGTTAACAGAACAAAAAAATACCTCAGAAATTCAACAAGAAATTAAGGCAATTGAACAAAAAATTACCGAAATGGGGTATAATGTAGAGGAACATAATCGAATTCGAGCCGAGTTACGTCAAGCCCAAGTTTGGTTAACTCGCACCGAACAATTAAACCAAGCCAAACAACAATATCCGATTTTTAAACAACGGATTGAAGAGTTAGAAACCCTCACCCAAGAACGAGTAAAAAATTTAGAAACGATTCAAGGACAAATTGATTTATTACAACAGCAATTACAAGAAACACCCGACCCGACAGAAGCATTAAAACAGTTAGAGCAACTGATCCAACAACAACGGCTAAAATTAGATAGTTATTTAGGTCAATTAGGCAGTTTACAACAACAACAAACCCAATTAGAACAACTCAATGCTCAACAAACGGAACTCCAAGAACAATTAAATACTGTTCGTCGTCAATATCGAGTTTATCAAGAATTATCGCAGGCGTTTGGAAAAAATGGAATTCAAGCGTTAATGATTGAGAATGTTTTACCGCAATTAGAAGCAGAAACCAATCAAATTTTATCTCGATTATCTGCGAATCAACTTCATGTTCAATTTGTCACCCAACGCACCGGACGCGGTAGTCGTTCAGCAAAAACAGCTAAAATGATTGAAACTTTAGAGATTCTAATTGCGGATGCGAGGGGTACTCGTTCTTATGAAACTTATTCAGGGGGAGAAGCATTTAGAATTAATTTTGCGATTCGGTTAGCTTTAGCTAAATTGTTAGCTCAACGAGCAGGAACCTCTCTACAAATGTTAATTATTGATGAAGGTTTTGGAACTCAAGATGCGGAAGGATGCGATCGGTTAATTGCGGCAATTAATGCGATCGCGTCTGATTTTGCTTGTATTCTAACTGTAACTCATATTCCCAGTTTAAAAGAAGCTTTTCAAGCGCGAATTGAAGTCCATAAAACCAGTCAAGGCTCACAAATCTATCTATCAATTTAGTCGATAGGTTAACAAATCCCTCAATACATTTGCTGAAAATATGTTAAAAGCGTTGTAGGGCTTCAGCCCTATCATTCTTAAAATTCGTTTCAGACCCGCCAAGGAGATTCTATGAGTTGAAAGTTTCTAAGAAGTAGGGGGCTAAAGCTCAACAAAAACAGTTGCAGTCTTGTGAAGGGAATTCTATAAGTTGAAAGCATGAAAATTATAGTCAACCCAACACCAATCTTTGTCAAGATTAACTCTCGTTAACTTCTGATCAGTGATGATTAATTTCAGCTTTTTGAGGATTCCCCCAAATTACAGTTTCTTGTTTATAAATGACCATTCCTGGTTTAGATCCTTTCGGTTTATAAACCTGCTTCGGTTTTGTATAAATAACCGGAACCTGTTCACTGTATCTTGCTCGACTATAATAGGCGGTTAAATTAGCCGTAAATTGTAAATCCAAATCATCCGCAACCTGTCCCGCACTTAACCGTAATAAAACATGACTTCCAGGGATTTCTTGAGTATGAAACCATAAATCATAATCCGTTGCGACTTTAAAGGTTAATTGATCATTTTGACGATTATTTCGACCTATTAAAACTTCAAAACCATTGGGGGTTTGATAGTGATAAAATTCTATGGATGAGGGAGAATTAGAACTTCTATAATCAGGACTATTCAGATAACCTTGTTGAATTAACTCTTCTCGAATTTCCACTAATGTTTGTAAATCGGCGGGAGTTTGATAAGTTTCAATTTGACTAATGGCTGACTCGACTTGTTCTAAATAATTAATTTCAGTTTTAACTTCATCTAACAAAGGTTCAACGGCTGTTCTCGCTCGTTTTAACTTTTGATGTCGTTTATATAAATTTTGAGCATTCTGAACAGCATTATTCTCTGGATTGAGGGGAATTTTAACCGGGTCTCCTGTCTCAAAATCTGGTAGCTCAATCTCCGTCATTCCCGGTTTCCATTCATGGAGAAATGCCATTAATAAATCAGCTTTTGCACGATATAAATCTGCTTCATCGGATTGCTCTAACCGTTGAATAAATTGATTCGCTTTAACTTTAAGTTTTCCTAAAACACTATTAATTTTTTGAATAATTTGATGATGAATTTGCTTAAATTCCTGTTGATTTAATTGATTTTTATAATAGTTATTTAGTAAAACTTGAACAGATTTAACATCCGAAACTCTTTCTGTATTCCAAGGAATAATATCATAACCTTTGGCAGTATAATAAGGAATAAAATTCTGGGTTTCTAAAGTGTTTAGCCAAGTTTGCCAACTTTTAAATAATCGGTTCCAATCTTCTGCGGTTAGAGTATTTGTAGGTTGACTGGGATCTAAATCAGCAGCGTTAATCATGGATAAAACTAACCCCGAACTTAAACCCCGATAGTTTTTTAATAATTGTTGTTTTAACGCACTGGGAATTAAACTAACACGCTCTTGCCAACGAGATTTAGATTCATTTAAACTGGGAATTAGTTCTGTTAATTGGGGGGGAAGTTCATAAGGTTGACTGGTTAAAATCGGTCGTACACTCGATTGTTGTAAATTCACTTGATGGGCAGCAGTTACAATCAAATTGTCCGATCCGGTTAAAATTATATTACTATATTTTCCCATAATTTCTACATACAAATGCCAGAGGATATCATCCCCTGGACGTTGGGAAAATTGCAGATCTAAAATTCGCTCCCAAGGATCAATTTGTTGAATTTTAACTAATGCTAATCCCCCTAATTGATGACGCAATTGATCACTAAAGGTAAAGGTATCAGGAACCCTGGGAGGAGCATCACCGATACAAATTCTAGCCGCTTGAGGATGCCAAGAAATATCTAACCAACCTCGACCTTTAAGAGTGCGTAACCCCAGAGAAATTGTAAAGCGATCGCGTTGATACACCTGTTCTAACCGCGCCGGAAGCCAGTCTTGTCGCAGTTCACAACAGCTTGCGATTAATGTAGTTAAATCAACAGATTGCATAAAATTTGCCTGATCACCTTACCCATTCACTATTGTCTCACTATTTTTTCCCAAAACTCTACTTAATTTTGAGATAGTAATAGCTATCATTCTTTGAGTCAATGTTGGAGAATGATAGCTATTATGAGAAGATTACGGATAATAACTCTGCGGGTTGCCCGATTTTTTCTTAATTCGGAGGAACAATTGGGTCATTATCGCCATGTTTATTAACATAAGACTCAATTACGAAAGGTTGAGAAGTTTTAGAGATTTGAACAATAGAATTAACCCCTATACCTCTGATTTCTAAATGTTCAGGCAACACAATACTACCGTTAACAACCCAAGATAACAAAATAGTTAACATAAATTCCCAGTCTCCATTGAAGTGAAATATCACCAAAAATGTTCATAACCAACCGTTCTGTTGCTTTCCTTGGCTTTGTATAAACAAGCAGCAGAATTGGGTAAAAAATCCGGTAAATATTGTATTAAGCCTAAAAATTGTCTGTTGAGAACAAGGGAGACAAGATTAGGGCTGGATAAACTGGAAAGATGAGTGGTTGTTTGGTAGCAGATCAAAAATAGCAGGGAAACTCATAACATTGAGTCTGAGTCTGTATTACCAGTTTACACTGAACTCAATTTTTAGACAAATATCGATGCTCTAGGACTATATATTTGTTATCACTGATGTTTTTTATTTGTCGTGATTCATCTCTCCGCCAGGTCTAACGACTGTGGCGGGAGTCCTCTCACGACATTCAAGATAGGGGCGAAATGGTTTCGCCCCAGGGGGGATGACATCGCCATACCCCCGACAAATTCAGGTGAACTTCCGCTAAAATTACTGATCGTTTAACGCCGCAATTCCGGGTAAAACTTTTCCTTCTAACAGTTCTAAACTGGCACCGCCTCCGGTGGAAATATGGCTCATTTGTTCGCCTAAATTCAACTTTTCAACCGCAGCAACGGAGTCACCGCCACCGATAATGGTAATTGCGCCTGTTTTGGTTAAATCTGCTAACGTTAAAGCGATCGCTTCTGTTCCTTTAGCAAATTGATCAAACTCAAAAACCCCCATCGGGCCATTCCAAATCACGGTTTTGCAGTCGCCTAAAGCGTCTTGGAAAACTTTAATAGAATCAGGGCCAATATCTAACCCCATCCAACCATCGGGAATTTCATTAATACTAACGGTTTTTGCTTCTGCATCAGGGGCAAATTTATCAGCAACAATCACATCGGTTGGTAACAACATTGTGACGCCTTTTTCTTTAGCTTTCGCTTCCAAAGACCGGGCTAAATCCAGTTTATCTTCTTCCACCAAAGATTTACCAACATTTAAACCGCGAGCTTTATAGAAGGTGAAAACCATCCCACCGCCTAAGAGCAATTTATCGCATTTATCTAAAAGAGCTTCAATCACACCAATTTTAGAAGACACTTTAGAACCCCCCACAATTGCGGCTAAAGGACGTTGGGGTTCTTCAATTGCACCTTGTAAAAATTGCAGTTCTTTTTCAATCAAATAACCCGCCACAGAAGTTTCTAAATAATGGGTAACTCCTTCGGTCGAAGCATGGGCACGGTGGGCGGTTCCAAAGGCATCATTAACGTATAAATCGGCAACAGAAGCTAATTTTTTCGCAAATTCAGGATCATTCTTTTCTTCTTCGGGATAGAAACGGACATTTTCTAAAACAGTAACATCGCCATTTTGCATTTGAGCAACGACTTGAGCGACTTCATCCCCAATGCAATCGTCACATTTCTTAACAGGTTTGCCTAACAATTCCGATAACCGGGCTGCCACCGGGGTTAAACGCATGGAGTCGTCTATGCCCTTGGGACGACCAAAGTGGCTGGTTAAAATCACTTTAGCACCTTTAGAGGTTAAATCTTGAATCGTCGGCAGAGCCGCGCGAATCCGTGTATCATCGGTAATCGCACCGTTATCTAAGGGAACATTAAAATCAACCCGCACTAATACCCGTTTTCCAGATAAATCTGATGCTGATAAATCTGCTACAGTTTTTTTTGACACAGGATTATCCTCCTTGGATCTGTTATTGTCTAAATCAGATTAAATTTTAGGTGGCATGGGTCAGGTTTCAGACAGTTTGATGCTGTCTAGCTGACCAATGAGGTCTACCACCCAATCGTTCACAGTAAACATTCTACCGAAGTCCGCGTCTTGGAGATGCGCGATTATGTTTAAAACCGTTTTATTTGCCATTGACCAAAGCCGTGAAGCCCATGAGGCGGCTGTAATTGTGACAAACCTTGTCAAAACTTATGGGTCTACTCTCTATGTTCTGGCGGTTGTAGAACCGGATGCTGAAGTTGTAGAGGCTCCCCCCCATGCTGAACAAATGACGTCCCCGGAAGCGGTGGCGGACTTACTAGAACAAGCAAAAGCGCTGTTTTCTCAGGATGGGATTGAGATTAAAATGCTAGAACGACAAGGAAAACCAGCCTTTACGATTTGTGACGTTGCTGATGAAATCGATGCTAATTTAATCGTCATCGGCAGTCGGGGCACTGGTCTCACCGAAGAAGGTGCCGCCGATAGCGTCACCAACCGCGTGATTAACTTGTCTCCCTGTCCCGTCCTCGTCGTTCCCTAACAGTTCCCTACCCCCCCTGCCCCCCCCTGCTCCCCCTGCT
>JACCEC012012189.1_pt1 | contig 13125 bp, 8 predicted proteins | sample 7450121 | NCBI WGS metagenome assembly JACCEC01 (sample SAMN15323455, study PRJNA562643) | freshwater metagenome | isolation source: river surface water | place: USA:Blue River Watershed | collected 2017-08-18 | reverse complement strand
CGGTCGAGTAGTTCACCTGACCCATTTGGCCCTTCTGACCGTTCACCGACGAGATATTGATGATACGACCCCAGTTGCGGTCGATCATGCCGTCAACCACTTGCTTGGTCACGTTGAACATCGAGTTCAGGTTGGTGTCGATCACAGCGTCCCATGCTTCACGCGTCATCTTGCGGAACATACCGTCACGCGTGATGCCGGCGTTGTTCACCAGTACATCGACTTCGCCGACTTCGTTCCTTACTTTTTCGAAGGCAGCAACGGTGCTATCCCAATCGGCCACATTACCTTCGGAGGCGATGAAGTCAAAACCCAGCGCCTTCTGTTCGTCCAGCCATTTGTCCTTACGAGGCGAGTTTGGGCCACAGCCAGCCACCACCGTAAAGCCATCCTTGGCCAGTCGTTGACAAATCGAGGTACCGATACCACCCATACCACCCGTTACATAGGCTACGCGCTTGCTCATACTTCTGTCTCCCGGTTTGTTCTTATGGTTCCATAATTATGGAACTCTGTTTTGAATCGTGTAACAAATCTACGCATTTGTAAATACGCAGAGCACAAAGTTTTTTTGATATTTGTGCTTTAAGCGTTTTACTTTCCTCGCTCAAGCTTTCAAATAACTGACAGCCTCCTTCCTGTACGATAACGCACCATGTTCAACCAACTCCGCCTAGCGCTCAGCGCCCCTAACACCCTGACCGTAACGCTGGCCGCCGCCGGTATCCTCATGGTGACGATGGGCACGCGACAATCGTTGGGTCTGTTCATCGCTCCCATCAACACAGCCAGTGACGTCGGCATCGTCGGCATCAGTCTGGCGCTGGCGATTGGACAGTTCAGCTGGGGCCTGGCACAACCGATCGCGGGTTTAATGGCTGATCGCTACGGCCCACAAAAGGTGTTGATTGCCGGTCTGTTATTGCTCGCATTAGGGAGCATGCTGACGCCATTTATGCTCAGCGGCACCGGCCTGATTATTTGTCTGGGCATCCTGGCGGCGGTAGGTTCCGGGTTCGGCAGTTTCTCAGTGCTAATCGGGGCTAGCGCAAAGCGGATTTCTCCAGAGGCGCGCGGCCCGGCATCTGGCGTCATCAATGCCGGTGGCTCGTTGGGCCAGTTTATCGGCGCCCCAATCTTTCAGGGGCTCATTCAGGCTATTGGCTGGGTCGGCGCACTCTGGGCCATGGCAGTCGTCTCCCTGAGTGCGCTGCCGCTGATTAAAAAGCTCACCGGGCAACTCCCGGCACCAACAGATTCGCTGCGTCTGACTGAAGGTGAATCCTTCGGCAAGACCATTCGTGGTGCGTTCACCAACCCCAGCTATTTTTTGTTGAATCTCGGGTTTTTCACCTGCGGCTTTCACATCGCCTTTCTGGTGACCCACTTACCTGGTGAAGTCAGCCTCTGCGGCTTGCCTGCGACAGTCGCCAGCGGTGCGCTCGCCATCATCGGCCTGAGCAATATCTTCGGCAGTCTTTATGCGGGTCAATGTGTGGCGCGTTACCGCAGCAAATATATCCTTGCCGTCATGTATGGCAGCCGTGCCTTGCTGATAGTGGGTTATCTGCTGCTGCCAAGATCAGACTGGACGTTTTATATTTTTGCAGCGGGCCTGGGCTTTACCTGGCTGGCCACCGTACCCCCCACAGCGGCCATTGTCGGCAAGCTCTTTGGCTTACGCTATCTGGCAACACTCTTCGGCATCTCAATGTTGTCACATCAGATCGGTGGTTTTTTCGGCGCCTATCTCGGCGGCCTGACCATGGCTGAATGGGGCAACCTGGATGCTATGTGGTATGCCGACATGGCGCTAGCCGGGTTTGCGGCGCTGGTTAATTTGCCCATCCGGGAATCTGCACCTGAACACACAACACGGTCATAATGACGAGTATGAAGCCGTCTAACACCATACTTAGCTTAATTGCCGTGCTTGTCGTATTGGTTGTATCCATAACGAGCAGCACAGCACAGACGCGTGAAATCCGCGTTGGGGTTTACTCAAACGAGCCCAAGTTTTCTTGGATAGCAAGGGCGAAGCGGCTGGCATCTTTCCTGATCTACTCAGGGAGATCGCCGCAAAGGAAAAGTGGACCCTTAAATTTGTTCCTTGCGAATGGCAGCATTGTCTGGAAATGGTGCAGTCTGGCGCGTTAGATCTAATGCCCGATGTTGCGCAAACAGATGCGCGATTGGAGCGTTTTGATTTCCATAAAACGCCCGGATTGAACAGTTGGTCAGTTCTTTATCGCAACCCGAACGTAAAAATTCAGTCCTTCCTGGATCTTGAGAACAAGAGCATTGCGGTCTTAAAAGACTCGGTTCAGCAAAGCTATCTACGAAATGCGCTCAACGGTTTTGGCGTGAACGCACGTCTGATCCCGATTGATTCATTTGAGGAGGGATTCAAGCGGGTTGAAACCGGTGAAATTCAGGCGGTTGCTGCCAATCATCACTACGGTAGCTACGCCTCGAAAAAATTTCATCTGGCTGAGACGCCCATTATTTTTCTTCCGAGCAGCTTGTTCTTCGTTACAAAAAGAGGGGCAAACGCCGACATACTGTCCACTCTTGATTATTACTTCAATCAATGGCGTGAAGATCCCCACTCGCCCTTCTTCCGTATTTTGAAAAAATGGACCGGAGAAGCCAGCATTGCGGTGGTACCAGTGTATATCTGGTGGGCACTGGGCGGCATTGCCTGCATCGTGCTACTGATGACAGGGGTCACTGCTTATCTTCGCAAGGAAGTAAAAAAACGCACTGCTGAAATCCAAGAGAGCGAGAACAAACTCAACTCCATCCTGAGCGATGTCGGTTCCAGCATTTACATTAAGGATAACGCCCTGCGCTATCAATACGCCAATCGTGCCACCTGCGAAAACCTGGGGCTCAAAGAAAGTGAAATCATTGGCAAACTAGATAGCGACCTCTATGGCGAGGATGAAGCAAGCCAAATTATGCAGACGGATCGCAACGTGATCGAAACCGGGCATCGTTACACGGGTGAAGAAGTGATTCGCAAACCAAGCGACGCACAGCCACATACCTTTTTTTCGGTCAAAATCCCGCTCATCAATTCACTCGGCAAAATCTATGGCATATGCGGCATCTCGACCGACATCACCGACCACCTTGAATTTACGCATAAATTAGATCGCCTTGCGCACTTTGACCCTTTGACCGGGTTATTGAATCGCAGCTTTTTCTTCGAAGAGGTTGAGCGTCTTTTAAAAAATCCTGATCGACCCATCAGCCAAGCGGCCTTATTACTGATCAATCTCGATAACTTCAGAGATCTGAATGACACGCAAGGTCATCAGGTCGGTGATCTCCTGTTGAAAAAAATTGCGGATCAGTTCAACGAGATCAAAAACAGCCACCACCTTCTGGCCCGTATTGTCGGCGACTCGTTTGCCTTTTTAATTACGAGCTTACCGAACGGCCATGGCGCCATTCATCGCGAAATAGAGGGCATGATTCAGCAGATTCAGGCTGCGGTAACCCGACCCAAAAACTTGGATGGTTTTACGCATCACTGCACCGCTTCAATTGGGGTGTCGATTTTTGACCCTTTAATTCTTTCCGTCCACGATGGCTTCAAGCAGGCTGAACTTGCGCTCTATCAAGCTAAAAATTTTGAACGGGGTTCGGCTAAAATTTTCGAACCGCAGATGCAAGAAGTGGCGGCAACCCGTTTAAAACTTGAGTCCGAATTACGCGAGGCCATTGATAACGGCCAGCTGGAGGTTTATTACCAGCCTCAGGTTGATACCCATGGCAGCCTTCTGAGCTTCGAGGCATTGATCCGCTGGCATCACCCACTGCACGGCCTTTATAGCCCGGCCTCTTTTGTGCCACTGGCTGAGACAACCGGACAGATTTTAGCCATTGGTAAATTTGTGCTGGAGTCTGCCTGTCAACAATTAGAGCGCTGGTCAAAGCAACCGGAAGCCTCAAAGATTGTTTTAGCGGTCAACGTCAGCGCCAGGGAGTTCTTTGATGAAGGCTTTGTAGACAGGGTCATTCAATCGCTCTCTCGATTTAGTTTTAACCCAAAATGTCTTGAACTCGAACTGACAGAAAGCCAGTTCATCACAAACTTTGATCAAGCCTTAGTCAAGGCTGCCGCATTAAAAGGCATGGGCCTTCGCCTTTCGATTGATGACTTCGGCACCGGCTATTCGTCACTGAGCCGCCTGAAAAAACTACCCTTTGATCAACTCAAAATTGATGCAAGTTTTGTACGCGATTTAGTGACCAACCCCAGCGACGCGGCTATTGTTAAGACCATCATCGAATTAGGTAAATCCCTCAGCGTAGAGGTTTTGGCTGAAGGTGTTGAAACGCAGGCTCAAATGGACGCCCTAATTGCATTAGGATGCGAAAAATTCCAGGGATATTTGCAAGGAAAGCCAATGCCTATAAGCCAGGTCGAAGCGCAGTTTCCATCGCTACGTGCTTAGAAATTGTAAACAACGCGCCCGTATGCGTTCCAGAAGTACAGCAAATTATCTTTAACAATCGGTGCTGACGCACCCACACTTCCGGCCCAGGTTTTGCTGAAGCTATAGGTCACCATCGCATCCGCAGGCACAAACCATTTGCCGGTTTGAGCATTCATCGACATGCCATACTCGCTCCAAAACGCGAGCTTTATCTGCGGGGTTAACTGAAATCCCACGGATGGATACAGCTCTAAGGTACGCATCAGAGCAACCTTGGGAGACACCGCCGTCATGCCCATCAAGTAGCGTGCTGTCGGCGAAAAAAACTAAATTTACCCGCGTTCTTGGGACTGTACGTCATCGCAATCTGCGGCCCCATCGCCCACTGTGCTGATGAGTAAGGGGGATTGTTGTAGCCGGTTGGCATGATCAACCGAAACCCACCGCCAAAGGTAAGATCCTGAGCCACTTCCGGAGTATAGCCGACCAAAGTCCAACGGGTATTGCCCGGATTAAAAGCGCCGCCTCCCCCGCCCGTATATTTGGGGCCACTCGTCGAATTGATGCTGGTATCGAGCCGGGTTACTGCCTGAGCGCCCGAGCGGCCAATCGGAAACGAATGATACAGACGGCCTTGAAGGCTATTGGTCGCGCTGTCATGCCCCTGCCCGCTGTGATAACCCCAAACTTCAACCCAGGTCTTGCGTTTCGAAGCCACAAACGATTCATCATCGGTTTCAGCACGACTCGCTTTAGCGGCCTCTGACGAAGATTGTTCAGAGTCCAGCGGCAGTGTCGGTTGGGCTAAAGCATTCGCCCCACACATTTCAACCGTCAACGCGATAATGCATAGACTACAACGTTTCATTTAGGCACTCGTTTCAGGGCACTAAAAAAACCCGCGTTCGATTCTAGACAGACCGAAGGCGGGTTGATTATGACTTCAAGGTGGTGGGTCGTGACGGGCTCGAACCGCCGACATTCTGCGTGTAAGGCAGACGCTCTACCAACTGAGCTAACGACCCTTCCTGAAGCAGGCAATATTCTATCAGATCAGGAACGATCTTGCAGCTGTTGAATCTGGGCGCGGTTTAAGGCCGACTCCAGTTCGCTAATACGTTCCAGCAAACGAAATCCCAGCGCTAGCGCATGCACGTCTAGGTTAAGCTCCAGGTCTTCACGAATGCGGCGCAGGCGGCGCGCCAACGACATAGCTTCACTGTCGAAAGACCAGTCGTTAACGCTGCGGCCGGACGGTTTGAGTACGCCGACATCTACGAGTGCGACAACGTCACCCTGCGATAACCCGGCGACCTGGGTAAACTCCGTCACGGTGAGCCAGGTGGCTTCTAGGGTAGTGATTGATTCTGTCATGGCCTGCCTTACGCGTGACGATGCGCTTCTGCCACGAAATGGCCGCGCGGGTTGAAGGTGGATGCATCGGCCAGCTGCTGAAAGAGCGCCTTTTCTGCATCATTAAGTTCCGTGGGGGTCGCTATTTGTATGATGACGTACAGATCGCCCTGCCCCTCTTTGGGTTTGGGCAAGCCACGGCCACCCAAACGCAGTTTGCGACCGGCCGGTGTACCTGCCGGGATTTTCATGCGCACGGCACCATCCAAGGTCGGCACATCAATCTCTGCACCCAGTGCGGCTTCCCAAGGGGTAACGGGTAAATCCAGAAACAGATCGTGACCATCGGCACGGAACAAGGGATGCGGATGCAACGCGATATTCAAGTACAGATCGCCATTGGGGCCGCCATTGAAACCCTTACCGCCCTTGCCGGCGAGCCGCATCTTTTGACCATCGGTAGCGCCTTTGGGAATACGTGCTTTGAAGACTTGCGGTACACGATGCAAACGCCCCTGCGCATCGTATTCAGGCATTTCTAGATTCAGCTCAATCAGAGTGCCCTTGGCCGCCTCATCCAACGAGATGTGGGCAGTGACTTCAAAGTCCTGACCCGGTGCCTTGAATGATTGACCGCCCGCCTGATGCGCACCATGGCCGGCACGGCCTGCATGTGCACGCCCGCGCCCCATTTGGGCAAAGAGCTCAGAAAGATCCACATCCTCGAAGCTGGCACCTTCAAAGCCACCGGCACCGAAAGCGCCGCCACCAAAGCCACTTGCGCCACCATGGTCGCCGCCAAAGCCTGCACCTTGGGCATACTGCTCCCAACCCGGCGGCGGTTTGAATTGTTCACCCGGGTTGTGACGACCAAGCTGATCGTAGGCTTTGCGCAGTTCTGGGTCTTTAAGCGTTTTGTAGGCTTCGTTGACCTCTTTGAACTTCTCTTCTCCATCCGGGTCTTTGGAGATGTCCGGATGGTATTTGTGTGCCAGCTTTTTAAAAGCTTTCTTGATTTCGTCGGCCGATGCATCACGCGCAACGCCCAGAGTCTCGTAGTAATCCTTAAATTTCATGCCTGATTTCTTTTCGTTGTTTGGCTATGTTTATTGTAGCCATATTAGGCCTCGGCGAGAAAATTCAAGCGCCATAAATGCGACATGCCGGTGAGGCGAACCTGACCGGCATGTTGTATCAGCTTGGACTGAATGGATTAGCGACCGCGGCCGCCAAAACCACTGTGGCCCGTAGCCTTGCTGAAGGTCTTACCAACCGGCTTGGAGAAAGTCTTGCCAGCAGGTTTGCTGAACGACTTGCCGGCCGGTTTATCCGAACGACCTTCGGAGCGTGGCTTATCGCCGAACTTACCCGCAGGCTTATCACCCCACGGTTTTGGGCCACCGAAAGACTTACCGCCACCAGTGCGTGGCTTATCGCCGAAGCTACGGGGCTTATCACCAGCGAAACCACGCGGTTTGTCATCGAAGCTGCGGGGTTTGTCACCAAAGCTACGCGGTTTGTCGTCGAAGCTACGCGGACGATCTTCGAAAGAACGTGGGCGGTCTTCACGTGGGCGATCACTAAACGAACGCGGTTTGTCGTTGCGGTCGCCAAAACTACGCGGCTTGTCATCAAAGCTGCGCGGACGATCATCAAATGAACGTGCCGGACGATCTTCACGCGGGCGATCACTAAACGAGCGTGCTGGGCGATCTTCAAACGAACGCGGCGGACGATCACCGAACTCACGTGGTTTGCTATCACCACCGCGACCATGGCCACCAAAGGCGCCACGACCGCCACCAAAACCACCCGGGCGGCCACGACCTTCGCCACCGCCAAACCCACCAGGACGACCGCGGCCTTCGCCACGACCACCACGGCCTTCACCACGCTCTGGCGTCTTTGGCTCAAGGCCTGCAACCACGGCCACCGGAATGCGCTGATCCGTCAGCGCTTCAATGGTGCGGATCTTCATGCGATCACGGTGTTCGGCAAAGGTAATCGCCTTACCAGTTCGACCGGCACGACCGGTACGACCAATACGGTGTACATAGTCTTCTGCCTTCATCGGCAGACCGAAGTTGAATACGTGGGTAATGCTTGGTACGTCGATACCACGAGCCGCTACGTCGGTTGCCACCAGCACGCGGACATGGCCGCTGCGCAGTTGCTTCAGACGGTGCGCACGCACTTTTTGTGGCATAGCACCGTGCAAAGCAGCGACGGCATGGCCTTGTTCAGCCAGTGCATCAGCCAGACGGTCGGTTTCGACCTGGGTACTGGCAAACACCACAGCCTGCTCCAGATCTGCATCACGCAGGTAATGGTCGAGCAGCTTTTCTTTGTGAATCATGTTGTCAGCCCAGTGCAGCGACTGCGTAATCTGGGTGTGACGATCCGTAGCGCTGGCCAATTCCAGACGGCCCGGCGACTTCATCAGGCGTGACGCCAACGACATAATGCGCGGCGCAAAGGTAGCCGAGAACATCAATGTCTGTTCACGCTTCTGACACAGGTGATTGATGTCTTCCAGATCTTCGGCAAAGCCTAGATCAAGCATACGGTCAGCTTCATCGACGACCAGCGTTTTAACATCAGCCAGATGAATCTGACGACGTTGTGCCAGATCAAGCAGGCGCCCAGGCGTAGCGACGACGAGCAAGGCACCGCGCAGGCCAGCCATTTGCTTACCATAAGGCATGCCGCCCATCACGGTAGCAACACGAACACCCTTGCTGTTCTTGAGCAGGTCGATCGCATCTTGAGCAACTTGTTGTGCCAACTCACGCGTTGGGCACAGCACCAGACCGGCCGGGCCAATCACGCGATGCAGATCAATCGGCGAGTTCTCCAAACCAGACATGATGGCATTAAGCACTGGCAGCAGGAATGCGGCAGTTTTGCCACTCCCTGTTTGGCTGCTCACCATCCAGTCGCCACCATTGATGGCGGCTGGAATGGCCTCTGCCTGTACCGGCGTCGGTTGGGTGAAACCCAGGTTTTCAATAGCCGTCAGCAATGGCGCGGCCAGACCCATGCTCGCGAACGAGCCGTTTGTTTGTTCAGTCATTTTTATCCCCAGTAAGGAAAACCGGTCGCGCTTGTCTAACGCGATGGTCTGTGGTCAAAAGAACATCGACCATCAGACAGATTCCGGTCAGGCCGGATTCCGGTACACCCTGTGGGTGCGGCTGGGGACGATGCACAGTTTGCCCGAATGTTGCTTCCGGGCTAGCCAGTAATTAACCCCAAAGGGCTAACCACTTGATGCGAAGCGCATTATTGCGCCGCGTCATTAACAACGGGGCGTAGTGTACCACCACTCTGCCCCGTTGGCTAATTTATTGAATTAATGACAAATAGCAGCGGGTGCTTCCGTGGCAGGTGGTACTGCCGCTGCGGCGGGTTCCACAGCGTCGGCTTGCTCTGGCAATGCCACCGGGGTACTGGCCAGTGCATTCTCCAGAACTTCATCAATCCATTTAACCGGAATGATTTCGATACGACCCTTGATGGTGTCAGGAATCTCGACCAGATCTTTCACATTCTCATGTGGGATCAAGGCGCGAGTAATACCACCACGAACCGCTGCAAGCAGCTTTTCCTTGAGGCCACCAATGGCCAGCACTTCGCCGCGTAGGGTGATCTCGCCTGTCATGGCGACATCACAGCGCACTGGAATGCCAGTCAGCGACGATACAATCGCTGTCGTGATGGCGATGCCAGCTGACGGACCATCCTTAGGCGTAGCGCCTTCCGGAAAGTGCACGTGCAGATCGGTTTTTTCAAAGACATCGTCTTTAATCCCCAGGCGACGCGCACGCGAGCGCACTACCGTCCGCGCGGCTTCCACCGATTCTTTCATCACATCACCGATGGAACCCGTACGCTGGACAACCCCCTTGCCTGGCATTGAGGCGACTTCAATAGTCAGCAACTCGCCGCCAACTTCGGTCCAGGCCAGACCAGTCACCTGCCCCACCTGATTTTCTTTTTCAGCCATGCCGAAGGAGAAGCGACGCACACCCAGGAATTTATCCAGGTTCTTCGGGGTCACCAGAATACGCGCTGTCGGCGTCTTCTTCTTGAGCAGCAGGGTCTTAACAACCTTACGGCAGATCTTGGAAAGCTCACGTTCGAGCGAACGCACACCCGCTTCACGTGTGTAGTAACGCACGATGTCGCGGATAGCCGGTTCACTGACCGTAATTTCGGTTTTCTTCAGGCCATTGTTCTTGATCTGCTTGGGCAGCAGATAACGCATGGCGATGTTGACCTTTTCGTCTTCGGTGTAACCCGAGAGACGAATGATCTCCATACGATCGAGCAGCGGACCTGGCAGATTCAGGCTGTTGGCGGTTGCCACGAACATCACATCCGACAAGTCGAAATCGACTTCGACGTAGTGATCCTGGAAGGTATGGTTCTGTTCCGGATCCAGCACTTCGAGCAGCGCCGACGACGGATCGCCACGGAAATCCTGACCCATCTTGTCGACTTCGTCGAGCAGGAAGAGCGGATTACGCACGCCGACTTTGGTCAGGCTAGTGAGAATCTTGCCCGGCATCGAGCCGATATAGGTACGACGGTGACCGCGAATCTCGGCTTCATCACGCACGCCGCCAAGCGCCATACGGATGAACTTCCGGTTCGTCGCTTTAGCAATCGACTGACCCAAGGAGGTCTTACCCACGCCGGGGGGGCCAACCAGACAGAGGATCGGCGCTTTGACTTTGTCCACACGTTGCTGAACAGCGAGGTATTCAATAATGCGGTCTTTAACGCGCTCCAGACCAAAGTGATCCTGGTTGAGGATCTTTTCGGCACCGGCCAGGTCTTTGCTGACGCGGGTCTTTTTCTTCCACGGCAAGCCAACCAGCGTGTCGATGAAATTACGGACCACGGTGGCTTCAGCTGACATCGGCGACATCAGCTTGAGTTTCTTGAGCTCGGACTCGGCCTTCTTCAAGGCTTCCTTGCTCATACCGGCCGCTTTGATCTTCTTATCCAGCTCTTCGAGATCAGCACCCTCTTCGCCTTCGCCCAGTTCTTTCTGGATGGCTTTGACCTGCTCGTTGAGGTAGTACTCGCGCTGCGACTTCTCCATCTGACGCTTAACGCGACCACGGATGCGCTTTTCAACCTGCAGGATATCGATTTCGGATTCGAGCTGGCTGAGCAGTCGTTCAGTACGCTCACGCACACCGAGCAATTCCAGCACTTCCTGCTTCTGCTCCAGCTTGAGCGGCAAATGTGCGGCGATGGTGTCACACAGACGACCGGTGTCTTCAATGCCTGAAATCGACGACAGGATTTCCGGCGGAATTTTTTTATTCAGCTTGATGTACTGATCAAACTGCGCCACCAGCGCACGGCGCATGGCTTCAACTTCATTGTCGTCTGTTTGTTCGCTATCGAGCGCCGTGACCTCTGCAAAGAACAGATCGTCCTGCGCTTCAATGCTGTTGATATGTACGCGGCGCGTGCCTTCCACCAGCACTTTAACCGTGCCATCTGGCAGTTTCAGCAGTTGCAAAATACTGGCGACACAACCGACCTTGTATAACTGTTCGGGTGCAGGATCATCATCCGCCGCCGACTTCTGGGCAACCAGCACCACCGACTTGCTGGCTTCCATGGCCAATTCCAGTGCCTTGATCGATTTGGGTCGACCAACGAATAGTGGGATCACCATCTGCGGGAAGACCACCACATCGCGCAGCGGCAGCATCGGTAGACGCGCCTGCTCACCGGGTTGCAGCACGACCGGCTTCACTTGCACTTCCTGCGCGGGTGCCTGTTCGTCTTCGGGGATTTTGATTTGATCGGTCATCACTGTGGCCTTTATGGTTCTGTTCTCTTTCGGGGTATCCCCAAGGGTTCAAGGGTACCTTGCCGCAGTTGGGGGTGATGCGGGCTTTTTCAACCCACACCACCCGGTTTTCGAAATCAGCTAGCTTGAGCTTGCGCACCTTCCTGTAACACATACAACGGTTTGCTTTCGCCGGTAATGGCGGCCTCTTCGACCACCACCTTGGCAATATCCGTGCTACCCGGCAAATCGTACATCGTATCGAGCAAGGTGGCCTCAACGATTGAACGCAAACCACGGGCGCCGGTTTTGCGTTCCAGCGCACGTTTGGCAATGGCCTTCAGCGCTTCCGGACGGAATTCCAGATCGACGCCTTCCATTTGGAACAGCTTTTGATACTGCTTGGTCAAGGCGTTCTTGGGTTCGGTAAGAATACGCACCAGTGCCGCATCATTCAGCTCTTCCAGGGTCGCCACCACAGGCAAACGACCAATCAGTTCTGGAATGAGACCGTACTTGATCAGATCTTCTGGCTCGACCGCCTTGAGCAGCGTGGTGATGGCCTTTTCTTCCTTGCCCGTCACTTCAGCGCCAAAGCCGATACCGGTTTTCTCGGTACGGTTGCGAATGACCTTGTCGATGCCTTCAAAAGCACCGCCGCAAATAAACAAGATATTCGTGGTGTCTACCTGAACAAAATCCTGATTCGGGTGCTTACGGCCGCCCTGTGGTGGCACCGACGCCACGGTGCCCTCGATCAGCTTGAGCAGTGCCTGTTGAACGCCTTCGCCCGATACGTCACGGGTGATCGATGGATTGTCCGATTTGCGCGAAATCTTATCGATTTCATCAATGTAAACGATACCCTGACGCGCTTTCTCGACGTCGTAATCGCACTTCTGCAAGAGCTTCTGGATGATGTTCTCGACGTCTTCACCGACATAACCGGCTTCCGTCAGCGTGGTCGCATCGGCCATAACAAAGGGCACGTCCAGCAGGCGCGCCAAGGTTTGGGCGAGCAATGTTTTGCCTGAGCCGGTCGGACCGATCAGCAGGATATTCGACTTAGACAGTTCAACACCATCATCCTTGGCGGACGGCATGCGCAGGCGTTTGTAATGGTTATAAACGGCTACCGCCAAAATCTTCTTGGCAGGTTCCTGACCGATCACGTATTCATCCAGCGTTTCGCGAATTTCGCGCGGTGTCGGCAGGCTGTCCTTAACTGCTTTGACGGCTTCTTCCACTTCATCCTGAACGATATCGGTACACAGCTCAATACACTCATCACAGATAAAGACGGAAGGACCGGCAATCAGCTTTTTGACTTCGTGCTGGCTTTTGCCGCAGAAAGAGCAATACAAAGGCTTTTCTGGATCTTTCTTAACGTCGCTCTGTTTATCTTTACTCATAGCTTAATTCTTTCAAATGCTTTAAATCTGGCGATTAGCCACGCTTGCCGAGTACTTTGTCGATCAATCCATAATTAACCGCTTCATCGGCCGACAT
>JACCEC010140027.1_pt1 | contig 13128 bp, 11 predicted proteins | sample 7450121 | NCBI WGS metagenome assembly JACCEC01 (sample SAMN15323455, study PRJNA562643) | freshwater metagenome | isolation source: river surface water | place: USA:Blue River Watershed | collected 2017-08-18 | reverse complement strand
CCCAAATTTTATAATCTAAAAAACTAATCAACCCCAACAACGGTCTAAAAAATAACGATTGACCATGTTGTTGATTCACCCATAAGCCAAACGGCCCCAATTTAGATAGTAAGGCAATTAAAACAAAATCATCTGAAAGAAAAAAATTATTCATTGTATTAGAATAAGCCATGAATCCGGTCAAGGCAATGATTCCAATTAAAATCATTGAATAACCCGAAATTCCAGATAAAAATCTTTTTTTCATTACCGTGTTAAAATTTAGGCAAACTCATTTAGGGTAAGTTTATTTAGTATCAAGTTTTGGGGTGTTCCTGTCAAGCCATTGATGTGTCTAACGCTACTTAAACTTTTGGGAAAATATAGATCTCCAACCCATAGTATTAAATGAGTCAATTTTTTACCTCGTAATTGTACAGACCTCTGGCTAACAGAGTTCACCTCCGTTCCTGACGTGCTATGCTCCACAAAGAGTGTGTAAATATAAATTAAGAGGAGTGAATTTTATGGTCGCAACACCCGCTCAAACTCAGAACTTAAGTTCTTTCCAAAAAGAAGTCAACACCACCCAACGCCGAACCATATCTCATTTTGGCTTTACAGATCAACTGGGGGAACTCCCCAGCACGCCTTTATTTGGAACCGATGGTATCCGGGGACGGGTTGGAGGACTCCTGAGTGCACCTCTGGCTTTACAAGTCGGTTTTTGGGCGGGTCAAGTGTTACGACAACAGGTTCATCATCCTGGCCCAGTCATTTTAGGCCAAGATACCCGTACCTCTGGCAATATGTTAGCAATGGCCCTTTCTGCGGGATTAATTGCGGCAGGGTTGGAAGTTTGGCATATTGGGGTTTGTCCGACGCCCGGAGTCGCCTATTTAACTTCAATGTCTGAGGCTATTGGCGGCGTGATGATTTCCGCCAGCCATAACCCCCCAGAAGACAACGGTATTAAATTTTTTGGAAAAGATGGCACCAAATTATCCTCGGCGTTACAGCAGCAAATTGAAGCGGGAATTAGAGGAAATGCTGATTTTCCCATTATTTATAGCGACTGTGGCCAACACTATTACCGCCCCGAACTGATTCAACAGTATGGTCAATCTCTACACGGGCCATTACTCCCCACGACGAATTTACACGGAATGCGGGTGGTTTTAGATTTAGCTTGGGGTGCTGCAGTTTCCCTGGCGGCTCAAGTGTTTACAGAAATGGGGGCTGAGGTGATTTGCCTTCATGATCAACCCAATGGCCATCAAATTAACGTGAATTGTGGGTCTACCCATTTACACCAACTGCAACAAGCGGTTTTAGCACATCAGGCTGATATTGGATTTGCCTTTGATGGGGATGCAGACCGGGTTTTAGCCGTTGATGGTCAAGGACGGGCGGTGGATGGAGATTATATCCTGTATTTTTGGGGTCAAACCCTCAGCCAAGGCGGACAACTCCCCGAAAATTTAATTATTTCAACGGTGATGGCTAATTTGGGTTTTGAACGCGCTTGGCAACAATTCGGGGGCCTACTCATTCGCACTCCCGTCGGCGACCAGCACGTTCACGCCGAAATGAAACGTACTGGGGCGATGTTGGGGGGTGAACAGTCGGGACATATTCTCTGTCACCATTACGGAGTTAGTGGCGATGGCTTACTCACGGCTTTACATTTAGCAACATTAGTTAAACGTTCGGGTCAGTCTTTAGCAGAATTAGTAGATAATAGCTTTCAAACCTATCCTCAATTGTTAAAAAATATTCGGGTTGAGGATGTTTATCAACGGCGTCATTGGCAAGAGTGTGAACCTGTCGTTAAAGCCATTGAAACCGCAGAAGCAGCGATGGGAAATCAAGGTAGAATTTTAGTTCGGGCATCAGGAACAGAACCTTTAATTCGAGTCATGGTAGAAGCCTCCAATGCAGATTTAGCCAATTATTGGGCAGAACAATTAGTCTCAGTTGTTCAGCAATATTTAGTTGTTTAACGATTAATAATAGAAGTCAAAAATTTTAAAAAAGCCCGGTTTTTCCGGGTTTTTTGATTCAGTTCTATTAAACCAGAAGTAACAACAGGAAAACATAAACTTCAGTGAATATTCAGGAGTTTGATCATGCTTATTTCTGTAGGAGAGCCTTCACCTTTGTTTATTGCGGCTTCCACCATCAACCCTAACTTTCATTTTCATTCTGTAGCGGGGCGATATGTGTTAGTGTCGTTGTCACCAGGAAGTTGCTCAAATTCGGGAAATGAATCTACAATATATTTGTTAAAACAAGGGCGCAGGAAACAGTAAATAGGAGGGATAAAAGCTACTCCTCTGTCTCCTTACTTCCCTAAATCTTGCGATTATCTCCAACAAAAACCTTGAGCAAAAACTCTCTGTCCTTTTGTTTCCTGTTTCCTTCCTCCTATGCCTACAAAAACAAAAAAAAAACCAAAGAAAGTTCAAAAAAAATCTAAACCCAAAAAACCAACATTAAGCAAAAAAGAAATTAAAATTCGCCAAAAGCAACGAGCAAAAGCGATTCAAAAAGTAATTTCTTCATCGTCAGGAATTATCACAACAGCAGCTATTATTGGGGTACTGTTATTTGTGGTTGCTGGCCCTAAATTAGCGATCGCAGGAGGTGGTGGAATTTTAGTTGTCGCCCTATCCTATCTTTACCCTAATCTTGCCCTCTGGGGATTTTTAATTTATTTACCTTTTAATGGCACAGTAACTTACTGGATCGGAGGCGGAAGCCCAATTTTTCAACTAGCTAAAGATGGCTTTTATTTTCCAGCCTTATTTGCCAAATATAAGGAATGGAAACGAAAAGGAATGCCCATGATTGTTCCTAAATCTTTAAAGCAACCTTTAATGGTACTTCTTGCCATCTGTGGGTTAACGTTGCTATTAGTAAATGGGATGCAACAACTAAAACCAGAAGGGGGAGATAAACCGATTTTATTAGGATTAATGGGGTTAAAATCCTTTATTGGATATCTGCCCTTAATTACCTGTGCATATTATCAAATTAAAAGTAAAAAAGAGCTTTTATTTGCAACTCGTTTAACCTTGGTTTTAGCCATCATTTGTTGTGTTTTAGGAGTGATCCAATATCAAATGCTGGCCAGTGGTCGTTGCAAAGGAACAGATCACCTGATTGGCGATGATTTATTTAAAGCAACCATTGAGGCTAAATGTTTTGTCGGAGGATCTTTAGTGTTTAGTCCCTCCCAAAACATGATTCGTTTACCCGGAACTTTTGTTGCACCTTGGCAATGGGCTTGGTTTTTAATTGCTAATGCCTTTTTCACCTTTGCCAGTGCCTTTAGTGATCCCTCCCCCCTGTGGCGAATGGTAGGTTTAGGGGGCATGGCAATGGTATTTGTAAATGCGGTGATTTCCGGTCAACGAATTGCCTTAGCATTAGTTCCTATTGTCACGATTATTCTGTTAGTTTTAACCGGACAAGTGGCTAACTTAAAACGATTTCTTCCCATCCTTGCTGGACTGGGTTTAGTATTAGGAATTGCAGCCGCAGCCAGCCCCGAATTTTTACAAGAACGAGTTGATAGTTTTGTTGGCCGTTGGAATGCGTCCCCTCCCACAGATTTCATCTCAGAACAATTTGGTCATAGTAGTGGAGGACAAAAAGGAATTTTAGGAAAAGGGATGGGACGTGCTACTAATGCAGCCCGACTCTTTGGTAAAACTCAGTTGATTGAAACCTACTATCCTAAACTGATTTTTGAGATTGGGCCAATTGGAGTCGCAGGTTTTCTCTATTTAGTAACAACCATGACCATTGTTGGGTTTAAATCTTATCGTTCTATTAAAGATAAAAATTTACGAAGTTTTGGAGCTTCTTTTTGGGTTTTTGTGTTAGTTATTAGTTACAACACCTATTATTACCCTCTGGATGTTGATCCAGTTACAGTTTATTATTGGTATTTTGCGGGTGTACTGTTTAAACTACCGGAAATTGATCGGGAAGAACGAAAAAAACTCATAGAAGCTGGCGAGCTTGATGAATAAATATAAATGAGGATATTTTGTTAATGTCTACCCCTATAAATATTGCCCAAAAGCAACGTTTAGATTGGATTGATCAAACCAAGGGTTTAGCAATTTTAGGCATTGTTTTATTTCACTTTTTTCAAAATTATCTCGCCCCCTTACCTTTGGTTTATTTCTTGAACCGAAATGGAGCAAAAGTTGGGTACGCAGCCGTTGATATCTTTTTTGTGATGGCAGGATTTAATACCAGTTATATCCTGGCTATTACTGCCCAAAAGTATCATTTACCGAAACTGAGTACCAATTGGAAATCTTGGCTGCTTAAACGATTAGATAGAATTTACCCAACCTATCTTTTAGCAGTGGTTTGCAGCTTATTCCTGTATTTTATTTTCAAAGATGGATACTCGATTAAACCTCTCCTTAACTTTATCCTCAGTTTTCTAGGGTTAGCAGGCTATCAATGGCAATCTATTAACCCTGGATTTTGGTTTTTTACCGTTATTTTAGAATTGTATCTACTCACCCCTTTAATTTTTTTAAGTTGTAAAAGCAAACCAAAATCCATCTTAATCTTAGGGATTATTGTAGTATTTATTGCAAAATCATTTGGATTTTACTTGTTGATTATTAACTCTAAATGGTTTAGCTTTTTATTGGGAAATAATATCTTTCTGAGCTACTTCTTCCAGTATTGTCTAGGATTATATTGGGGAATCATTTATCATCACCATCAAAACCGTTTTAGAACTCAAGATTTTATCATTTCAGGTCTTGTATTTGGACTCGGACTAATTTTCTATATTACTCTAGCATTGACGAAAATCGACATTGTTTATATGCTAGGATTTGATATACTCTTTACTCCTCTAATATTTTTAGGGTGTCACAGATTGTTTGAATGGTTAAACCAATATAAAGGATATTTATTCTATGGATTAGTTTTATTATCAGCAATGGGAATTTATTCCTATCAAATTTATTTAATTCATCAACCTCTTCTTTTTGTGATTCTTCCCCAGTTTAATCAATCTCTAAACCTAAACCCCTACATAAAAATTACAATTTCCTTGATTCTGAGTGCCTTCTTACTAAGTATTTATTTAATCGGGTTTATTCGTTTAGAGCAGTTTCTCAGAAAACTCATTCAAAAAAGATTTGAACCTTAACTATAGGAAAATAAACTCATGAATTTACCATTGATTTCTGTCATTATTCCTACCTACAACCGAGAACAAGTTTTACGAGAAACTTTAGCAGAAGTTCTCAAACAAACCTATCCTCATTTTGAAGTTTTAGTGGTGGATCAAACCCCAACCCATGAACCCGAAACCCAAACCTATTTAGAACAGTTAGCCCAAGCTGAAAAAATTAAATGGTATCGTTTAGATTGGGCAAGTTTACCCGGCGCCAGAAATTATGCCGTGCGGCGTTCTCAAGGTGATATTATTTTATTTATTGATGATGATGTTCAACTTCCTGACGGGTTTTTAATGGCTCATGCTCGCAATTATATCCCAGAAGAAACCTCTGCACTTAAAGAGATTGGCGCTGTTGCAGGACGAGTTTTTGATCGAATGAAATTAAGTGATTCGGGTGGACAATTAACGATTGAAAATTTACCTCCAGAAGCTTATGATCCTGGCATTGCTTGGTATTATATTGATTTAGTTCATACAATTAAACCTCAACAAGTGATTTCCGCCAGAGGATGTAATATGTCCTTCCGACGAGAAATTTTTGATCAATTTGGGTTAACCTTTGATGAACGATTTAAAGGCAGTGCAGTCCGCGAAGAATCGGATTTTTGTTTAAGATTAAGAAAAACAGGGTATGTGCTCTGGTATGACCCAGAGGCTTATTTAATTCATTTAGGAGAAGAAGCAGGAGGCTGTCATGATATTAGTACCCGTTCCCTCCAATATCAAGTTACCTTTTATCATAATCACTTTTTTATGGGGTTAAAAAATTTAACTCCGGGTCAATGTTTCCGCTTTTTTGCTAAATTATTTGATTGTCACGTTTTAGGACATCCTCCCTGTAATAAAAGTGGTTCTCCTTTAAAAATTATTAGTCGATTCTTTTTTTATCAATTAGGCTTAATTAAAGCGTTAGGAACCTGGATTACATCCCTTTGGGATCAAGGACAAATTTACACCCAACAAGACCATTTATAATCTGACTCTGGGTTGCTGGACGTTATGAGGTGAAACCCAACAACCCTTGCACTAAGCTTGCCGAAGTGATTCATAGTTTGTGTTATAAATAAACAAGTTAATCAGGAGAAAATTAATGAAAGTTTTAGTGACTAGCCATACTTATATTGTTGACTTAAATCGAGAAAAATTTAGAGCATTAGCTCGTTTACAACCCAATATAGAAGTTACCATTGTTGTTCCTAAACGTTGGCGACCCGGAGGCGTTCAGAATAAAATTATCGAGTGTCAATATTTGGATGAAGGAAATTTTAAGGTTGTTCCTATCTCTAATTTTAGTGAAAATAACCAAGGTTTACTCACCTTTAGTTTAGATTTAGTTTCTCTATTAAAAACTTTTAAACCAGATATTATTCAAGTTGAACAAGGTTCTAAAGCCTTAACCTATACTCAATTAATTACCTTAAATAATCTTCTGGGTTTAAAAGCAAAAAATGTCTTTTTTACTTGGTGGAATTTACCCTATGAGTTGAAATTTCCCGTTTCTCTCCTAGAATCTTATAATCTCAAATATACTGATGGAATTATCGTAGGAAATCAACATGGTAAAGATATTTTACGTCAAAAAGGATACACCGGGCCAATAGAAGTAATGCCGCAGTTAGGCATTGATGAACGTTTATTTAAACCTGAATCACAACCGGAATTAAAAGCCGAATTAGGAATTAAACCGGATGAATTTGTGGTCGGGTTTGTCGGACGTTTTGTGGAAGAAAAAGGATTAATGACATTAGCAAAAGCCTTAGCTGGGTTAAAAGATTATCCTTGGAAATGGGTTTTATTAGGTCGGGGAGAATTACAAGGACAACTTTTAGAAACTGCTGAAAAATTTGGATTTAAAGATAGATTAATCTTAATTGAAAGTGTACCTCATGATCAGGTACAACGCTATATTAATCTGATGGATACTTTAGTTTTACCTTCAGAAACCACCTATAAATTTAAAACATTAACGACTATAGGTTGGAAAGAACAATTTGGTCATGTTTTAATTGAAGCAATGGGGTGTCAAGTTCCTGTTATTGGTTCCGACTCAGGGGAAATTCCCCATGTTATTTCGGATACGGGATTAGTTTTTCCAGAAGGTAATCAACAAGCTTTACAAGATGCTCTCTGTCAGTTAATGACACAACCCGAATTAGCTCAACAGTTAGCAGAAAAAGGCTATCAACGAGCAATAACTCACTACACTAATCAAGCACTCGCTCAAGAATTACTAGCTTTTTATCAACAATTATTAACTACTTAACTTCTATCGTGGAACAGGCAGGATGCCTATTATTGCTTGTCCGAAGTGAATTTCCTGCACAACACCGGAGACAGGATACAGCCAAGATGCCTGTTCAACGGTAAAATATTAAAAAAAGATTCACCCCTGTAACTGTAATAGTAAATTTGAGTGTGGCTACTTCCAATCGAAAACCAATTCTCCTAGACTTTGAAAAACCTTTAGTTGAGCTAGAAAGCCGAATTGACCAAATTCGTCAATTAGCTAGTGAAAATGGTGTGGATGTGTCCGAAGAAATTCGACAACTTGAAACCCGGGCCAGTCAACTACGACAAGAAATTTTCAGTGGTTTATCTCCCCTGCAACGGCTACAATTAGCCCGTCATCCCCGACGACCGAGTACCCTAGATTATATTCAAGCCATGACCGATGAATGGATGGAACTTCATGGCGATCGCCGAGGCTATGATGATCCTGCCTTAGTGGGAGGGGTTGCCCGTTTAGGGGGACAACCTGTGGTGATTCTAGGCCATCAAAAAGGACGGGATACCAAAGATAATGTCGCCCGTAATTTCGGTATGGCAGCCCCTGGAGGCTATCGTAAAGCCATGCGGTTAATGGAACACGCCAACCGTTTTGGAATGCCAATTCTTACCTTTATTGATACTCCGGGGGCGTGGGCTGGGGTAGATGCTGAAAAACTCGGTCAAGGGGAGGCTATTGCCTATAACCTGCGAGAAATGTTTGATTTAGAAGTTCCGATTATTTGTACGGTTATTGGTGAAGGCGGTTCCGGTGGAGCGTTAGGAATTGGAGTTGGAGAAAAACTCCTGATGTTAGAACATTCTGTTTATACTGTTGCTACTCCTGAAGCTTGTGCCGCAATTTTGTGGAAAGATGCAGGTCAAGCTCCCCAAGCAGCCCAAGCGTTGAAAATTACCTCCAAAGATCTTAAACAATTAGGCATTATTGATGAAGTCGTACCCGAACCCGATGGAGGAGCTCATAGTAACCCATTGAAAGCGGCAGAACTGCTGAAAAATGCTTTGTTGAAATCCTTAGCTGAACTCTTGCCCCTAACGTCTCAACAGCGTCAAGAAATGCGCTACCAGAAGTTTAGAAATATTGGCGTTTTTGCGGAAGCTCAGGTTTAAATCTACAACAATACCAGGGAGAAAAAGGAACCCGCCAAACAATCCGAACGGTTAAAATATGAGTAACAAAATTTCTTGAGAAGTTAAAATTAGTGGCTCATTCTTTGCCCTGGTATTCAGTATTGTTCTTCTAGGTTGATATGGAATTGCTCGTCTCAATCAGCAGATTGAAACCTTCTGAGCCACAGTTAACCGGACTCGATAAGCTACAATACCCTAGAACAGATTGTGACAGCTATCAATACAATTAACTAAGGAACTCAACAAAGCTTGTTCGGCATTCGGGAAACCCCTGGCAGTGTCCAGCAACTCAACCCAGTCGCCATTAATCTTCAGAACCTGGCGGGAAAACAAAGTTGACATTTTAAAAAAATGCAAAATTCACAATTCCTTTGATGATATAATGACAGAGGTAACAAATCTTTACACATTTCTCAGATTCAGTAATTGACAGATTTGTGACATCTGTTGAACTCCCATTGGAGACGACTTAGAGCCTACATGACTTCTCCCACTCACAAAAGAGCCTTGATCACTGGAGCCAGTAGCGGTATTGGTCGGGCAACAGCCCTAGCCTTTGCCAAAGCTGGGATTGACATTGCATTAGTCAGTCGTCATGAACAGCGCTTAGAAGCGGTAGCCCAAGCAGCCCGAACTTTTGGGGTGGAAGCCAGAGCCTTTCCTCTGGACTTATCAAAAGTTGAACAAGTTCATACCCAAATCGATAGTATTGTGGCTGCTTTTGGCCCAATTGACATTTTAGTCAATAACGCAGGCATGGGATACACCGGGGATTTAATCAACACTTCCCTAGCAGACTGGCAACGGGTGATTGATTTGAACCTCACCAGTATTTTCCAGTGTGTAAAAGCGGTTTTACCAGGAATGCGGGATCAAAAAAGTGGAACCATCATTAATGTTGTCTCCATTGCTGGTCTACAAGCTTTTCCCAACTGGGGTGCCTACTGCGTGAGTAAATTTGGTTTGATGGCTTTATCGAAAACCTTAGCTTTGGAAGAGCGATCAAATGGTATTCGGGTAACAGCTTTATGTCCGGGTTCTGTGAATACTTCCATCTGGGATAGCGAAACTGTTCAAGCTGATTTTGATCGCGCAGCCATGCTGACACCGGAGATTGTCGCCGAGTCAATTCTCCATGTCACCTTATTGCCGAACACTGCCGTCATTGAAGAATTAACCTTAATGCCGAGCGTCGGCACGTTTTGAATCGTTTTCTATATCGATTCTAAAACCGTTCATCTTTGTTGTTTCTAAACATAGCTCAAAATACACCATGACTATCTCACCAACCACCAATGGCGTCAAAACGTTAGAAACCCTGAATAATGGGGTCAATAATGAAGACACCAATGGCTTTCCCATTCGACCGGATCGGACTTTATCTTATAGTCAAAATACTCACTCCCAACTTCGCACGGAAGTCAGTGATGAACAGATGATGGATGCTGTTCGCACCATGTTGTTAGGTGTGGGTGAAGATCCTGAACGGGAAGGGTTGCTTAAAACACCAAAACGGGTGGCTGAAGCCATGCGGTTTTTAACCAGTGGCTACAATCAATCCCTCGAAGATCTGGTAAATGGCGCGATTTTTGATGAAGGCCATGAAGAAATGGTGCTGGTGCGCGACATCAACTTTTTCAGTATGTGCGAACACCATATGTTACCCTTTATGGGTCGGGCGCACGTGGCCTATATTCCTAATCAAAAAGTGATTGGGTTAAGCAAACTGGCTCGAATTGTGGAAATGTATAGCCGTCGTTTACAAGTTCAGGAACGTCTAACCCGCCAAATTGCGGAAGCCATTAAAGCTGTTCTTGAACCTCAAGGGGTGGCTGTTGTCATGGAGGCAACCCATATGTGTATGGCGATGCGAGGCGTTCAAAAACCGGGATCTTGGACAGTGACGAGTGCGATGGTCGGCATCTTCCAAGAGGAGCAGAAAACCCGTGAAGAATTCCTGAATTTGATTCGCCATCAACCTTCATTTTTCTAGGCAATCAGGATTTTATCGCTGAATTAAGAATTGACAATTGAGAATTAAGAAAAATTTAACTTATGCTAAAAAAAGCGGACTAGGGTGTAATTCTTAGTTCTTAATTCTAAATTCTTAGTTCAACGTTTACTGAAAAAATTTATGATGATTCAACCCATCAAATTTGGAACCGATGGCTGGCGAGGCGTGATTGCTGCGGACTTCACCTTTGAACGAGTCGCTTTAGTTGCTCCTTTGGCGGCTCGAATTCTCTATGAAACCTATGGAGAAAATACCAGAAGCCGAACGGTGATTGTCGGCTATGATCGACGGTTTTTAGCTGAAGAATTTGCCCGATGTGCGGCTGAAGCGATCCAATCCGCCGGATTTGATGTCAAACTGAGTGAAACATGGGCTCCAACTCCCGCCTTTTCCTTGATTGCCCATCAGCAACAGGCGTTAGGTGCAATTGTCTTAACAGCCAGCCATAACCCCGGTAAGTATTTAGGGCTAAAAGTTAAAGGTGCTTTTGGCGGATCGGTGGGGCCTGAAATTACCCAACAAATTGAAGCGTTATTAGCCGATCCTGTTGTTGTGGAGGTTACACCCGGAACTTTAGAACATTTTAACCCCTGGCCGAGTTATTGTGAAACCTTGCGTTCTAAAGTAGATATTGGTGCGATTCAAGAAGCTTTGAATCAAGGAAAAATTACGGTTTTTGCAGATGTAATGCACGGGGCTGCTTCGGGTGGATTAACTCAATTATTAGGAGATCAAGTTCACGAACTTAATACGAATCGCGATCCTTATTTCGGAGGAGGTGCACCGGAACCTTTACCTCGTTATATTCCTGAATTATTGGAACAATTAGCGACGTTTCGAGGTTCCGGTGGAGGTTTAGGGATTGGGTTTGTCTTTGATGGAGATAGCGATCGGATTGCGGCTGTTGATCAAAATGGTAATTTTCTTAGTTCTCAAATTTTAATTCCTGTGTTAATTGAACATTTATCGACTTGTCGAGGATTGACAGGAGAAATTGTTAAAACTGTGAGTGGTTCTGATTTAATTCCTCGCATTGCCCAATTATTTAATTTATCGTTGTATGAAACTCCGATTGGTTATAAATATATTGCGGATCGGATGTTAACCACTGAAGTTTTAGTTGGCGGTGAAGAATCTGGCGGTGTTGGATATGGAACTCATATTCCTGAACGAGATGCGTTGTTATCTGCGCTATATGTTTTAGAGGCGATGGTACATTCAGGAGAAGATCCGACCCAAACTTATCAACGGTTGCAACAGCAAACGGGTTTTGATTCCGCTTATGATCGGATTGATTTACCTTTAGCAAGTATGGATGTGCGATCGCGCTTAGTAGAACAGTTGGAAACTCAACCTTTACAGGAGATTGCTGGACAAGGAGTGGTTGATTGTTTAACGGTTGATGGTTACAAATACCGCCTCACCGATAGTCGTTGGTTATTAATTCGCTTTAGTGGCACAGAACCCGTCTTACGTCTTTATTGTGAAGCTCCCACTCTGGATCAGGTTCACGAAACTCTAAACTGGGCTAAAGATTGGGCGAATCAATTCTAAGAGTTATCAGTTATCAGTTATTTGTTTTTGAATAATTACGAATGACGAATTAATGAGGATTCTTCATAATAGTTAATATGATTATGAAAAAAATAGTTGTTGCTACTGGAAACCCTAGTAAATTAAAGGAAATACAGTCTTATTTGCAGGATTTAGAGATTGAATTACAGCTTAAACCAAAAGATTTAGAAGTAGAAGAAACCGGAACAACTTTTCTGGAAAATGCTGGGTTAAAAGCTTCACAAGTAGCGTTAGTAACGGGAGAATGGGCAATTGCCGATGATTCTGGGTTAGCTGTTGATGCCTTAAATGGCTCACCCGGACTATATTCTGCCCGTTATGCACCCACAGAAGCGGAATGTATTGTCAGACTTCTCACGGAACTGGGGAATACCCCTAACCGAAACGCCCAATTTGTCTGTGCTGTCGTGGTGGCACGTCCCGATGGTTCTATTGCAGTTCAGTATGAAGGAATTTGTCAAGGAACGATTACTCATCAACCCCAGGGAACTGGGGGGTTTGGTTATGATCCGATTTTTTATGTTCCTGAATTCCAAAAGACTTTTGCCCAAATGCCTGCGGAATTAAAACACCAAATTTCCCATCGAGGTCGAGCATTTCAGGGCCTTTTACCGCAACTGCAAGCATTATTGTCGAATCATTAGATTGGGTAAAATTCTCGTATAAATGAGTCCAGTGTTGTGGAATGACCTATGTACCTAAAAACACAACAATTGACACTCACCGCTCTGAAGAGACGGGGATTCTTAAGAGTTCCATAAAGGAATTCTTAAAGGTGTAGTCAATACGCCACTACTGACTCCATTGAGATTTAATCCCAATGTTGCCGATACTTTCCGAATAATATTAGCTGCTGCGTTACAATCAGCGTTGATATACTGATTCAATGCAGTCCGATATAAACCTCGTTTAACTCGCT
>JACCEC010993493.1_pt1 | contig 13131 bp, 11 predicted proteins | sample 7450121 | NCBI WGS metagenome assembly JACCEC01 (sample SAMN15323455, study PRJNA562643) | freshwater metagenome | isolation source: river surface water | place: USA:Blue River Watershed | collected 2017-08-18 | reverse complement strand
CAATGCACCCGTCACGGAGTTCATGACGCGTGCAGGTATCCGCTGCCAGATCGGGCCCCGTCACCCAGGAGAATGTTTTGGAGATCACCACCGGCCGTCCGGCCACCCTCGCCCCGCGCGGCATGGTCACCTGCCCGCACTCGCTCGCCTCGCAAGCGGGTGTTGACGTCTTGCGTGCCGGCGGATCAGCGGTAGATGCCGCCATTGCCACCAGCGCGGCACTGTCGGTGATCTATCCGCATATGGTCGGTATCGGCGGCGATGCGTTCTGGCTGATCCACGAGGCGGCGACCGGTGACGTGCATTTCCTCAACGGCGGCGGGCGCGCAGCGGCTTCGGCCAGCATCGATTACTTCAGCAGCCGCGGCATGACCGAGATCCCGTTTCGCGGCATCCTGCCCGCCAGCCTAACGACGCCCGGCTCGGTGGACAGCTGGTGCGAGGCGCATGCGAAATACGGCAAACTGCCGCTGTCGCGCAATCTACAGTCGGCCATCACCTATGCACGCGAAGGCTTCCCGGTAACGGCAAGACTGGCGAGCTGGATCGCCCGGACCGAACAAGACCTCCGCGCCGAACCGGATGCCGCCGCGATCTTTCTGAAGCACGGCGTGCCCGCTGCAGGTTCGTTGATCCGTAATCCCGGACTGGCGAACACACTCGAATCCATTGGCAAAGACGGACGGCAGGGCTTTTATGAAGGCCCGGTGGCAGACGCGCTCGCCGGCTATGTGGCGCAGCGCGGCGGCTTTTTCACGAAAGCCGACCTTAACGCGCAACGCGCGGAATGGGGCCAGCCGCTGGTCGGCCAGTACCGCGATCTCACGCTGTACCAGACCGCGGCGCCGACGCAGGGCTTTGCCGTCATCGAAATGCTGAACCTCGTCGAGCCGCTCGATCTGACGAAAACCGGCTTCCTCGGCCCCGACCATGTGCACCTGCTGGTGCAGGCCAAGCAGATCGCGTATCACGATCGTGACCGTTATATCGCCGACCCGAAATTCTCGGACGTGCCGATGGATCGCCTGATCTCGAAGGCTTATGCGGATGAGCGCCGTGCCCTGATCGATCCCGCGCGTGCACTGCCCTGGGACAAGGTGCCTTCCTATGGCAGCTTGTCCGGCGATACGGTGTATATCGCGGTCGTCGATGCCGAAGGCAATGCGGTGTCGCTGATCCACAGTCTGTATGGCGGCTTCGGTTCGGCTGTCGTCGCCGGCGACACTGGCGTGGTGCTGCAAAACCGTGGCGCGTATTTTTCGCTTGATCCGGCGCATCCGAACAAGCTCGAGCCGGGCAAGATCCCGCTGCACACACTGATCGCCTCGATAGGCAAACGCAACGGCAAACTGTGGAGCGTGGTGGGCTGCATGGGCGCCGACGGCCAGCCTCAGATCCAGTTGCAGGCCTATGTCGCGATGATGGATTTCGGTTGCGACATTCAGCAGGCGCTCGAAGCGCCGCGCTGGCTGTCGGGGCGGTTTGCACTGGGCGAGAGCCGCGACACCCTGCATATCGAAGGTCGCTTTTCCGCCGACACACTCAACACGCTGGAAGGACGCGGCCATCTGCTGAACCGCTGGCCGGCATGGAATGAGCTTGCGGGCCATGCCCATGGCATCACGATTGATCCGGTCACCGGGGTGAAGTCGGGTGGCTCGGATCCGCGGAGCGATGGGGCGGCGATCGGGTATTGACGGGGTAGTCCCTGAGCACCCGGTGCCAGTACCACGGCATCTTGGTCATCTCAGGGGAAAGCCTGACAGGCGTATTGACAACAGATATACATACCGCTAAGCTTTGTATATCTGTTGTACTTACGTACGGAGACCCCTATGCGCGACGCAGCAATCAATCTTCGGGCCTTGCCCGAGCAGCGCGACCTGATCGACCACGCGGCTAGCCTCGTTGGCAAGAACCGCTCTGACTTCATGCTGGAGGCGGCTTGCGAGCGAGCGCAAGCCGTGGTTCTCGATCAGGTTTTTTTTAGCCTGAATGCAGAAAAATTTGCTCAATTTACCGCCTTGTTAGATGCACCACCAGCACGCAATCCCGGACTGGAGCGTTTGATGGCCATCCAGGCCCCTTGGAACAAAAAAGCTAAATGAGCATGCAGTTGAGCGAGCCACATGCGCTCACTACCGATCATCTGCTGGATCATTTTGACTGCAAGGAAGCGAGCCTGAATGACTGGCTCAAACGACGTGCGATAAGCAATCAGATGAGTGGGGCCAGTCGCACTTTCGTCGTCATTGATCAGGACAACAGAGTACTTGGCTTCTATGCGCTGGCAGCAGGTGCTGTCGCACATCAGTTAGCGACCAGTTCAGTGAGAAGGAACGTGCCCGATCCGATACCGGTCATGGTATTGGGTCGTCTCGCTGCCGACCATCGGGTCCAGGGCCAAAAACTGGGATCTGCCTTGTTACGGGACGCCGTAGAAAGAGCAAGTCTGGTAGCAAGTAATGTGGGCGTCCGTGCATTGCTGGTACACGCATTGCACGAGCGGGCAAAGTTATTCTACGAGCACTACGGTTTTCAGGAATCTCCGCAGCATCCTATGACCTTGATGCTGCGACTGGGCAGCCCAAAAAGCTGATCTACCACTAGTGACTTACGTGCAGGCTGCACGAGGTATTCAAACAACAAAATCACCGCGCATGCAATCCTTTCAAGGGCTCGTCAGTCTGCACCCACAATCTTAAGCTGTTTGCCTTATCGCGACAGCGCCATGGATATCTTCAGCCTGATCGATGAACCGCTGCTGATGTCGAAGCAAAAACTGTTCAAATGAAGCTTTCCGCCCTGACCCGTGTCGCCCGCCTGACCACCGCCGCCAATGACCAGATACCCTCACTGAGCGAGCCTGAGGCACTGGAATATAAAATCAACGAGGCTTTGGCCGGCTGATACCGCCGTCCCCGCACAGCTTCCCGACGCTCGAGACTGTGCGAGAATCGCGCGTCCTGTCATCACTGTCTTCCTACCCGGACTTTTATAACAAAAAAGGAGACCTTATGTCCCAGCATGTGCACGTCGTCGGGGTCGGCATGATTCCGTTCACCAAGCCCGGCGCGAGCGATCCCTTTCATCTGATGGGCGCGCGCGCGATGCGTGCGGCGCTGGAGGATGCCGGTCTCGATTACCCGGCGATTCAGCAGGTCTATGCGGGCTATGTGTACGGCGATTCCTGCTGCGGACAGCGCGCGGTGTATGAGGTCGGCATGAGCGGTGTGCCGGTCATTAACGTCAACAACAACTGCTCGACCGGCTCCACCGCCCTATGGCTCGCGCGTCAGGCAGTCGCCTCGGGTGCGGTCGATTGCGCAATGGCCGTCGGCTTCGAACAGATGAAGCCCGGCGCAATCGGCGATGTGTATCAGGATCGTCCATCGCCTTTCGACCGCTTCAATGAGACCAGCGAACGACTGGTACCGGCCGAGGGCATACCGCTCGCCCTCCGGTACTTCGGCGGCGCGGGGCTCGCGCATATGCAGCAATACGGCACCAAACTCGAAACCTTCGCGAAGATCCGCGCGAAGGCCAGCCGTCATGCAGCGAACAATCCGCTGGCCCTGTTCAAGACCGTCGTCACCGAAGAAGAGGTGATGGCCGCACCGGCTGTCTGGCCGGGCGTGATGACCCGGCTGATGGCCTGCCCGCCGACCTGTGGTGGCGCGGCGGCAATCGTCTGCTCGGAGGCCTTCGCAAAAAAACACGGACTCGATCTGCGCGTGCGCATTCGTGCGCAGGCGATGACCACCGATTTCGGTTCGACCTTTGGTGAACCGGATGGCGCTCGCAGCGACATGCGGCAGCTGGTCGGCTACGACATGACTCGGGCAGCGGCGCAGCAGGTATATGAAGCCGCAGGCGTCGATCCTAAGGACATCCCGGTCGTCGAGCTGCATGACTGCTTTGCGCACAATGAGCTGATCACCTATGAAGGCCTGGGCCTGTGCCCCGAGGGCGGCGCGGAAAAGTTCATTGTGGATGGCGACAACACCTACGGTGGCCGCACGGTGACCAATCCTTCCGGCGGCCTGCTGTCCAAGGGCCATCCGCTGGGGGCGACGGGTCTGGCGCAATGCACAGAGCTGGTAAACCAGTTGCGCGGCACTGCCGGGAAGCGACAGGTCGATGGCGCGACACTCGCGCTGCAGCATAATCTGGGGCTGGGCGGCGCCTGTGTGGTGACCCTGTACGAAAAAACTGCCTGAGCATTTCCGCAACGGCCGGGCTTGCCGTCCGGCCGGCTTTCGGTACACTTTGATCGCGCCGGATGATTACAGAAAAACCGTCATGAAGAACACTCCCGCACCGATCCTGCTGACGCTGATGACCCTGCTGATCCCCGTGACAGCACGGGCAGACCCCTGCGAAGACCTGATCAAGATGGACGGCCTGTTCACCAAGGCGAGGACTGAATGCGGGTTCAGCTATTACGCGTGGCGCTTCCAGCAGGACTCGCAGGTCTGCATGGAAAAATACGGCAAGACCGAATCGAAAGTGCTGTTCGTGAAAGGTCAGCAGGCCTTCGACAGCAAGGCCAGTGAAATGGGCAAGGAAGCACTGTGCAAGAAGCTGTTGCGTGACTTCCCGATGACGGTCAAACGCTGATCTGGTCGTCCGCAGGCGCGTCCCGGAACTCACATCCCGGAAATCTCGACGCGCTGGCCCAGCAGCGGCACGCTCGCGTCCCAGTGCAGCTCGCGCGCGATCCCGAGCCGCAAGGCCTCGGCTGCCTGCGACTCACCGTGATTGATGAACACATGGCGCGGCGCACGGGGCGCCGTCTTCATCCAGTCCATCAGCTGGGACGCATCCGCATGCGCGGACATGCCTGCCAGCGATACGACCTCTGCATTGACCCGCACATCCTCACCGAAAATCCGCACGGTCCGCTCGCCCGCCACCAGCCGCGCGCCGCGCGTACCGCCCGCCTGAAACCCGGCAAATACGATGCTGTTGCGGTGGTCTGGTGCCAGCGAGCGAAGGTGATGCAGCACCCGTCCGCCGGTGGCCATGCCACTGGCCGAGATGATGATCGCAGGATAGCGCAACTGGTCGAGCGCGCGCGACTCATCGACCGTGCGGCACATACGCGCCACGCCCGACATGCCCTGACAATCCTCGACCGAGAGCCGGTGCTCGCGTCGGTGGCGGCGGTAGATGTTCATGGAATTGATCGCCATCGGGCTGTCGAGGAATACCGGCAGATCGGGGATACGACCCGCGCGCTTGAGCCGGTAAATCTCGTACAGCAGGTTCTGCGCGCGCCCCACGGCAAACGAAGGCACCAGCACCACACCGCCGCGCGCTGCGGTACGACCGATGATATCGGCCAGTTCGGCACCGCTGTCGCCGGGCTCGTGAAGCCGATCGCCGTAAGTGGACTCCACCACGAGGTAGTCGGCATGCTCGATCGGCGATGGGGGGCGCATGACCGGATCATCCGGCCGGCCCAGATCGCCCGAGAACAGGATGCTGCCGCGCGCGGTGCGCAATTCGACCGAACTCGCACCCAGGATATGGCCCGCAGGCCGCAGCCGCATTCGGAATGCACCAAGATCGATGATCTGATCAGGCTTCAGCGCCCGGAAAGACTTCAGCGCGTAGCGCGCGTCTTCCTCGGTGTATAAGGGCAGCGCGGGATCATGGCGGGACGATTTGTGCCGGTTGGCGAAGGCCGCGTCCTCTTCCTGCAGATGCCCGCTGTCGGGCAGCAGCAGTCCGCACAAATCGACCGTGGCGGCTGTCGCATAGATCGGCCCGCGATAGCCATTCCTGACCAGCAGGGGCAGCACGCCACTGTGATCAAGATGCGCATGCGTGAGTACGACCGCATCCAGTTCAGCGGCATCGAAGGGCAGCGCCTCCCAGTTCAGCAGGCGCAGGTTCTTGTAGCCCTGGAACAGGCCGCAATCGACGAGGATGCGCTTGCCCTGATGTTCCACCAGAATCTTGGAACCGGTGACGGTGCCGGCCGCGCCGAGAAAGCTGAGCTTCATTCGCAGTGTCCCTTCACGCGGGTCGCCCCGCCATTACTGCTGGTCATACGGGGAAAACGGCAACGGTGCCCACAACGCCGTTGAAGCCGCCAGAAAAGACGCAAACGAGTGCTACAGTGGGCTCCGTACCGTCTTTCCCGTCTTGACCCTGATGAATGATACCAATCAACAGGATACCGGACTGTTGCCTTCGGGGCTATCCGCTCAGATCGCCGCGCAGCGCCTGCTGAGCGAAGGACCGAACGAGCTGGGCGTCAGCCAGCGGCGCGCGCTCGCCGAGATCGTGCTCGAGGTGCTCAGGGAGCCGATGTTCCTTTTGCTGCTGGCGGCCGGCGGCATCTATCTGCTGATGGGCGATCGCAGCGAGGCACTGACGCTGCTGGGCTTTGTGGTCGTGATCATCGGCATCACGGTGCTGCAGGAGCGCCGCACCGACAATGCGCTGGCCGCGCTGCGCGAACTCTCCAGTCCGCGCGCGCGGGTGATGCGCGAGGGCGAGGCCGTGCGCATCCCCGGACGCGAGGTCGTGCGCGAGGATGTGCTGCTGCTGGCCGAAGGCGACCGCGTGCCCGCCGATGGCCTGCTGCTGCAGGCGCATGAACTCGCCGCCGATGAATCCATGCTCACCGGTGAATCGCTGGCCGTCGCCAAGTCCGGCGGCGACACCGTGTACGCGGGCACGCTGATCGTCGGGGGTCAGGCAGTCGCCCGCGTCACTGCCACGGGCAGCCGTACCGAGATGGGCCGTATCGGCGTGTCGCTGGACGATATTCATCTGCAGGCGTCGCCGCTGCGCGAAGAGATGACCCGGCTCACCCGGCGTCTGGCCGCGATCGGTGTGTTGCTGTCCGTGGCGCTGACCGTGATGTTCTGGTGGTTGCGCGAGGGCGGGCTGCAAGGCGTGCTGGCCGGCATAGGACTGGCGATGTCGCTGCTGCCGCAGGAATTCGCCGTGATCATGATCGTCTTCTTTGCGATGGCCGCGCGCCGGCTGGCGACGCAGCACGTGCTCACGCGCCGCCTGCATGCGATCGAATCGCTGGGGGAGACCACCGTGCTGTGCGTGGACAAGACCGGCACGCTCACACAAAACCGGATGCAGGTCGCGGCGCTGTGCGCAGAGGGACAGCGGCTGATGCTCGACCAAAGCGGTGAAGTCACCAACCTGCAGGCCTCCGACGCCGAACCATCTCACCTGCCCGGACATGCGAGCGTCCCGGAAGCGTTTCATGAACTGATCCGTTATGCGGTGCTCGCCAGCGAGATCGTGCCGCATGATCCGATGGAGCAGGCAATCCATCAACTCGGTCAGGCGCAGCTGGGCAGCGGCCAGCCGCTTCCCCGTGGCTGGACACTCGCGCGCGAATACGAGCTCTCACCGGCGCTGCTGGCCATGACGCATCTGTGGCAGTCAGACGCTCATCCCGAGGCGATCGTCGCCGCCAAAGGCGCACCGGAAGCGATTGCGCAGCTCTGCCGGCTGGATGAGGCCGGGCACGCGCGGGTCGCGCAGGAGGCCGAAGCCCTTGCCGCGCAGGGCCTGCGCGTGCTGGCCGTTGCCCGGGCGCGCCACCCGTCCGGCGAGCACTGGCCCGACACCCAACAGGCATTTGATTTCCAGTGGCTCGGACTGGTCGCGCTGGCCGATCCGCTGCGTCCGGAGGTGCCCGCGGCCATCGCCCGCTGCAAGCGCGCCGGCATCCGGGTGGTGATGATCACCGGCGACCATCCGCGCACGGCGACCGCGATCGCGCATCAGGCCGGACTGCTGCATGCAGACGTCATCACCGGCGATGAGCTGACCCGCATGGACAGCGGCACACTGGCCGCGCGCGTGCGCTCGGTGAACGTGTTCGCACGGGTCAGGCCGCACCAGAAACTGGCGCTGGTCGAAGCCCTGAAGGCGCAGGGCGAGGTGGTCGCGATGACCGGCGATGGCGTCAATGATGCGCCCGCGCTGAAGGCCGCGCATATCGGCATCGCAATGGGACAGCGCGGCACCGATGTCGCGCGCGAGGCCTCATCGCTGGTGCTGCTGCGCGATGATTTCACGTCGATCATGGAAGCGATCCGCATGGGCAGGCGCACCTACGCGAACATGCGGCAGGCGATGGTCTACACCGTTGCGGTGCATGTGCCGATCGCCGGGCTGGCGCTGCTGCCGGTGATTTTTGGCCTGCCCCTGCTGCTCGCGCCGCTGCATATCGCCTTTTTAGAGCTGGTGATCGATCCGGCCTGTTCGGTCGTGTTCGAGGCGGAGGAAGGACCTCCGACGCTGATGGAGCAGCCGCCGCGCAGCACGCGCGAGAGCATGCTCGCCATGCCGCAGGTGATGCGCAGTCTGGCGTATGGCGGGCTGACCACGCTGGCCGTGTTCCTGTTCTATCTGTGGCAGCTGGCGCAGGGCGACGCATCGGTGGCCGCTGCCGCGGCGTTCGTGATGCTGGTGACCGCCAATGCGGTGCTGATCCTGCCCGCGCGCGCAGCAGGCGGGCGCAGCACACCGAAGAGTTCGCGGCTGACGCCGACCACCGTCTGGGTGCTGGGAGCGACTGCGCTGGCCTTGTGGCTTGCGACCGGCTGGGCACCGCTGGCGTCGGCCTTCCGGTTTGCGCCGCTGCCGGTCAGCGTGTGGATGACGAGCCTTGCGCTCGGGCTGCTGATGCTGCCGGTGTTCGGGATCGTCGCCCGGGTAATGCCGTCAGCGCGGCACTGATCAGGGCACCGCGACCAGACGGCCGACCTTGTCGAACGGCGGCAGGATGTTTCTGAGCGACAGGCGCGCCATCTCGGACGGAGGCAATGCCTTCGAGATGATGAAGCCCTGAACTTCGTTGCAGCCGATCGACTGCAGCAGTCGCAGCTGCTCCACCGTTTCCACGCCTTCCGCGACGACATGGATGTCCAGCGCTGCCGCCATCGACACAATCGCGCGGTACAGCAGCTCGCCTTCCGAGCCCTGTGACAGCGCGTGTGTGAACGCCTGATCGACCTTCAGCGTATCGACATCCAGCCGGTGCAGTTGCGCGAGCGATGAATAACCGGTGCCGAAATCATCGATCATCAGCCGCACGCCCAGCGCGCGAATTGCATCCAGTTCCTGCGATACCTGCGGGCTGCGGTCCACGACCGCAGTCTCGGTCACCTCGACTTCCATCAGCGAGGGGTCGAGCCGGTGACGCTGCAGCACCTCCGACAGACAGGCGGACGTCTTGCCTAGCTGTAGCTGGCGAGGCGAGATGTTCACCGACACGGGCACCACACGTACCCCCTGCTCGCGCCACTGCGCGAGCTGCTCGCCGACCTTGCGGATCACCAGCTCGCCAATGCGCACGATCAGCCCGGCGTCCTCGGCAAGTCCGATGAATTCCGAGGGCATCACCAGACCGCGTCCTGGCGGCTGCCAGCGCAGCAGGGCCTCGAGGCTGCACAGCCGTCCGTTGCGCGCATCGACCCGCGGCTGATAGTGAACGACAAACTCGTCACGATCGATCGCGACTCGCAGCGCCTGCTCGCGGTTCATCCGCTGCAGCAGGACCTCGGAGAGCTGAGGCTCATAGAAATGATGTTGTCCCCGTCCGGCGGACTTGGCCGCGTACATGGCGACATCGGCATGCTTGATCAGGGTCTCTGCATCCTTGCCATGCTCAGGATAGAGGCTGATGCCGATCGAGGCCGAGACCCGCTGGTCCGCACCGGCGTGCAGCGTGTACGGCTCGGATAGCGAGACGATGATGCTGTCGGCGACGCGCGCGATATCGCCGGTGTCATCCATCTGCTCGAGCACTACGGTGAATTCATCGCCGCCCAGCCGCACCACATGATCGCTCGCACGTACCGCGCCGCGTATGCGGGTTGCAGCCTGCACGAGCAATTCGTCACCGGCCTCATGACCGAGGGTATCGTTCACCAGCTTGAAGTTGTCCAGATCAATGAAGAACAACGCCAGATGCCCTCGCCCCCGGCCGGCGCGGCGCATTGCGGCAGGCAGGAAGCTCATCAGCCAGCGACGGTTGGGCAACTTGGTCAGCGCATCATTGTTCGCCAGATCGGACAGCGCCTGTTCATGTGCCTTGCCTTCGGAAATGTCGCGCAGGGTGAGCGCCACGCCGGAGCCGGAATGCACCGCGCGGCGATACACCCAGGTGGCGCGCAGCCATCCGCCGCTGGGCACGCGGAACTCGTCCTCATAGCTACCGTGCGCCATCGCCCGCTGGCAGATCTCGAGAATGTCGGCATGCAGCGCCGGCGCCATGCACTGGCTCGCGAGGGTGCCAACCAGATGACCGCGCATCATGCCCAGCAGCGCCGCCGCACGGTCATTGCAATCCTCCACTCTGAAATCGCAGAGCCGGCCGCGCTCGTCATGCACCGGCAGCAGCATGTAGAAGCCCTCGTTCGCGGCATCGGTCGCCATCCGGTAGGTCAGGTGGACATTTTCCTCGGCAGTGCGACGCTGCGCGAGCTTGCGGGACAGCACACCCCCTGCCACCGCCAGCAACAGCAGCAAGCTGCTGGCGATACCCGCCGTGATGCGATAGCTGCGCGCGAGGTCGCGATACGGTGCCAGCGCATCCTGTTCGGACAGGCCCGCCACCGCCACCAGCGGATAGTCCTCCAGCTTCATCCAGGCGACATAGCGTGGCTTGTGATCGCGGAATTTCTCGCCGGGCTCCAGCGTCAGGCCACTGTAACGATGGAACACCGGATCCTCCCGGTAAAACACCCGTTTCTCGGACACGCCACTGCCCAGCCGGGTCGCCAGCAACGGCCCGCTGTAGAGCCGCAGGCTGACGAAGTCATTCGCTCCCTGCAGCGCCTCATCCTGAAAGGTCGCCAGAAAATCCGGCTCGACCGACACCGCGACCACGCCGGCAAAGCTGCCATCGCGATGATCGACGCGACGAGAGAAGCGTATCACCTGCCGCCCGAGCAGCAAGCCCAACTCAGGCTTGGTGATCAGCAGGCCAAGGCAGCAGTTATCACGGTGGCTCGCAAAAAATGTCTGACTGGAAAAATTGACGCTCTTGTGCGGACGAAACGACGAGCGTACTGGCTTGCCGCTGGCATCGATGATGAACACAAAAAATCCGTGGCGTCGCGGCAGCGCACCGCGCAGCTGGTCGCGCTCGAGATCGACCTGTGACGGCGTGTCGCGCCAGGCATGGGCGATGCTGAGTGTCAGCTGGTCCATCTGCTCGGCGACATGGCGCAGCTGCGCCGCATAGGAATTGGCCAGCGATTCCGCCTGCCGCATCGCGACGGTGCGTGCCTCCTCCTCCTTTGCATGGATCTCACGCTCGGTGTACCACCAGAGCAGGCTGCAGGCCATCAAAGCGCCCAGCGTCCATGCCAGCATATCCCGAGCCTGCCGGCCGATGGATGGCAAACGCCATCTGCGCCGTGCGCGAGGCTGATCCACTGCAATCTCCCAAGTCTGGACAAGACGCCCCATTTAACGCGAAAAGCTCCTGCGGGGCGTCGCGCCGATGCGTCCTGGCTTGCACAAAGATGTACTTGTTTGCGCTGGATCAGAGCCGATCGCTGATTGTTTTGCAGCGGATGAAGGAAACCCTCGCTGTGCGTTCGCTCAGTGCGAACGAAGCTAGCGAAAGAAGCTAGCGAAAGACACCGCCAACCGAGGCCGGTGACCGGTGCTGCTGACCGATGCGGGCGGTCGATGCCCGCCGGAGCCTGTCCGGTGCGCTCCGGTCACCGCCCCTTCAGCTTCCCCCGCTGCTGCCGATACACCCCAAGATCCTGCTTTTCCCGGCGTGCACGGCAGGCTGAGCTTGTAAATGCTCATGCATCCGGCACGAGCATCGCGCTGTGCGGAGCCTCTTATGAAAACGAGAATTTTTCTGCTGGTCTTTCTGGTCGTGCTGCTGAGCGGGTGCGGGACCATGTATTACCTGAACGGCGACAAATATGTCGGCGATGTCGTCAAAAGCAATCGCCACGGCTGGGGCCGGTATTTCTATGCGAATGGCGACGTGTATGAAGGCGAGTTCAGGAACAACAAGTTCAACGGGCGCGGCACCGTCACCTTTGCGAATGGCAACCGGATGATCGCGGAATTCACCAACAACCTCCCCGCGGCCAGCGGCACACTGATCTACGTGAATGGCGACCGCTATGACGGCGAGATCAGCCACGGCAAGGCCAATGGGTTGGGCGTGCTGGTGCATGCCGACGGCAGCCGCTATATCGGCCCGATGAAAAATGACCTGCCGCATGGTCGCGGCAATCTGCACTATGCGAACGGTGATCGTTATACCGGCGAGCTGCGCGAGGGCCGCTATCACGGCCTAGGCCGCAAGAGCTTCGGCGAAGACCGCGTACCGCTCGAAGGTCGGTGGGAGGCCGGCGGCTTCGTGCGACCGGAACGCATCCGCTGAACCAGCGTCAGCAGGCCTGCCGGTCTGCCGCTCAGCCGGCCGGTCGCGCCGACGAATGATGATCGATCAGTCGCCAGCCGGCGACCGTCTTGCGCCAGACCATAGAGAAGCGCGCGGGCAACGGCCGCTCCCGGCCCTGCTCGATCACATGAAACAAATACGACCCCGCATTCAGCGCAAGCTCGCCGGTGCCGCCGACCACGCGCACATGCTGTTGCTCGATCTGCACCCGAGGCAGCGCGCCCGGCACACAGGCGCGCGCGAAATACGCGCGTATGGCTGGCCGATGCTGCAGCAGCGACGGCGCCACCGTCCCCCACAGCACTGCGTCATCCTCATACAGCGCCGCGATCGCTGACGGATCACCGGCATTGAACGTATGCGCCCAGTACTCGGTCGCTGCCCTGACTTCATGCAGCGCATCAATGGACTTCAGAGGGGCAACAGGCAAGTGAGTACTTGCGGCGAGGATCATGCGTGTCTCCGGGAACGGTATTGTTGTTGTCGTCAGTTGCTTGCAGCTCGGGGCTGCGCTTTCTGTTCTGCTCGGGTTCTGCGCTTCTTGTTCTGCTTGGAAGCATTGCCATATTTGCCATGCTGACGCCGAGCGATTCGCCTTCCCAATGACATGGGCGACACCGGCAGCCCTTGTAAGCCAGCTGATAATACTGTACATTTATACAGTATTTTAGCGTCGATCACTGATACTACCGGTGATCTAT